>JAEEGK010018621.1_pt1 | contig 15002 bp, 14 predicted proteins | sample 8958771 | NCBI WGS metagenome assembly JAEEGK01 (sample SAMN16246547, study PRJNA631951) | gut metagenome | biome: gut microbiome; feature: rumen; material: SC-attached | host: Bos | place: Iran: Karaj | collected 2018-10 | reverse complement strand
CTTCGCGCCGCAGCGCACGGCGCTCCGGGCCACGTCCATGGCCACGTGGCCGCCGCCCACCACGACCACGTCCTTGCCGCTGTAGTCCGGGTACTCGTTATCGCCGATGGCCCGGAGCATCTCCACGGCGGAGATGACGCCCTTGGCGTCCTCCCCCTCGATGCCGATCTTCCGATCCGTGTGAGCGCCGATGGCGATATACACCGCGTCGTTTTCCTTCCGCAGCTGCTCCCTGGGGATATCCGTCCCCACGGAGACATTGCAGATCGCCTTGAAGCCGCTCTTCATCAGGCCCTCGATCTCATGGTCCAGAGCCTCCCGGGGAAGGCGATAGCTGGGGATGCCGTACCGGAGCATGCCGCCCAGCTGTTTGCGCTGCTCATAGACGGTCACGCTGTGTCCCATGAGGGAGAGGTAGTAGGCGGCGCTGAGGCCGGAGGGGCCGCCGCCGATGACAGCCACCTTCTTGCCGGTGGCGGGAGCGCATTCGGGAGCGGGGATCTCCCCCTCATGCTCCACGGCGAAGCGCTTCAGACCGCGGATATTGATGGGATCGTCCACCATGGTCCGGCGGCAGCGCACCTCGCAGGGATGCTCGCAGATGAGACCGCAGGTGGCGGGCAGGGGATTGTCCTTCCGGATGAGCTGCACCGCGTCGCTGTACCGTCCCTCGAAAATGAGGGAGATGTAGCCTGGGATGTCCACATGGGCGGGGCACAGGGCCACGCAGGGCACAGGCTGGTTCTGGATGCCCAGGCAGCGGCCGTGGAGGATGTGCTCCTCATAGTCGTCCCGGAAACCCTTGACGCCTTTGATGACCATGCGGGCAGCCTCCTGGCCGATGGCGCAGTCCGCGGAAACAAAGATGCTCTCGGCGGTCTTGGCAATGAGGTCCAGGGTCTCCAGTTCCGCTGTGCCGTCCAGGACCGATTCCATCAGGTCCTCCAGCTGGCCCAGGCCAACCCGGCAGGGAGTGCATTTGCCGCAGGATTGGGAGTGGCAGATGTGCAGGAAGCTCCTGGCCAGGTCCACGGGACAGAGGCCCGGCTGGCTTGCCTGGATCCGCCTTTCCGCATCCCGGTAAAGCTCCTCCACCGTCTCCTGGGAGCGGTTTTTGGTGTCGATACTCAGTCTGCTCATGTTTCTCTCCTAACTTCCGTTTTCTCTCGCAGGGTGCTTCCCTACGCATTGAGGCTTTTTAACGCATATCCGACGATTTCCTGTAATTCGTCGCGCAGAGTCGCGCAGATTTGATTATAATTTATGATCGATTCAGCGTCAATGCATTTTTCCAATCAGAAACATAATTGCTTTTCCATTGCTTTCGGGCGGTTTTACGGGGAAGGAAAAAGAGCCCTGCTTCCGCCGTTAATCGTCATTTATGCTTTATAAGTCTTTTATGCGACGAAACACGCTGAATTGACTTTTCCGTTTGCTTGCGTTTATTTTCTGGAGATATACAATCTCTGCGTTTGGAGGCAAAACATGAACGAACGGGATATGCGGGTCATCAAGACAAAGGAAAGCATTGAAAAAGCGCTGTTTGAACTGCTGGCTGTCAAACCCCTGGACAAGGTAACGGTGGTGGAGCTCGCCCGGGCGGCGCACGGCGCATCGAGCGCCTCATCCGCATGATCCAGGCCGGCCGTGTCCATCCCGGCAAGCTCCTGAACGTGAAGTTCGAGGGCTTTGACAAGATCGAGGACGCCTTCAAGCTCGTGGACGCCAAGCCCAAGGATCTGATCAAGCCCTACGTGCTGATCTGATCGAGGATAACCCCGAAAAAAGAAATTGCGGGTGCTGCCAAAACGGCAGCACCCGTTCATTTCATGTTGATCAATCCCGGCGGCGTTCCTCTCCCTCCGCCCCCAGTTCCAGGACGTTTTCGCACCAGTCGGGGATGTCCTTCCGGTGGAGGGCCAGGAGCAGGGGCCTGTCCCCCAGCTCCCGGAGGATGAAAGCGCCCGCCTGGGCGGCGGCCGCCGCGTCCAGCCCGGTAAAGGGCTCATCCAGGATCACCGCAGCCCCGCCGGGGCGCAGGGCCCGCACCAGGGCCACCCGCCTTCTCTGCCCGCCCGAAAGGGCGGAGACGGGCCGGTCCAGAGCATCCGGCGGCAGCAGTTCCAGGAGAGAGGCCCGCAGCGAAGCCCGGTCCTTTTCTCCGGTTGCCAGACGCAGATTCTCCACCGCGTCCAGATGGTCGAAGAGCCGGTCCTCCTGAAACAGGACCCCGAAGCGGGGTCGGCTTCCGGTGGAATACTCCACCATACCCGAATCCGGCTTTTCCAGCCCCAGGACGCAGCGCAGCAGGGTGGTCTTGCCGCAGCCGCTGGGTCCGGTGACGCACAGGGGCTTTCCCGGCTCCAATGTCAGGGAGATCCGCTCCAGGATCGGGCCGCTGCCGTAGGATTTGGAGAGCTCCTTCAGGGTGATGGTCACTTCGCCTTCCCTCCCTTCCGGAAGAGCAGCAGGGCCAGCTTCCCCAGGCCCCAGCTGAGGAGGGCGGTGACGGCGGAGATGGCCAGCACCTTATCCGTTTCCAGGTAGATCTTTGCCCGGTACAGGCTGTTGCCCAGGCTGCCCACAGGCTGGCCGATCACCTCGGCGGCCACGCCGGATTTCCAGGCCATGCCCACCGCCAGCTCCAAAGCCCCCAGCAAATGCGGCCGGAGCTGGGGCAGCCAGATCCCCCGGAGGCGGGCGGGGAACGTCATCTGATACGCCTCCGCCAGCTCCAGGAGCTTCCCGTCCGTACCCAGGAGGCCTTCCAGGGTGCTCAGATAGAGGATCGGCAGCACCACCACGGCGGTGACGTACAGGCTCAGTCCCCGGCTTCCCGCCCAGATGAGCACCAGCACCACGAAGGACACCACGGGCACCGCCTTCATCACCCCGATCACCGGAGCCAGCAGGTCCCGGAAAAAGGGCTTCAGGTAGCTGAGGAAGGCCAGCAGCAGGCCCAGGACGCCGCCGAGAAGGAAGCCCCCCAGGATATGCAGCAGGGAGCCGCCCACCGCCCGGCGGAACTCCGCCGTGGGCAGCATCTCCATAAGGGCGCGAAGAGTCTCCCAGGGCCCCACCAGGAGCACCGGGTTATGGATCAGCAGAGCCAGGATCTGCCACAAAGCCAGCCAGAACAGGGCGATGCCCAGGCGCTTCAGCATGGGTTACTTTTTGGCGCTGTAGTAGAAGCCCGCGTCCGGCGCTTCGCCGCCCACGCTGGCGGGATCGGCCTTGAACAGGACCTCCAGGTAGCCCTTCAGGGCGGCTTCCATCTCCCCGCCGGTGATGCAGCTCACGGCGCACTTGGGCAGGGCCTTCTGGGCCACGGGGGCCTTTTCGATGATGCCGTATTCGGCGATCAGGCTCGCGGTGCCCGCCACGTCCTCATTGGCCTTTTTCGCGCTCTCCGCCTGGGCGGCCAGGAAACGCTCCACCGCCTGGGGGTGCTCCTTCAGGAAGGCCTTGCGCACCACGGTGACGCCGGTGACCATGCGGGAGCCGGAGCCCAGGCTGTCCCAGGCCTCGCTGAGGGAGAAGGCCTCCTTCAGGTCCGCATTCTGCACCATGGCCACGGTGGCAAAGGGCTGGGGCAGCACAGCGATGGCGGAGGGATCGGCGGCCAGCAGGGCAGCCACCTCGGTGGCCTCGGACTTGAATTCCAGGGAGCAGTCCGTCACCCCCGCCTGCTCCAGGAGATACCGGAGGCTGTATTCCGGCGTGGTGCCCTGACCGGTGAGGTACACGGTCTTCCCCGCCAGGTCCTTCACGGAGGAGACGCCCTCTGCCCCGGTGACGCAGTACAGCACGCCCAGGGTGTTGATGTCGATGACTTCAATGCCCTTATCCGTCTTTTTGTTGTACAGAACGGCGGCCAGGTTGGCCGGGATCAGGGCGATGTCCACGTTTCCCGCCACCAGGGAGGCGGCCAGCTCGGAGGCGTCCGTCACCATGGTGAAGGTGTACTTATCCTCCAGGGTCCCGCCCTCGGCGGTCTTCATCAGGTTCACCAGGCCCATGGTGGTGGGGCCCTTGAGGGAGCCCACGCGGATCTCCGCCGGAGCCTCCTTGGCGGGGGCCTTGGCGCAGGCGGCGCAGCTCAGAAGCAGGACAAGAACAAGCAAAATGGGGATAAAGCGTTTCATTGGGATGATCTCCTTTCGACAAATACCGCTGTCCCTTGCGACAAGGGACAGCGGTACGTTTCGCTTCTGCTGTTTCTTGTCTTCCGCCTCAAGTTTCGTTTCGGCGTCAGGGGACGAATGGATTTTTACTGCTGGGAAAACGGCTCAGACCTTGGAATAGGTGGCCTTGGCCGTGATGCCGCCGATGCGGCCCAGGGCTCCGGTGAGGGCGTTGATCTCATCGTTCGGCGCATCCATGGCGATACAGATGATGCTCACGCCCTTCTGCCGATAAGGGATGCCCAACCGTCCGATGATGAACTGTCTGTACCGGTGGAGCAGCTCGTTCAGCTCGGATACGGCGTCCTCCTTCTCCACGATGATGCTCAGTACGGCTACGCGGGTTTCCATGCATAACACCTCACTTAGCGGAATTATATCCCATCTTTCCGGGAATGGCAAGACCTGCCGTTTCGGATCCTGTCTTACTTTTTCTTATAGGTGAAGATCCCGCCCCGGTGCTTCAGCTCCTTGTCCCGGTAGCACTTGCCGCAGTAGACGCAGATCTTCTCCGTGTTGTACACGCATTTCCGCAGGCTGGCGGCCTCGAACAGGTACTCGTCGCTGCCGTCGGCCCGCTTGCGCCGGACGATCTTGGACCAGTCCCCATCCGGGTACATGGGGAAGAAGGCGATGGGCTTATCCACCCGCTTGAAGAGGATGGGGCAGTGCCACATGCCCGCGGGCACCCGCACCACGCAGGGCTTGGTGAGCACCAGCTTCTCCATCTTGTCCGGATCCCAGCCCAGGTACAGCTCCACTTCTCCGTCATAGTCGAACACGTCCGCCAGGTTGGAGCCGATAAACCAGAGGTACTCGTCGTTGGCGTGGTGGATATGGGGGACCTCCATGGGATTGGGCTTCAGGGCCACGGAGAAGCCGCCGAAGAAGCGGGAACCGGGCATCTGGGTAATGCCCTTGAACTTGCCCCGTGGGTTGGCGTACATCTCCCCGAAGGAATGCCACTCCACGGGATACTCGTAATAGTATTCGTCGTATTTGCCGGTGTAGGGGGCGCCGCCGGTCTCCACCAGCTCCTGCGCCCACTTGAAGGCCTTGGCCAGGGCCGGATCCGGCGCGGAGGCGGGATCGTCCAGATACTTCTCCACGCACTTGCCGCACCAGGTGCACTCCGTGGACGGGTTCAGGCGGCACTTGTTCAGATGGGTGCTGTAGAAGGGGTACTCCACCGTGTCGTCGTCCTTGATGACCCGGGTGACCTTGCCCATTTCCCCATCCAGATAGGCGGCGGAGAAGGCCACGGGCTTCCCCACCCGTTTATAGTGCACGGGTCCGTGCCACATCCCCGCGGGGATGCGCACCAGCATGGGCTTGGTGATGGTGAACTTCTCCATCTCGTCCGGGTCCCAGCCCATCCACATCTCGATCTCCGCGTCAAAATCGAAGAACTGGCAGATATCCTGCCCGGAGAACATATAGTACTCCTCTTTGGAGTGGTGGAAATGGGGGAAGCCTTCGGTCATCTCTTTGGTCACCACGCCGAAGCCCATCTGCACCGTGCTGCCGGGCAGACTGTCCGTACCCTTGTAAATGGCTACGGGATTGGCCATGGCCCCGTCCCGGGGCAGGTCATACTTCGGCAGCTCATAGACATAGTCCTCATAAAAACCCATAAATCCGTTCCTCCTGTGATCGCCGCAGGGCGGCGTTGAATCCGATCAGCCTTCGGTAAACTCCAGGGTCGCCCACTTTCTGCAGAGGATGGCGATGTAGGTCTTGCCGGGAACAAAAACCAGATCTTCCCCTTCTGCGGTCTGGTAAGTGAATGGGGAATACACCCCGGCCTTGGACCAGGTGATGGGGATATACCGCCCGTTCTGGGCATAGTACCCGTCCCCGGAGCCGATGAGATCCACCTTCAGGCGGCCATAGTCGTCGATGACGGTGGTGGGCGCATAGAGGACGAGGACGTTTTTGAACTGCAGGACCACGTCCGTCAGCCCGTCGGCATAGGGCTTATCCATCTGCTCCGCGGTGTAGGTCCCCACCTCCGGGTCATAGGTGAGGGTGGTGTGCTTATTGTTGAAATTGATGTAGATGCTCCAGGATTCCTCCCCGGTCTCCAGAACAGCCTTGTCGGAGAAGCGGAGGCCGGAGTCATAGTCCTCCCCCACCGTCAGGCTGTAGCCCTTCTCCTTGGCGGCGGCCACCACATCCTCCCCCTTGGCGAAGAGGGTGTGCTCCATGGCGTAGCCCGCAGCCTTCCGATCCTGATCCCGGTAGAACACCGGCACGTTGTACCAGCCCCGGACCCCGTCGATATTCTGGATGTGCATGGAGCTGATCCGGCTGTAGGCCTCCTCGCTGCCTCCCGCATGGACCAGCACCGCCCCGTAGCCCAGGCAGATATCCTGATAATAGGGCCGCACGCTGCGGATGCTCCCCAGGATCCCCGCGTTGGCCATATCGGAAAAGACGCACAGCATGCGGGTGATCTGTCCCTCCGCCAGGCACTCATAGATGATGTCCGCTCCGGCGATGCCGCACTGGGGCTGGGCGCTGGGGTGGTTGTTCACCATCAGGCAGTAGGGCCGGGTCGTCCACGCTTCCTCCATAGGTGCCCCGTTGAAGGGGTTCCGGAAGGCGGGTTCCGGCTCGGGGGTGGGCTCCGGCGTGGGTTCCGGCGTCGGCTCCGGGGTAGGTTCCGGAGTGGGCGTCGGCTTGGGGGTCGGCTTCGGGGTGGGCTTCGGGGTGGGTTCAGGGGTGCTGGCAGGAACCTCGGTGGGTTCCGGCGTCGGTTCCGGTGCGCCGCCGCAGGCGGCCAGAAGACCCGCTATGAGAAGCAGGGCCAGGAAAAGGGCTAACTTCTTTTTCATCTTTCAGCGTTCCTTTTGCCGTTCAACGGCTTTTTGTTTATTCTTCCGGGAAAATGCGTTCCGCGGCTTCCTTGGCGGCGTCCTTGGCGGCCTCCGCCAGGTCCTCCAGCTTCTCTCCCACCGTCTCGGCGCAGTCCTTGCAGCATTCCGCGGCCTTCTCCACAGCCGCTTCCGCTTTTTCGGCGGCTTCTTCCGCTCCGCATTCGCAGCATTCCTTCGCTTCCCCGGCGGTCTCATCCGCGGCGTGGAAGAAGGCTTCCGCCTGCTCCCTGGCCAGCTGGGCCACGTTCTTCAGGCCGTCGCAGCATTCTCCGGCTTTTTCCTTCAGCTGTTCCGCAACGGCGCCGGCCTTTTCCTTCAGTTCCTCCGCGGCGGCGCCGGCTTTTTCCTTCAGCTCCTCCGCCTTCTCCTCTGCCTTTTCCCGCAGATTTTCAGTCTTGTCCCAAAGCTCCTCGGCGGCGGCTCCCGCCTTGTCCGCGGCGAGCTCCGCGGCGGCCTTGGCATCTGCGCCGGCTTCCCGGGTGAAGGCTTTGACCTTTTCCGGCACGTCCACCACCAGCACGGGACCGGCGGGCTCCTCCGCGCCCCGGACAGCTTCATCCTCGTAGGCGTTATAGTGGGTGTCCACCACCACCCGGCCGTCCTCCGTCTTGCTCAGGCGAATGCCCTTGCCGTTCGTCACCACGACCCGCAGATCGCTGGCTTCCGGATCATCCGCCCAGCGCTTCAGCATCAGGGCGGCCCCGGCGGCGGCTCCGGCGGCCAGAACGCCGCCCACGATCCCCAGGCCTTTCAATACCTTAAAAGATCCGAACATATCTGAAATCCTCCTTTCGGTTTCTCCGGATATCATATCACAAATACTGGGCTTTTGGAATGGAATATGCTACAATAGAAGAAACTTTACAATTATAAAAACTAGGAGGCGAGCAGAATGAGCGAGAATAAAGCGGCCGAGGGCATGAAGCGGATGATGCTCCCCAGCGTCTTCGATCCCGGCGTGCTCAAGCGCACGAAGGTGGACATTCAGTACGGCACCCTGCCGGAGCAGCTGCTGGACGTGTACTACCCGGATGAGGGAGAGGGCCCCTGGCCTCTGATCATCTACGTCCACGGGGGCGGCTGGAGCATGGGAAGCCGCCGGGAATGCGCCATCGACTGCATCCTGGGCGCCCTGAAGCGGGGCTACGCCCTGGTCACCCTGGATTACCGTCTGGCGCCCAAAACCAAGTTCCCGGAATTCCTTTTCGACGTGAAGACCGCCGTGCGCTGGTGCCGGGCGAACGCCAGGGAATACGGCTTCATTCCGGACAAATTCGGCGTCATGGGGGATTCCGCCGGCGGCCACCTGGCCCTGATGATCGGGTTCACCGCCGGACATCCGGAGTACGAGGGGGAGCAGTACGGATGGCCCGGCGTCTCCAGCGCGGTGCAGGCCGTCATCGATATGTACGGTCCCGCGGTACTGGATGCGGACAACTTCGCCTGGACCAAAGAGAATGGCCTGAAGTCCATGCGTCCCGAACCGCCCAAGGACGCGCCTCCCATGCTGGCGGGGGCCTTTACGGCGGATCTGAACATGCTGAAGCTGATCAGCCCCATCAGCTACGTCCACAAGGATATCCCCCCGGTGCTCATCCAGCAGGGCGAAGCGGATCCGGTGGTGCCCCGGCAGCACAGCATCCTGGTGGCGGAGCGCATCCGCGAGGTCTGCGGACCGGACCGGGTGGACCTGCGCCTGTACCCCGGCCGCAGCCACTCCGACCGGGAGTTTATGACGGAGGCCAACTGCGCCGAAGCTTGCGAATTCTTTGACAAGTATCTGAAATAACCCCAGAGACAGCAGCACCCCGGGCGCAGTGTCCGGGGTGCTGTTTCGTTATTCTCCCTGTTCCGGGATTTCCGGCTCCGGAGCTTTCTTTTTCTCCTTCCGCTGCCGGATCCCCCGGAAGAGCTTTCCCAGGGCCCAGATCACCAGGGTGACGAGGATGGCGCAGACCAGCAGGAGCAGGAGGTACAAAACGATATCCTTCCAGCTCATGGGGATCATCTGGAATTTCTGGTTGAAGCCCCCCGTATCCCCCAGGAAGCGGTAGAGCTTTGACTGCCAGCTCCCGGAGCCGCCGGGCTTCATCAGGGCCAGCTTGCCCTTCTGCAGAAGGGTGAAATACAGGGTGATGAGGGTATAATGGCACACGTACATGGCCAGGGTGATCTTCCCCAGGAGCCGGGAGAAGGGATTGTCCAGCGCCTTTGTCAGGGGGGTGATCCGCAGGAAGGAGAAGAGGATCAGCGCCATGATGTACAGGGTGCGCTTATAGTTTTCCAGCCCTGCGGGACGGCCGATGATCAGGGTGAACAGGCGATAGATCACATACAGCTCCAGGAGCTGAAGGAGCAGGCGCAGGGGGAGCTTCGGCCTCTTCTCCCGCAGCCGGGCATATAGGAAAAAGAGAGAGATGCCCAGGGCCAGCTCGGAGAAGGCTTTCAGGGTCCCGGCGGTGAGGCAGCCCACGAGGATATTGTGGTCCAGCACCGAGGTGGTCTTCAGGGCGAAAAAGGTGACCCCCAGCACCCCGATCACCGGAGCCAGGAATCGCATCAGGTCGAAATGCCGCTCCATCAGATAGGTATACACATATCCGGCGACGATCAGGGAGGTGAGGAACCACAGGGGGATATTGGGGGCGTAGCCCCCGTTGAAGCCCATGGGGGTGCCCACCAGGAGCAGGACCTCCCACTCCGAGTTCATGATGAAATCCAGCTTCCCCTTGAAGCCCTCCAGCCCGGGGGAGACCAGGATATGCAGCACCAGCCAGCACAGGACGATGGGAACGATGGCCTTCAGCTTGTTCTTCGCGTAGTCGATGGCCCGGCTGGCCGCTTCCCTGGGTTCCGCCGGCAGACCGCCCCGGGCGAGATGGCGCTTTTCTGCGCCCATCCCCAGCAGGAAGCCCGCCAGGACGAAGAAGAACTCCACCGCCCCGGAACCGGAGGGGAAAAGGCTCTTCTTCATGAAGAAGAGCTCCAGGTGGTACAGACTCACCATCACGGTGAACACGAAGCGCCAGAACTCCACGCTGGAGATCCGCCGCTTCTTTCCCGCAGGCAGGACAGCCGTTTCCATGCAGAATACCTCCCGGTAATTTAGTGATGAATTGTTCCCATTATACAAGTTATTCCGAAAATCGCAAGATATTTCTGTATGGCTGGACAAGCGGAGACCCGGCAGATATAATTAGTACCAAGGGAACAACATAAATCGAAATACAGGAGGAAGAACTATGGCGATCAACGCAAGCACCGGCGAGGTCTTCAGCGGCTACGGAAGGCCGTCGCAATTCGAGCATAAGGTCACATACGGGGTGAAGTCCATCCCCGAGGCAGCCCGGGAGGTCAACGTTCTCCGGGAGGTGGACGTGTGCGTGGTGGGCGGCGGCCCCGGCGGCATCGCCGCGGCGGTCTCCGCTGCCCGGGGCGGGGCGAAGACCCTGCTCATCGAGCGGTACGGCCATCTGGGGGGCATGAGCACCGGCGGCCTGGTGAACATCATCCCCAACCTGGGGGACACCTACGGCAGACAGGCCATCGGCGGCTTCTGCCAGGAGCTGATCGACCGGCTGGCGGCCCGGAACGGCGCCACCTATCCGGAGAAGAAATACTGGGGCAGCACGGATAAGGACGAAGTGCAGAAGTACGTGGACGCCAACATGATGCACTTCTATATCCGCCGGAACCGGGACGGGGAGCGGGTCACCCTGTACACCGCCGTCATCGATCCGGAGATCGCCAAGGATGAGATGAACACCATGGTGCTGGAATCCGGCGCGGAGCTGCTGCTCCACTGCTGGGTGACGGAGCCCATCATGGAGGGGAACCAGGTGAAGGGCGTCATGGTGGAGACCAAGGCCGGCCGCCAGGCGGTGCTGGCCAAGATCGTCATCGACTGCACCGGGGATGGGGACCTGCTCCCCAAGGTGCCGGAGGAGACCGTAGACTATATGCCTGAGGGCTCCCGCATCGCTCAGTTCGGCTGGATCTACTGGATCGCCAACGTGGATATCGACGCCTACTTCGCCTTCAAGCGGGAGAAGCCCGAGGAGATGAAGGCCGTCATCAAGACCATCATGGAGGCCGGCGGCTCTCCCCATTTCTCCCCCGGCCTGCTGAAGAACCAGCACGGGGTGGTGTGGGTCCACCGGCTCATCGGCAGCCTGCATCAGACGGAGCCGGAGGAGATGACCTACATCGATGTTTCTGCCCGGAAGCGGGCCGTGCGGAACTGGGAGCTGCTGAAGCAGTACATGCCCGGCTTTGAGAAGAGCTTCATCATGCTCTCCAACCCTCAGCTGGGCACCTCCGGCGGCCGCCGTCTGGTGGGCGAGTACTGGCTCACCGAGGCGGATATGGACTCCGATACGCCTTTCCCGGATACCATCGCCATCTTTGCGGACAACGACCGGGGCGCCAAGTCCCTGGACCATCCCCGGACCTATGTGCCCTACCGGGCGCTGGTGCCCAAGGGGACTGAGGGCTTCCTGGTGGCCTGCCGGGCCTTCTCCGCGGACCATGACTTCAGCGAATACTTCAACCTCATCCCCCACTGCATGTGCTTCGGCCAGGCGGCGGGCCACGCGGCGGCCATCGCCCTCCAGGACGGGGTCAGCGTGCGGGATATCGATTTCAGCAAGCTCCGGGCCCAGCTTTTGAAATACGGCGCCATCCTGCCGGAGGCCTGAGATGAAAACCAAGGCTGCGGAGCCCATCCGCATCGGCACGAAGCTGGTGAAGAACCGGGTCACCTTCGCCCCCACGGTGAAGTTTGACTGGACGGATACCTCCGGCATCGCCATTGACCGCTTCCGGCGGCATTACGAGGACCGGGCAAAGGGCGGCGTGGGTCTCATCTGCGTGGAGGCCACCTGCGTGGAGCCGGGTGGCCGCCTCTCTCCCACCCAGCTGGGGCTGTGGGAGGACGGGCAGATCGCCGGGCATAAGGCCATCACCGACGCCTGCCATGCCTACGGGACCACCATGCTGGTGCAGATCCATCATGCCGGGTCCGGCACCCATCCGGAATGCGGCCCCGCCTTCGGCCCCTCCGCCGTGGAACGCCGGGGCAGGACCTGCGGGGAGCTGACGAAGGAGCGCATCCATGAGATCATCGCCGCCTTCGTTGCCGCGGCAAAACGGGCCCAGGCGGCGGGGTACGACGGGGTCCAGCTCCATGCCTGCCACGGTTACCTCATCAACCAGTTCATCAATCCCCTGACCAACCTGCGCACGGACGAATACGGGGGCAGCATCGAGAACCGCGCCCGCTTCGGCTGCGAGATCCTCCGGGGCATCCGGGAGGCCTGCGGCCCGGACTTCATCCTCTCCATGCGGCACAGCGCGGCGGAGACCACCCTGGCGGAGAGCTGCGCCATCGCAGACCTGTACGTGGAGGCCGGGGCGGATTATCTGCAGATGTCCGACGGCATCGGCCCCTACGAGGTGGAGTATCCCGAAGGCTATCCCTATAACCAGTGCTGCTGGATGGGGATCCAGGTACACGAACACATGAAGGGCCGGGTCCCCGTGAGCGTGGTGAACGGCATCCTCACCCCGGAGCAGGCGCGGAAGCTCATCGACGAAGGGCTGGCGGACACCGTAGACAGCGCCAGAGCCTTGCTCGCCGACCCCAACTGGGCCCGGGCGGTGACGGAGGGGGCCGACTGCATCCCCTGCCGGGACTGCAGGGTCTGCTTCTGGAGCCCCTTCATGCCCCACCGGTGCCCGGCGGTGAAGAAGCGTCACGATCTGGATCCGGACTGCTGCGACTATACCGAGGACGACCGTCCCATACCCGACTTAGCAAAGAGGAGATAGGAATATGAGCAACATCAATCCCCGCTGGGGCAGCTGGGCCACTCCCCCGGAGCCCTTCAAGCCCGAGGATTTTGAAGAGAAGTACGAAACCGAAATCCTGGTGATCGGGGCCGGCATCGCAGGCCTGAGCTGCGCCTACAGCGCCGCGGAAAAGGGCTGCAAGGTCACCGTCATCGAAAAGCTCCCCTCCTACCACGGCTTTGCCCATAACGTGGGCGTGGTGAACTCCAAGTTCATGCGCTCCCTGGGCATCGTGAACGACCCGGACGAGGTGGCCCGGGAATGGATCAAGCGCTGCGGCAACCGCTGCGACGAGCGCCTGGTCCGCCTGTTCGTGGACTACAGCGAGGAGGCCATGGACTGGGCCATCGATAATGTGATGAAGCCGGAATACGGCGGCGTGCGCATCAACCTCCAGGGCGCCGCCTACAAGGGGGAGACCTACAAGGAGCTGTACACCGCCCACTGCTTCTATGACGGGCCCGTGGCCCGGAGCGGCAAGTTCGGCGGCCTGAACGAGCTCATGGAGCCCATGTACCGGGAATCCCTGAAGCTGGGCAGCCGCTTCCTGTTCAACACCACCATGCTCCAGCTTATCAAGGAAAACGGCCGGGTGATCGGCGCCGCGGCGAAGACCCAGGAGGGCAAGCTCATCGCCGTGTACGCCAGCCAGGGGGTCCTGGTGGCCACCGGCGGCATCGGCGGCAACGAGGAGATGTGCGAGGACCTGTGCCCCATCGCCAACCGGGTGGCCGTGAAGGCCAACTTCCCCAAGGGCATCGACCTGGGGGAAGGGCACAAGGCCTGCCTGTGGGCCGGTGCGGCTTTTGAGGACGGCCCCTTCCCCACCATGATGCATCCCCAGGCCATCCGCCATTCCAACTACTGCTTTCTCTTTGTCACACCCAAGGGCAAGCGGTATATGAACGAGGACAACTACCTCCAGGGCCGGAGCCTGGGCATCGTGAAGACCGGGTACAAATGGTGCTGGACCATCTTCGACTCCGACTGGGCGAAGAAGGTACCGGAGACCCTGAAGTACGGCGGCGGCATCTACTGGGGCGAGAGCTTCAACTACGTGGGCGGCAAGGAATTCGACGAGGAGGACGTGGGCCGGAAGATCCAGGCCAGCCTGAACGCGGGTTCTTCCGTCATGGCGGATACCCCCAGGGAGCTGGCGGAGAAGATGGGCGTCGACCCGGATACCTTCGAGGAGACCTTCAACCGCTACAACGAGTTCTGCCGGAAGGGACACGACGACGAATTCGGCAAGCGGAAGGAGCTGCTGATTCCCCTGGACAAGCCTCCCTTCATTGCGAGAAAGTTCGGCGCGGCGCTGCTCTCCGTCTGCGGCGGCGTGAAGGTGGACGAGCGCTTCCGGGCTCTGGACGAGAACAACGATCCCGTCCCCGGGCTGTACGTCCTGGGAAACACCATGGCGGGACGGTACGGGGTGGACTACCCCATGCTCATGCCCGGCAACTCCACCGGCTCCGGCATGACCTACGGGTATCTGCTGGGCAGGTACTTCGGTGCGGGGGAAGGAAAAAACTAAACGCAAAGCATACTGCGGCCCCGGGTCCGACTTGGACCCGGGGCCGTAATCTGTCGAAAGGCCTGTCCTTTATCATGGTCGATCCGGTGCTCTCACCGGGCAGGCTGCCGCCGAAACGAATCACGCGGTTTTCGAGGGGGCGCCTCCGGCGGCCCGATTTCTCTCACGCGAGAGAAACCGGGGAAAGAGCGCGGCGGGGCTCCGCCCCTGCGCCCCGGTGCGGCGGGCGCTGAAGCGAAGGGGACATAGGTTCGACGATAAACAAGCGGGTGCGGAACGTCAGCTTGCCGAATTTGAATCTGCTTGGCAATAGTCGTTTGCTTTTCAGGGTGGTTATCTGTAGATCGGCAATGTTTTCCGTCCCCCGTTTCCCAAACCGAAGCCTATGCTTCGGTTTGGAGAGGAGGAATAGCCGAACACTCGCGAGTGATCGCGGCCCTTACGCTAACCGTATCCCCCGTACCTCAAATCGAAGCGGATGCTTCGATTTGAAGAGGAGGAGCAATCGAACGCAAGCAAGCATTCGCGGCTCTTACGGCAACCGCGGATGCGCAG
>JAEEGK010018620.1_pt1 | contig 15003 bp, 10 predicted proteins | sample 8958771 | NCBI WGS metagenome assembly JAEEGK01 (sample SAMN16246547, study PRJNA631951) | gut metagenome | biome: gut microbiome; feature: rumen; material: SC-attached | host: Bos | place: Iran: Karaj | collected 2018-10 | reverse complement strand
TAAGAAAGGTGAAACATTGATTTTACTGAATAACGTTAGTTGACCATTATCTTCATGAGTTTTGTAATATATAACAGAAACAATAACAGGGATCATTGCAACAATCCATGAAAGCTTTGTTTCAGAAAACTCATGAACTGCTGAATGATTTTTTAAAAACAGAATCTGAAGTATAGGCGAGATTGTTCCTAAAATCAGAATAATTCCGCTACTTGAAAAAGCAGATTCTTTTAGTGACGTAATCAAATCTTTTGATGCTTTTGTATTTCCGCTATGGAAGCACAAGATTATTAGCAGCAATACTAATAATTTCAAGTTTGTTTCTAGACCAAATGCGTCTATAAAATATTTGCACAATTGCGTTACAATATATTTCATTGTGCTGCATTCACTTTGGGTAGCACCTATTCTGTCTAAGAATGTAGCTTTCAACGTATTCTGCCAATTTGAAACAGAAACAATCTGACAGAGAAAAACGCCTACTGCAAAAAAAACAGGAATAACATACCACAATGAATCTCTGATTATAATTACCAAAGATTTTTTGTTCTTTATAGAATAAATTATTTTCAGCACAAAGGCTACAAATATAAATATCCAGAAGTAATAATCAATAAGAACACCTGCTAAAATCAAGAGGACTTTTATTAAATTGAGAATGAGATTTAGAGAGTTGCTCTTACAGCAATAGCTTTCAAATTCAATATATAGAAAAGCCATTATAAAAAGAATAACACATTGATCTGAAAAAAATACATTTGCAAGATACCAGACATTGGTTGGAATCCACGACCAGAAAAGTGCTGTCAAAAAAGCAGTTATTGTTTTTTCTGTTTCAGATTTTATTCCGATATTTTTCAAGAATCTGTATACAAAAAGCGCTAACAGCAGAGTTTCAAGCCAGAAACATATCATTTGAAGATGCTTTAGAAAACTTATGTCTATTGTCTGTCTACCGAGCAGTTTCGCAAAAATATAGACAAAAAAAGTACAGCCAGAGGGATATGAAATATAAGGTTCCCGCTCTGTAAGATCATTAAATTCTATAGAATTTGGATTTTCATAATTCACAAAACAGAGCTTCTGCGGTGTTTCAATAAGCCAGTTGTTCACAAATTTTATGATAGAACCGGAAAGCCAGCTGTGCCAACCAAAAAGTCTGTCGTAATGAACGTTGAATTTTGTTTTAAAGCTGACAACAAATGTCATTGTCAAAAATAAAAAAAGCAGAATGACACTTATTTTTGATTTATTTGCTGCAAAATGTTCTTTCATTTTCATGATATTGTTTATCCTTAATAAGTTCAGACATTTTGTGAATAACAAATTGACTGTACTTACAGCATAACATATTAAATTGTTTAAAGCTATAATATCCATTTTTTTACATTTAATGAAGCTTAGCTGTTTTGCTTGATTAAACTTATTTGTATATAAATCTGGCGCAAAACACAAACGTCAACTTTTTTTATGTTTTTGGAAAATTATGCTACAATATGTCAATTTTGAAAAATACGTCTTTTAGAGAAATGAAATGGCAAATAAAAAGGCTGCTCTTTAAGAGCAGCCTGAATGAGCTGATGTATCAGTTGGTTACATAATCGTATTCAGAATCGTGGCGAAGGCTTTGACCTGGTCAAGCTTTTCTTCGTCGTTGATGATGATGCGGTTGGCTTTCTTCTGAATTGCAGATGGGCTTAGACCGTCAGCTGTGTCTGAATCAAGATATTCTATGAGAAGTTCTTCTGCGTATTCTGCTTCTGATTCATCGAATGGAACTTCTGTTATATAGACACTTCCTTTTTTGGCTGATTTGATAGCAACAGCTTCTTCATCGTCAATCACAATTTCTTCTTCGTCTTCTGCCTCAATGTCATCAGAATCTTCGGCTTCGCTGTCTTCTTCATCAACATCTGCCGGTACTTCAGCTTTTGCCACCGCAGCAGCTTCCTCAGCTCCGTCTGTTTCAAATTTGCAGTCAAGATAAGCGTTCTCAAAAGCAGTTTCTGTTACCAAGTTGCATTTCTTTGCGAACGGATTATATTGCAGCTTAATCTTAATCTGGCTGTCTTTGTACAAATCAAGTTCAGACTTGTATAAACAGGCTTCGATTTCTGATTTAGAAAGGTCTTTTTTGCCTTTGGCAAACTGAATAGAAATTTTGGTGATTTCAACAGTGTTGTTTTTAGCACTTGCTACTTTATTACGCAAAATACTTGCTCTGTTTAATGGTTCCTTTTCAAGTTTTCCGTTTTTGGTACCACTTCGCTGAATGGCAAAAGAAGCCACGTTTTTGCCTGTAATCTTATTTTTGTAAAGCTGCTTGTGGCTTTCGTCATAAACCGAATACTCAAAAGTAATTGCTTTGATTGGCTGGTCGCTGATGTTGGTAAAGCTGATTGTTGTCATCTCTTGAAATGAAACATTTGCTGCATTTTTAGTAAAAAGTGCTGTTTCTGTTACATAATTGATAACAATCGGTGTGGAATAATCTGAAAAAGCTTCTTTGAGAATTTCCTGTTCTGAATCTGCAAAAAGCACCGCGCATAGCATAAGACATATTGCGGTGATGCAAAATTTCTTGTTCATAAATATCTCCTATATTTAAGTAGAAACTTAGATAAGTATAGCATAGTTTATCTGTTTGTCTAGAAAATTGTGATATAATGATTCTTATACAATGATTTCATGGAGATAGCTAATGGGCAAAAAGAAAGTGGAACATATTGTTTTTGATGGTACGCGGAAGATAAAAAAGAAATTCAACATCAGCGAATACAACAAAAAAACTCATTTAAAGAAAAGAAAGCAAATAGAGATAAGCAATAACAAAACAACAGAAAGCTAACAACCCCTGCGAGTTTCCGTGCAGAAACTCGAAATTGAACCTGTTACATTACTGGCAGATTGCCGTGTCAAGCACGGCAATGACATAAATGCGCACTATTTGTGTCTGTGTGTAGTAATAAGCGACTGCGTAGGCGGATTTTGGCGCGCAAAAACTCTGCAGGCACGAAGTGCCGAAGCCTTTTTGCGTGACGGAATCCGACGAGAGCAACCGCTTATATGGTGCACATATATGCAGTTAGAACATTACGCTGTTGGGTATTTCCTTTACCAGCTTAAAGTGAATGTCTTTCAGTTCAAGGCCGCTTTGTGCAAAGAAAAATTTAATCAGCGTATACTTTGAGGCAATCATTGTTTTGTTTGTAATTGACTGCCAGTCGTAGTTTGTGCCGTTCCATGTAAAGCTTCCCACTGCTATGCCGTTATACGAAAGGTGCACAGGCAGCTGTGCTACGCCGCCTTGAAGCGGTTTGGCTGTAATTGTTGTCTCATAAAATCCGGGTTTTGCTGCATTTAAGGCAATAGAGAAGGTTGAGCCGCGGGTTACTTTTACTTTTGACAGGTCAACCGTAACTTCGCTGTCAATGTCAAAATATTCAATGTCTGTCTGCTCGTCTTCTGGTTTTGCCGCCCTGTTGATAATCTTTACCGGAATATTTGTCTTTGTAAGCCGTTTCTGTGCGGGCGAATGCATGAGAAAATGCAGAATGTTTTCGGCACATCTTAAAAGCTCGGCGCGGTCAAGACTTCCGTCTTTAAGGCTTGCTTCGGTATTATCGTTGTGTATGTTCTGCTCGCTGTCGGGGCAGACCATGTAAATGTCGTTCTGCGCCCTTACCATTGCCGCAAAGTTGGTTTTGCTCTGCTTTTCGCCTTCATCGTTAAGGCTTGCCCACCAGTCAGTCATTACAATACCGGTAAAGCCCCATTCATGTCTTAGAATCTTGGTTACAAGATCATAGTTAGAGCCTGTCCAGATACCGTTGAGCGCGCCATAAGTTGTCATTACTACGTCTGCCTGTGCTTTTTTTACGGCAATTTCAAAACCTTTAAGGTATATTTCGCGGAGCGCACGTCCGCTTAATACAGAATCTACGACAAGGCGGCCGTATTCCTGATTGTTGGCGCAGAAATGCTTGAGCGAGCCTGTAACGCCGGAGCTGTGCAGGCCTCTGATTACAGCGCATGCACATTCGCCGGTGAGAAGCGGGTCCTCTGAAAAATATTCAAAGTTTCTTCCGTTAAGCGGGTTCCTGTGGATGTTCATTCCTGGTCCGAGCAGAATGTCAATATTGTTGGCCGCCATTTCAAGACCGGTAAATTGATAAAGCTTTGTAATCAGTTCAGTGTTGAAGGTGCTTGCAATCATAGTGCCGTTCGGCAGGCTGAATGCACTTGCACCGCTGTCAAGACGCAGACCAGACGGACCGTCTGTACAGCAGCCGCACGGAATGCCTTTCGCCAGAAGTGATTTTGAAACACCTCCAAAAGCTGCCGCTGTTCCGGCTGTAACTTTCGGACTGCCCATTCCTTCGCCGCGGACAATCTTGATTAAGTCTTCGTCTGTTAATTGGGCAAGAAAATCAGGCATTGTAATTTTGCCGTCAAGCACGCCCTGCAGCGGAATTATTTCACCTGTTTTTGCAGGCTGTGTCTGCGGATAGAACATTTTGACCATATCAAGGTCTTTGGCGCGGTGGTTTTTCTGCTCCGGTTTAGCTGCCTGAATATGTTCCATAGACATTTCAAGCCTGCCGTTTTTCTCAATCAGCTTGAAACGGTCAAAAGAACGGGTAGGCTGGGCATAAGCGCCTAAGCGTTCAGTAACAATAGTTTCCGGGATATCGATTGAACCTGCTTCCTGACATTCTCTTACCGATGAACCTGCCAAAAAATTATAAGTTCCTTTTTCAATTACATAGCAGTTTCTGTTGCCGGTTAAGTTTGTATCATCAAAAGACGCAATTTCGTTTAATGGAATTTCAAATTCAAGTGTTTCAGACTGTGCGGGTGCAAGCTCTTTCGTTTTGGCAAATGCGGCAAGAACACGCGCCGGTTTTCCTAAAAGTCCCTGCGGCTGTTCAACGTAAATCTGAACAACCTGTTTTGAAGCTGTCTTGCCTGTGTTTGTCACTTTTACATTAAAGCGCGCGGCAGGCACAGAAAGAATTGATTCTGCATTTTTCAGCACTGCGGAAACAGCTTTTGTTGTTGTCTTGAAATTTTCAGGCTCTATAGAAAATTCTGTGTAAGAAAGACCGTAGCCGAACGGGTAGCGCACCTTGTCTTTTGCTACAGTCTCAAAATAGCGGTAGCCGACATAGATATCTTCTGAATAGAAGTTGCGCTCTTTGTTACCAAAATATTTAAAAGAAGGATAATCTTCTATATTATAAGCGATTGTATCTGTCAGGCGTCCTGAAGGTGAAGCTTTTCCTGTGAGAATGTCTGCAACTCCGTAGCCGCCTACCATTCCGCCCTGCCATGCAAGAAGCACTGCATCAGGTTTTGCTGTGTCTATAAAAGAACTGTCTATAATGTTGCCTGTGTTCAATACAACGGTAAAAGACGTGAACGCTTCGCGGACGTTTTTAAGGAGATTTTCTTCTTCTTCAGAGAGACGCCATGAGCCGGCTTCGTCTTTGTTGTCTTTGTCTTCTCCGGCTAAGCGCCCGATAATTACAAGAGCGGCATCACTTTGAGAAGCTATATGCGCAACAAATTCTTTTGAAAGCGGCATTTCTTTCTGACTCCAAGGATCATTTCCCCAGCCGATACCTTCTTCAAAAGGATTTTCTTCTTCCCATTTTGCGTAGGTGTCTTCAAGTTCTTTATTCAACTCTACCATGCCGCTTTCTTTAAGCGCGTCTACAATGCCTGTAATTTTGTCTACGTTAACCATGCCGCCGGAACCTGTTCCACTTTTGTAATAGTGGTTTTGAATGCGCCCGAAAACGGCGAGACGTGTGCCCTTATTAAAAGGAAGTGTCCGGCTTTTGTTCTCAAGAAGTACAATGCCTTCCGTTGTTATTTGGCGTGCTGCCAATATATATTCGTTCCAATCAAGAATTTGTGTTTCCATGTGCTGAAACTATCACGGAAAATTATAGATGTCAATTTGTTTTCGGATATAATCTGCGTTTATGTTGTAAAAAAACAACCCAGGTACAAGTTTTGTGCGAAGCGCGAAACTTGCAGGGTGCGCCTATTATCTAATTCCATAGGATAAGCTTATGCGCACTCGTTATTCTGCCATAAGCAGATTCTTTTCGATTGATTCTGCAATAAAGCTGTTCAATGTCATTTCATGTTCCATTGCATAAACAGCGGCTTTTTTATGCAGTGACGGGGTAATCCGTATGTTGAAAGTTCCTTTGTAGGCTTTTTCCGGTTCTTTGCCTTCTTTTGAGCACAATTCAAGATAGTCGTCAATTGCACCGTGAAAATCGTCCAGAAGCTCTTTTGCTGTGCTTCCTTCATAAGAGATTAATGCATGAATTCCCTGAACCTTGCCGTAAAAAAGAATATCTTCCGCAGAAAATTCGATGCTGCCTGTATAGCCTTTGTATTCCATTGTGTTTTTCATATCAAATGCTCCTGTTCTAAAATCTGAATAAGCTGCTTTATTTGGTATGATAGAAGTTCCTTTCGTGGATGCGGTTTATGCAGCAAAATCGGTGCATTGTGTTCTGTATTTGTAAATATAACACGTGAACCGCTTGTTCTGCCTTTATCTGAACGGACATACGAAAGCAGCCCTAATAATGTTTCAGCTTCTTCAAAAGTAAAATCTTTAGGTTTTGATTTTAGCCTTGCAATAAGCTTTTCTTTTTTGCCCACAAAACTCTCCTTTAGTATACGGCTGGAAATGAAATTTTGCAACTGTATTTAGTTGCTGATTGAAGCGGCCGCAAGCTAAAACTGCCGGCAAGCCTCATTATTTATAATCAAAAGAATTTGTGAAAGTTTGTTAGTTTTTGACAAACTTTCAAAAGATTTTACAAAATAGATGCGCTTTTAGAGCAAGTCTTATGTTGTAGTTTATATTCATTTTATATACGATGTTTATGCTATGAAAAAAATTGTTGCTGTTTTTATGCTTATCTGTTTAAGTTTTGCCATTTTTGCTGATGCTTCAAGTAAAATGCTTGAATCGTGGAACAGGCTTTCTGAAACAGAAAAATGGATGTGCCTTTTTTCAGAGCCTTTGATGGAGCAGAACAAGCTGAGCATAACTACAGTAAATCCTGAAATGTATATGCTTGGCGGCTCAATGGGGCTTTCTCAGTCTTTGCTGGAAAATTGGTGGGACTTACATTCAAGAGATGATGTTTATGCTCTAATTGAACAATACAGACTTAAACAATCAGGGCACAATGTGGTTTTCAGCAACTTAAAGGGAAAACTGAATCAGATACCGGAGATTTCAATTGAGCAGATAGCAACGAAAGAGTGCATGGCAAGCTATGTAATTTCAAGGCTTTATTTTGTTGCTGAAATGCAGGATATTTTAGGCGAACATGGGCTGTTAGCATGGGATTACGGCAGGATTCTTGCGGTTCTACGATGGAGCGTTGCGGCTAAATGGATTTCTGAATTAGAAGCACGGATTTATGCAAGACCGTTCGTTGAAGAGCTTTTAAACGCTTATGATTCGTGGGAAGATTATGCCGTGCATTATGCGTTTGGACGTATTTTTTACGCATTTTCAGTCGGCAATGATTATCAGAAATCTTTTGATGAGGTTCTGAAATGTGTAAAAAAATACGATATAGAAGTTTCAGAATCTAAAAAAGACAAAGTGTTTTCATGTCATGGAATTAAATTTCCGGGAAAAAACAAAGACGTAAGCCACATTCTGAAGTATTCTGATGCTGTCTATAAACCTTCGGAAAAAGCTCAATCATGGATGGCGCTTGTAAAAATTGAAGAAAGCAGCAAAACTGATGTAAAATCGCCAGATTTTCCGTCTAACAAGCTTTCCACTTTTATAGATAAAAACGCAAATATTCCGGCAGCTGCATATTTGAAAGCAAGGCTGATTCAATCAAAGGAATTTGACAATTATTCAGCTAAAGAAAAGAAAGGCGCTCTGACAAGCAAAGAAAGCGAAAAACAAGATGCAATGTTCAGAGAAACAAGCAAGGCTATATTTAAGCATTTTGAACAGGCAGATTCTGCATTTAAAAATGCGGAAACCAAAAGTGATTTATACTTCAATTTTTATAAAGACTATGCACTGGCAGCTTATAATGCAGGTGATGTTCAAAAACTGAATTATGCTGTTGAAAAATTGGATGAAGAAGTCTGTGATTCAGAAGAATTCTGTAATATTTATTTCATTTATTATGCGACCAAAGCAAAAGAATGTTTGTCTAATGGCGGAAATGAAAATGCTGTTGAATTTGCAGAAAAAGCATGGCTTGCCCGACAAAAGATTACGTCATGGAAGGTGCTCAGGCATAAAGAATCTGTTGCATGTGCAAAAGAATGTGTAGAAATCCTAATGGAGAATACACCTGCCCAAATGATTGCCGCATGGAACAAGCTTTCTGAAGACGGAAAGTGGCTGTGCCTTTTTTCAGAGCCTGTTATAGAGAACTGTTCTTTAAGTATTGCAAACATAAATCCAGAAAAAATTGTAATTTCCACTCAAACGCTCGGCTTTTCTAATTCTCAGCTAAAATATAAATGGGAAATTTCTTCAAAAGAAGAACTGTTGGACATTGTTGAAAAATACAGGCTTAAACAGGCTGGAGAAACTGTTTTATTTGAAGAAACAAAAGCGATTTTCAATCAAAATCCGCAAATATCAACAAACCAGATTGCCATAAAAGAATGTTTGGAATGTTCTTCAATTGTCAGGCTTTGTGTTGTTTCAGAAATGCAAGATGCTTTGGGCAGTCATGGAATGCTTGCATGGGATTATGGACGGATTCTTGCTGCTTTAAGGTTTGGAGTTGCCGTAGGCTGGCTTGATGAAGAAGAAGCTGTCAGCCTTGCAAAACCGTTTATTGAAGAACTTAAAAACGCTTATGCTTCTTGGGAAGATTATGCTTCTCATTATGCGTTGGGGCGTAAATTTTCAGCATACAAAGATTCTTATGAGCAGCCGAATGTTTTAGAATGTGTAAAAAAATACGACATAGAAGTTGCAGAGGCAGATAAAGGCAAGGTCTTTACATTCCATGATATTGAATTTCCAGGCAAAAACCGCAAAGATAACCGCATTTTGACATATAAAGATGCTGATTTCAATTTTTCAAATGATACAGAATGCTGGATAGAGATTTTAGAATGTCAAAACGATGATGATATGTTCGGTCTGTTCTGGCTGCCAAGCTTCGTTGAAAATAATTTAGATATTCCTGCTCTTGCAGATATATGGATTGAATCAAAACTTTCAAAACTTGCTTTGAAAAAGGGTGTGCGTCTTGCTGTAAGGTATTTATTCAGACATGGGTTCAATGGTGATTTTGACGAAGATGATATTTTTTATAACGATAGAGAAAAGCAGAAATTTATGAAGAAAATTTGTAAAAAAATGCTTTCATATTATGACAAAGCAAATCCTTCTTTTGAGCATGTCGAAAATAAAAATGATTTGTATCATCAATTTTATGTTGCTTATGCACTTACAGCATATCTTGCTAATGATATTGACAAGATGAATTTGTTGATTTCAAAGCTGGATGAAGAAAAATGCGATGTATCAGATTATAAAAAATTGCATTGTATCCAATCTACATTCAAGGCAAAGGAATATGCTGCGCGCAAAGAATACGGTAATGCCCTTGAATTTGCAAAAAAAGCATTAGATGATTTTAAGAATAGCAAAGCCAGTACTGGAAATACCATAATCGATGAAAAAATAATCTTTGTCGGAGAACAGGAACTTACTCAAATGATTGCCGACTACGAATCAAAGATAGAAACCGATTGACAGGCTATGCTAAGGCATTATAACATTTCCATGAAAAGGAATTAGGTTGGGCTTTTATAACTGAAATACAAGTATTTCGGTTTTTTCGGTGCTTTTACCTATCCACAATAATCAAAAATAATAATATAATAGAAATCTCCAATATCTAATGTCATAATTGGACGTTTTAATATCAGGAAGTATTATGAAAAAAGCTGTTTGTATCACACTTGTTGTTTGTGCGGTTGTTGCGGCTCTTGCGTTACTTATGCTGATGCCTCAAAAAGACTTTTCAGAAAAGTATGCCGGTATCGACTTGACTGCACAAAAAAGCTCTGTTGCGCGTGTAAACACTTATAGTGACTATCTTCGTATGCATTCCAGCCGGAAAGAGCCTTCAATAGTTGTTCCGGTTGATGTCTGCTCGTTCGACAGTTCGTCTAAAGGCGTGCATGTACAGGACAACTATTATGGCAGCCGCGTTCTTGTTACTGACGACGATTCGTTTGTAACATGGCAGATTGATGTCCCTGAAGAAGGTTTTTATAATCTTGAGCTTGATTATATAGCAATTCCTTCTAGAAACGTAAATATGGAACGAATTATCTATATTAATGGAAAAGTTCCGTTTAACGGTGCAGATCTGCTTACTTTTCAGCGTATATGGCACGACGGCGCTGAAATCAGAAAAGACAATCAGGGTAACCAGATAAGACCTACTCAGGCAGAAATCTTTGACTGGCAGCAGGTGCTCTTAAAAAGTGATTCAGGCTACGAGGTTGAGCCGTACCGCTTTTATTTTAATAAAGGCTTGAACAGCATTTCTTTTGAAGCAACAAATGAACCGATGGCAATCAGAAGCTTTTCATTGAAGCCTGTAGAGACACTCGATTCTTATGAAGAATATCTTGCAAAGCAGCCGTCAGCTTCGTCTGCGGCTTCTTCAGCTATGCAGATAAGAGTGCAGGGAGAAGATTCTGCAAGACGTTCAGACCCGTCGCTTTTTGCGCGCTATGACCGCTCTTCGCCGGTTACAGAACCTTATGACTTAAAGCATACTATTTTCAATTATACAGGCGGCGATTCATGGAAGAGTTCCGGCCAGTGGATTGACTGGAATATTGATATTCCGGAAACAGGCTGGTACACAATTTCAGTGCAGGCACGTCAGCTTTACCAGCGCGGCTATGTTGCATGCCGTTCATTCTATATAGACGGAAAAATTCCATTTGACGGTGTTAAGGCTGTTGAGTTTGACTACAGCTCAGACTGGAAATTTGTTACACTTTCTGATGAAAATAAGACACCGTACAAGTTTTACCTTGATAAGGGCACCCATACACTGCGTATGGAAGTAACGCTCGGCTTAATCGGGCCGGTTATTAACCAGCTTGAAGACTCAATTTTCAGATTAAATACAATTTACCGCACAATTCTTGTTTTGACGGGTACACAGCCTGATCCGTTCCGCGATTACGAAATTGAAAAAGCTTATCCTGATGAAGTTGAGGCTATGAACCTTGAGGCAAAGCGTCTTTACAAAATGGTTGATGACTTCGTTAAGATTACAGGTCAGAAATCAGACAAAATTGCTCCGGCTCAGACTCTTGCCGTTCAGCTTGAGGAATTTTACAAGAATCCTCACAAAATTACAAAGAGCTTTCAGAATTTTAAAGACAATATCACATCAATGGGTTCTTCACTTTTAAGCATGACAGAATCTAAGCTCGATGTTGACTTTATTCAGATTGATGCAGTGTGTGACGGTGTTAAGCCTGCTGCACCGAAAGCTAATTTTGTCAACAAAGTAGGGCACGAGACAGCTTCGTTCTTTACATCGTTCTTTGTAGATTCTACCATGCTCGGTGATGTCTACGATAAAGATGCAGACCATTTGATTGACGTCTGGATTGTAACAGGCCGCGACCAGAGTACAGTTCTTAAAAACATGGTTGATGACAGCTTCTCGCCGCAAACAGGTGTAAAAGTTAACGTTAAGCTTATTAATCTTGATGCACTTCTGCCTGCTGTTGCCGCCGGTAACGGTCCTGACGTTGTTGTTTCGCTTATGGACCGCTCTAAACCTGTAGATTATGCGCTGCGTCATGCAAATGTTGACTTGATGCAGTTTGAAGGTGCTGAAGAAGTTATCAGACAGTTTCCACCTAGTTCTTATGAACCTTTTAAATATGACGGCGGTCTTTACGCTCTGCCTGAGACAGTAACTTTTAACCTTATGTTCTACCGCAAAGACATTTTTGAGCAGTTAGGCATTAAAGTTCCTGATACTTGGGATGATCTGATTACGCTTCTTCCGACTTTGCAGGGAAATAACCTTAACGTTGCTGTTCCGTATCCGAATATTCAGGTTCCTGATATGACAGGATTTTATTCGCTTGTTTATCAGAACGGCGGAAAGATTTACAACGACAGGGGAACAAAAACACTTATTGACAGCGAAACCGGTGTAAGCGCATTTAAGACTTATACAAGTCTGTTCAACAGCTACGGCCTTCCGACTATATACGACTTTGTAAGCCGTTTCCGTTCAGGTGAAATGCCTCTGGGTATTGCAAACTATGGTACTTACAATACGCTTGTTGTTTCTGCGCCTGAAATCCGCGGACTCTGGGATTTTACCTATCTGCCGGGTACACTAAAGCAGGATGAGAACGGCAATGAATATATTGACCGCGCTACAATGACGGACAGCTGGAGTTGTATGATGATAAACAAGGCAAAACCGTCAGAGAGAGATAATCCGCCGGCTAAAGAAGTTGAGCGCCGTAATGATTCATGGAAATTTATGAAATGGTGGGTTTCAACTGAAACGCAGGTTCGCTTCGGACGTGAAATGGAAGCTCTGCTTGGTACTTCTTCGCGTTACCAGACGGCAAACATTGAGGCATTAAAACAGCTTCCATGGAAGTCTTCGCAGATAAAGGTTCTGCTCAAATCAATCGAAGATTCTCACGGTATTCCGGAAGTTCCGGGAAGTTATTACACAAACCGCCACATGGTAAACGCCCTGCGTAAGGTAATTAACGAAAAAGACGATCCGCGCGAAGTTATTATTGATTATTCAAGAAAGATTAATGACGAGCTGATTAGAAAACGGCAGGAATTCAAACTGCCTGTGGAGGAATAATCATGAGCGATTTATTGAAGAAATATAAAGAAAAAAGATTACTCCAGCTTTCTGACGCATGGCACAACGCCAAAGTTATGAAATTCTGCTATCTGTTTCTGCTGCCTTATGCAGTTTTGTTTTTCATATTTGTAATTCTGCCAATTATAAATTCAATTTATTACGGTTTTACAAACTTTAATATGCTTGAAAAGCCGGAATTTATAGGCTTAAGAAACTATATAAATCTGTTTCTTCAGGATGAAGTTTTCCAGATTTCGGTTAAGAACACCTTTCTTATTGCAATGATAGTAGGTGTTGTAGGCTATATAATGGCATTCATTTTTGCATGGCTTATCAATGAGCTGCCTAAGTGGGTGCGCGCTGTTGTTGTGCTTTTCTGTTATGCGCCTTCTATTGCCGGAAATGCTTACTTAATTTTTGGTACTATTTTCCGTGACGATGCGATGGGCTGGGTAAACGGCTGGCTTATAAAATGGGGCTTTATCTCACAGCCAGTTTTGTTTTTTACAGATCCGGCCAACGTAATGAAGGTTATTATTCCAATCTGTCTGTGGATGAGTCTTGGAACAGGCTTTCTTTCTTTTGTTGCAGGCTTGAAAGGCATTGACCAGTCTATGTATGAGGCAGGCTATATCGACGGCATTCAGAACCGCTGGCAGGAATTGTGGTTTATCACTTTGCCGAGCATGAAGCCTATGCTGCTTTTTGGTGCTGTTATGTCTATTACACAGGCTTTTAACGTCAGTGATGTTCCGCGTGCCCTTGCCGGTTACCCGAGTACAGACTATGCTGCCCGTACCGTTGTTACGCACTTGTTTGACTATGCATTCTCGCGCTTTGAGATGGGCTATGCGTCTGCAATTGCGACTGTTCTGGTTCTTGCAATGCTTCTTTGCAAAAAACTTTTCCAGGCTATATTGAACAGAGTTGGTAAGTAAGGAGTTTAGACATGAGTAAAAGTTATGCAGCAGAATCAGCACCTGTTATTCATCACTATAAGATAAAAAGACGAAAGCCAAACCGTTCTTTAGGCGGAGACATCGGCGTTTATTCAGTAGTATTTTTATTTGCATTCATAATGGTTTTCCCGATGATTTACTCAATCTGTCAGTCTTTTAAACCATTAGACGAATTGTTAAAATTTCCGCCGACAGTATTTCCAAGAAACCCGACGACAGACAACTTTTCAGATTTGTTTGTAATTATGAGCCAGTCATGGGTTCCTTTTTCACGCTATATCTTCAATACGCTTTTTGTAACTGTTGTGGGAACATTCGGCCATGTAATTATTGCTTCTATGGCGGCTTATGTTCTTGCAAAATATAGATTTCCGCTCGGCGACGCATTCTTTAGAATTGTTGTTGTAGCCCTTATGTTTGTCGGTTATGTAACATTCATTCCGAATTACATAATTATGTGCCGCCTTCATATTGTTGATACTTATTGGGCTATTATTCTTCCGGCTTTTGTTGCGCCTATGGGGCTGTTTCTTATGAAGCAGTTCATGGAAGGTTTCCCGATGGCGATTATTGAAGCTGCTAAAATTGACGGTGCGCATGAATGGAAAATCTTTATGAACCTTGTTATGCCGAATGTAAAGCCTGCATGGCTTACAATTTCGATTTTTTCTATTCAGGGTTTGTGGAACAACCAGCAGGCAAGTGTTATTTATTCTGAGAATAAAAAGATGCTCGCCTATGCGCTTCAGCAGATTCTTCTCGGCGGTATCGCAAGACAGGGACCGGGTGCAGCTGTTACAGTTGTAACGCTTGCTGTTCCGATTATTTTCTTTATATTCTCGCAGAGCCAGATTCTTGAGACAATGGCTACATCGGGCTTAAAGGACTAAAATATGAAAAGACTGATATTGATTTGCATTGCGTTCTTTTTGTGTGCTGCAGCCGGTTTTGCCAAAAACGACAACTATATATACGACTATTGGAACTATATAGAACACTCGCCTGATGCCTACCGCGTTTCAAGCGTGTTATACGGAAGCAGCCTTGGTCTTGATACGATGCTCAAGAACCCTGCGGGTTTGTACTGCATAGACCAGCGCGTTTTCATTGTAGATTCAGGCAAC
>JAEEGK010018618.1_pt1 | contig 15003 bp, 15 predicted proteins | sample 8958771 | NCBI WGS metagenome assembly JAEEGK01 (sample SAMN16246547, study PRJNA631951) | gut metagenome | biome: gut microbiome; feature: rumen; material: SC-attached | host: Bos | place: Iran: Karaj | collected 2018-10 | reverse complement strand
GACGGAAAAACCATCTCAGAAACTTCTGAACTCCTCGGCTTTGAATATCCGCAACATTTTACTCGTGTATTCAAAAAACACTTCGGTCTCACTCCCAGCGAGTTTCTACGAAAATGAGAAACGAAGTATCTCTCTTCGGACATAATGGAGTCTGTCGAATTATATCCAGTTAATAAAATATTTACTGCCGAAATGTCTTTCTGATAATCAGTATTAGTTAGCCGCCGCACAGGCTGCTGTTGAGGAGTAATCAGCAAGATTCATACCTCTATAAAAAGAGAGCAATATCCATCGGGATGCTGCTCTCTTCTTTATCTGGTTGGCTGAAATCACATAGGAAGCGGAACCATTAGAGGCCAGCAACAGAGCTCAGTGGCAGATGGTCTGACGAACCACCCACGAGGAAAGTCATATCACCTGGCTCCAGCATCCATGTCTGGGCGGACTCGTCCCAATGACAGAGGTCGGCACGGCGCACGGGAATCGTAACGGTCTTGCGCTCACCAGCCTTCAAGGCTACACGCTGGAAGCCTTTGAGCTCTTTGATCGCACGCTCTATGTGCGACGAGGGGCGAGACACATAAACCTGAGCCACCTCTTCAGCATCTACAGAAGAGTTGTTGCTGAGCACAAACTGCACGTTGAATCCTTCGGCAGTAGGCTGTACCTTCAAGTCGCTATACAGGAACGTGGCATATGAGAGACCGAATCCGAAGGGATAGGCCACAGGCACCTGCTTGCTGTCGTACCAGCGATAGCCTACCAGACTCTCTTCTGCGTAGTTGGCTATGAGCTGTTGGTTTCGATCGTTACTGCGATTGCGGGTGATGTCAACAAAGATGTCCCCCTGATTGTTACCCTGTATGTTCTGAGGATAGGTGCCTGTTGCGTAGGCAGGCACGTCGTCCAGGTGCTTGGTCCAAGTCATGGGTAACTTGCCTGATGGTGAGATCTCGCCAGTGAGCACTTCGGCTAATGCCTGACCGCCCATAGAGCCGTTAAACCATGAAACCAGTAACGAGCCTGATACTTTATCAACCGTGTTGATATCCACAGGGCCGCCAGATACGACGACGGTCACTAACTGTTTGTTGGCTTTGGCAAGGGCTACGGCCAGTTCATCCTGTCCTGAAGGCAGAGTGATGCTCTTACGATCGGAACCCTCTGTCTCCACCTCACGGTTATCGCCAGCGAAGAAGATGACGAGATCAGCCCCCTTTGCAGCCTTCACCGCCTGAGCCATGAGCTGACGGTCTGCTGGCTGTTGAGGACTCAGTCGCTTGTAGCGATCCTCGCGACCGAAGCTCTTGTAGCCTGGTGCGTAGGTAATCTTCACACGATTGCCAAGCGCAGCCTGCAATCCTTCAAGGGGAGTGATTTCGCAACGGGTCTTCACGCCAGCTCCCACACCGCCCAAGGCCATCTTGGTGACAGCATTCTCACCAATCACGGCGATACGCTTCACGCGCTTTGTGTCGATGGGCAGCAGACTGTTCTTCAGCAACACGATCGAGCGACGTGCCACCTCTAAGGCCGTTGTCATCTCCTCAGGATTACCTACGGGCTGACTATTGGCCACCTCCTTGGCGACGGGCTTTACTGTCAGACGAACGCGTAGGATTTCACGAACTCGCTGGTCGATGACAGCCTCACTCACCTTACCTGCCTTCACAGAGTCGAGCAATGCCTGACCCATAAAACGGCTGCCAGGCATCTCTACGTTCATTCCTGCCACAACAGGATCGACGGTGGAGTGGACACCACCCCAGTCGCTGATCACCATACCTGGGAATCCCCATTGCTGTCGCAGGATGGTAGTCAGCAGATGCTCATTCTCTGAGCACCAGCGCCCATTGACTTTATTATATGCAGCCATCACACCCCAGGCATCAGCCTCGCGGACAGCCATCTCGAATGGTCGCAGATAGATCTCGTGCATGGCACGGTCTGATATCTTGACATCCACAAAGCCGCGATAGTCCTCCTGATTGTTCAGGGCGTAGTGCTTCAGACAGACGGCTGTGCCATCATCCTGAGAGCCTTTGGTGTAGGCCACTGCCAACATACCGCTGAGCAGCGGGTCCTCACTCAGATACTCGTAGGTGCGTCCGCCAGTGGGGATGCGCTGGATGTTGATAGCCGGACCCAGTATCATGTCCTTGCCACGCAGACGGGCCTCGCGGCTCATGCCTTTTCCATAAGCGTATGCCCACTCCGTACTCCAGGTGGCAGCCAGTGCCGAGCCTGTGGGGAAGAAAGTGGCTGAGTCAGTAGTCAGATGAGCAGAGTTCCATGAGTGGGGCTCCATTTCCTCACGGATGCCAAAGGGGCCGTCAGCATATTCCACATCGGCGATACCGAGTCGTGGGATGCCCGCAGAGGAGAACATGTTCTTCCCATGCAGCATCCCGATCTTCTCTTCGAGTGTCATCTGCTTGACGATGTTGTCAATCTCTGTCTCATGTCCGAGCAATTTGCTGGGATACGTCTGTGCCTGTGTGGTGATGGATGAAACGGCCAAAACCGCGCCAGCAGCTACCATAGTGGCTTTCTTGATGAAATCTCTTTTGTTCATAATAACGTTGTTTTTGTGCTTTTATAAAGTTGTTAGTTATTCATTTACAAACCCTTTGTTGCGCCATTTCCCTGACCGCCAGCGGCGCAGCAGTATGACGCCTCGGATATTCTCGTCGAGGGCAAAGCCTATCCACATGCCCACAAGGCCATAGCCAAGGGGAATGCCAATCACATAACTCAGTCCGACGGCAATACTCCACTGGAAGATGATGCCCACGACGAAGGGATAGATGGTATCGCCCGTAGCACGTAGCGTACTGCCAGCGAAGATATTCGACGTGCGCCCCACCTCCAGAATCACATCGACCATCAGCACCCAGACACCCATACGGATAATCTCCTCGTTGTCAGTAAACGCCTTGAGGAGGTTCGGCCCGGCTATGGCGAGCAAGACGGAACCCGAGAGCGTGATGATCATCGACCAGCGGAAGAAATAGTTGCCAAGCACATAGGCTGCCTGATGGCGCCGCTGGCCTACGAGATGCCCCACGAGGATGTCGCCGCCCTGCGTGATGCTCACACAGAACAGATAGACAAACATGATCATGTTATAGCAGTAGGTGCGCGTCGCCAGCGCCTCGTTGCTGATCTGGTTGATGAAATAGGTGATGACCACTTGCGAGAGACTATAACTGACGTTCTCGCTCATGGCTGGTATGCCAATCTTCAGCAGGTAGCGGAGCTCCTGCCAAGGCATCGGACGGAAATAGCTCAGCGGGAACTTGGGAATGTGCACGCGGAAGTGGACGATAGCCAGCAGCACCATCGAGACGGCTCGACAGGTTGCTGTGGAGATGGCCGCTCCCTCGACACCCAGTTGCGGACAGCCCCAGTGTCCGAAGATCAGGGCATAGTTACCTAGGATATTGATGACGTTGACGATGCCCGTCACCACCATCGGATAAATGACTTTGTCAGCACTACGCAACGAGGCAGATAATGTCAACGATATTGCTTGGAAGAACGACAGCGCTCCCGTCAGTCGCAGGTACACCAGTCCGTCGTCCATCAGTTCTGGGCGCAGACCCATCAGATGCAACAACTCTTCTGCAAAGAAATAGAGTAGGGCGCTGACCGTCAAACCCAGCATGAGGTTTATCGTCAATGCCATACCCACCACCTGCACCAATCGCTTCCTCAGTCCGGCACCGATGTACTGCGCACAGAGAATGGCAGCACCCATCGAGAAAAACTGGTAGACAAGGAAGACGAGCGAGATGAGCTGGTTGTCGAGTCCCACTGCCGCCACACTGTTGTCGCTATAGCGGCTCAGCATCACCGTATCGACAGCTCCCAGCATCATGACAAGAGCTATCTCGATGAATACCGGGATGGTGAGAACCTTCAGCTGACGTTTCAGGGACGTATCTGACATGTGCGCAAACCTATCATCTCCTCAATAAGAATTTAGTACTGCCTTAAGGCTGCAATCAGTTCAGCATTTTCCGTTTTGGTGCCGATGGTGATGCGGAGGCAGTTCTGACAGAGTTGCACACGATGACGATTCCTCACGATGATTCCACGATCCACCAGATAGTTGTAGATCTTCGTCGCGTCCGTCATCTTTGCCAGGAAGAAGTTTGCTTCCGTGGGATATACCTTTTCACAGATGGGAAGCATGGTGAAGGCATCCATCATGCGTGTACGCTCCTGCAGCAGTATCTTCACCCAGTTGTCCACCTCGAAGGGATCCTTCAAGGCCTCCAAGGCCTGCTGCTGTGTCAGCTGGTTCACGTTATAGGGATACTTCACCTTATTAAATATATGGATAATCTCCTCTGAGGCGAAGGCCATACCCAGTCGGATGGCAGCGCAGCCCCAGGCCTTCGACATCGTGTTGAGCACGATGAGGTTGGGATATTTTGACAGTTCAGAGCGCAGGGTCTTCTGCGATGAGAAGTCACTATAGGCCTCGTCGACGATGACAAGTCCCTCGAAGCCCTCAATGACCTTGATCACCTCCTCACGGTTCAGACAGTTGCCCGTGGGGTTGTTGGGCGTACAGAGCCAGATGATCTTCGTGTGCTCATCCGTCGCAGCGAGCAGTTTCTCGGCTGTCGTCTGGTAGTTCTCGTCGAGCAGCACGGTGCGATACTCCGTATCGTTGATGTCTGCACACACCTTATACATGCCGTAGGTGGGTTCGATGGCCACCACGTTGTCCACACCAGGGTTACAGAAACAACGGTAAGGCAGGTCGATGGCCTCGTCGCTGCCATTGCCCAGGAAGATATTCTCTGCTGGCACTCCCTTCACCTTGGCGATTGCAGCCTTCAGTTCCAGCTGCAGTGGGTCAGGGTAGCGGTTAAAAGGCTGGTTATACGGATTCTCATTCGCATCCAGAAACACCCGAGCCTCTCGCCCAGCGTACTCATTCCTTGCAGAACTATATGGCGCTAAGCTCCATATATTTCTGCGCGTCATTCGTTCTAGATTAAACATTAAACATTAAACATTAAACATTATTATTATTCTTTGTAGAATTGATAATATTCACTAATGTTCCTATTAATTTACTATTATCTTCATAAAGAGAGTCAAACTGAACATCATTGATGAAATCAGTTTCATGCAGTATCTCAAGCCAGAATTTTGTTTCACTGGCTTCTTTTAAGGAAATGCTCAACTTGCTGATAAAATCTTGTCTGCTTTGAGCAAAAACACTTTCACTAATATTGGCGCCAACACTCGTACCACTTCTTAGAATCTGTTTTGACATTACAAATTCTTTCTTAACATCATTCAGATAGTTGTACAATCTAACAATCCTGATTGCAAAATTCTTTGAATCTATAGCAATCTGATTATTCTCTTTCATTCAAAATCTGAAATTTAATGTTTAATCTTTAATGTTTAATGTACGAAGTCTTACTTTCATCGCATTCGCATGCGCCTCGAGCTGTTCTGCCTCAGCCATGAGCTCCACGGCGTGGCCGATGCTGCGGATACCCTCATCCGTCAGGTGCTGGAAAGTCACCTTGCGACAATAGCTGTCCAGGTTCACACCGCTGTAAGTGGTTGCATAGCCGTGCGTCGGCAGAGTGTGGTTCGTGCCGCTGGCATAGTCGCCAGCACTCTCACAGGCATATTCGCCCAGGAACACGCTACCCGCATTCACCACCTGTGCTGCCAGCTTCTCGTAGTCGTGTGTCTGGATGATCAGGTGCTCAGGCGCATAGGCGTTCGAGAGGTCGATGGCCTCCTGCTTGTCTTTCACCAGCACCATCATACTGTTCTCCAGCGCCTTCTGGGCTATCTCCTTACGAGGCAGCATGTCCAGCTGGCGGTTCACCTCAGCCTGCACGTCGAATATCAGCTGCTCAGAGGTCGTGATCAGCAACACCTGAGAGTCGATGCCGTGCTCAGCCTGCGACAACAGGTCGGCAGCCACGAACTCCACATTCGCGTGCTCATCCGCGATGACGCATACCTCCGATGGTCCCGCAGGCATGTCGATGGCCACAGCCTCCTGACTCACCTGCTGCTTGGCAGCCATCACGTACTGGTTGCCAGGACCGAATATCTTGTAGACCTTGGGAATCGACTCCGTGCCGTAAGCCATCGCGCCGATGGCCTGTACGCCACCAGCCTTGAAGATCTTGCTCACGCCTGCGATTCTGGCAGCCACGAGGATGGCTGGATTCACCTTGCCGTTACGACCTGGAGGCGTGCAGAGCACAATCTCCTCGCAACCCGCAATCTTCGCGGGTGTGGCGAGCATCAGAACAGTCGAGAAGAGTGGGGCAGTACCACCAGGGATATAGAGACCCACTTTCTGGATGGCAACGCTCTTCTGCCAGCAAACGACGCCAGGCTGTGTCTCCACCTTCTTTGTCCTGAAGCGCTGTGCCTCGTGGAAAGCCTGTATGTTGTAGTGAGCCAACTGGATGGCAGCCTTCAGGTCGGCACTCACCAGCTTTTCAGCCTCCTCCATCTCCTTGTCGTTCACCTCGAGCGTAGGCAGGTCCACGTGGTCGAACTTCAGTTCGTAGCCCTTCACGGCGTCATCGCCGCGTCGCTTCACGTCGGCCAGCACAGCAGCCACCGTCTCGTTCAGCTCCGTCGTGTCGAGATGTGGTCGCTCCACAATCTCCGCCCAGTCCTTCTTATCTGGAAAACGAATGATATTCATTCCTGAAATTTAATGTTAAATCTGAAATTTAATGTTTAATCTTTAATGTTTAATCCTAAAGGATCATCTTCTCAATCGGCGTCACCAGGATACCCTGTGCGCCCATTTCCTTCAGCTTGCCGATAATCTCCCAGAACTGCTTCTGGTCGAGCACTGTGTGTACAGAGCACCACTCCTCGTCAGCCAGAGGGATGATCGTCGGACTCTTCAAGCCCGGCAATACGTCGATAATCTCCTGCAGGCGAGCCTTGGGCGCGTTCATGCGTACATACTTCTTATCCTCAGCGTCCTTCACCGCCTTGAAGCGGAAGAGCATCTGCTCCAGTATCTGGCGTTTCTCCTCCGTCAGCTGCTTGTTGCCGATCAGCAAGGCCTCGCTCTTCATCACCACCTCTACCTCGCGTAGGTTGTTGCTCACCAGCGTCGAGCCCGAGGATACGATGTCGAAGATACCGTCAGCCAGCCCGATGCCCGGACTGATCTCCACCGAACCCGTAATCACGTGGATCTCGGCCTTGATACCCTTCTCGTCGAGGAAATGCTTGAGGATGGCAGGATAGCTCGTGGCAATCTTCTTGCCGTTGAACCACTCCACGCCCTGATAGTCTATCTCTTTGGGGATGGCCAGCGACAGGCGGCACTTCGAGAATCCCAGTCGCGACACGATGTCGGCATCCTCGCCTCGCTCCACGAACTCGTTCTCTCCGACCACGCCGATGTCAGCCACACCACTGGCTACACTCTGTGGAATATCGTCATCGCGGAGGTAAAGCACCTCCAGCGGAAAATTCGACGACTGTACGAGCAGCGTGCGCTTCGTGGCGCTCACCTTGATGTCTGCCTCTGCCAGCAGATTCATCGTATCGTCGAACAGACGTCCCTTTGATTGTACTGCAATTCTTAACATCTTTTTTTGTATAAGTCTCAAAATCGGTTGCAAAATTACAAAAAATCCGTGTAATCTGTGCCATCCGTGCCTAAAAATTCGTATATTTGCACCGAATTTGTGAGTTAGTAGCCATTTCTGATGCGATTTCTGAATAAATATGCGCTCATGGGAGCCTTGCTGGCGCTCCTCCTCTCGTGTACCCAGAAGCAGGAGCGCATCGTCACGCCCTACGGCTCAGTGCTTGATTCCGTCAATGTGTCAGAGGATTTCGACCTCGCTGAGATCCAGACCAATGGCGAACTCATCATGGCCACCCTGAACGGCCCTGAGACTTATTACGACTATCACGGCAAGTCGCTGGGCACCCAGTACCTCATCTGTCAGCAGTTTGCCGACTCCCTCGGCGTGCGCCTGCGCGTTGATGTCTGTCGCGACAGTGCCGAACTCGTCCAGAAGCTCCGTTCAGGCGATGTCGATCTTGTGGCGTGGGCCAAGCCTGGTCAGATCGATGCCGATCCTGAGAAGACCGATCTCGTCGAGGCCCTGCGCCTGTGGAACCGTCCCTCGCGCGTCGATGCAGCCAGACAGGAAGAGACCGCCCTGCTCACCGTCAAGAAGGTGCGACGGCGCATCTTCTCACCCATGCTCGACAAGAACAAGGGTATCATCTCCAACTACGACGGCTACTTCCAGCAGTACAGCCGCGACATCCGCTGGGACTGGCGACTCATGGCAGCCCAGTGTTATCAGGAGTCCACCTTCGACCCCAAGGCCGTCTCCTTCGCAGGGGCCAAGGGCCTCATGCAGATCATGCCTGGCACAGCCGACCATCTTGGTGTGGCGCGCGACAAACTCTACGATCCTGAAACCAATATCGCCGCTGCCGCCAAACTCATCAAGGAACTCCAGCAGGCCTTCTCCGACATCCGCGACCATTACGAGCGCACCAACTTCGTGCTCGCCAGCTACAACGGCGGCTCCCACCACATCCGCGATGCGATGGCCCTCGCCCGTCGCGACGGCAAGAACGCCAGCCGCTGGGCAGAGGTCGCCCCCTATGTCCTGAAGCTCGCCACCGCCCAGTACTACAACGACCCCATCGTCAAGTACGGCTATATGCGAGGCTCTGAGACCGTCGATTACGTCGAGAAGATCCGCTCGCGCCATGTCTCCTATCAGGGCGTCCGCTCACCCCACGTGGGCTTCCATCCCTCCCAGCCGCGCAAGGCCGACAAACGTAAGAACAAGTTCGATATTAAGGAATAAAATTATGAAGAAACTATTCATTACCGCAGCGATTGTCGCTGCAAGTGCTGGGTTGATGAATGCCCAGACTGTTCAGAAACAAGTAGTAGAAGAAGGAGGCACAGGCCCCTTCAAGTCCGAAGTCGTTGGCGATGCCTCCTGCCCGGGATTCACCGTTTATCGTCCTCAGAACCTCCAGGAAGTGGTTGCCAAGAAGGGCACCCTGCCCGTCATCGTCTATGCGAACGGCGCCTGCTTCAACCACAATGTCGAGATGCGACTCCTGCTGAGCGAGGTCGCCTCCTATGGCTATGTCGCAGCCGCTATCGGTCCTTACGATGAGGCCGACGTGATGGCCCAGTGGCGAGGCGTGCTCAAGGCCGCCTATCCTGAGACCAAGGGAGAGGTTGTCATGGCCAATGGCGAGAAGATCCTGCCGTTGACTCCTGAAGAGCGTCAGGCACGCGAAGCCGAGCAGGCCAAGCAGCGCGAAGAGGCCGCCAAGAAAGCCAGGAAAGCCAAGAAGCAGCAGACAGAAGCTCCACGGTTCCAGACCTATCCGAAGATGCTGCTCGAGGTGCTCGACTGGCTTACGGAGCAGAACGCCACCTCCGGCTCAGAGTATTACCACTGCCTCGACCTCGACCGCGTGGCAGCGATGGGACAGTCCTGCGGAGGAGCCCAGGTGCTGGGTATAGCCTACGATCCACGCATCAAGACCTGCGTCATGCTGAATACCGGCATCGGCGACATGGAGATGATGGGAGCCACGAAGGAGTCGCTCAAGAACCTCCACCAGCCCATGTTCTACATGATTGGCGGACCTGCCGACATCGCCTACGCCAATGCCCAGAAGGACTATGAGCGCATCGCCGACTGCATCCCCGTCGTCATGCTCAACTCCAAGGACGGCCACAGCGGCACCTATTACGAGAAGCATGGTGGCAACTACGCCAAGGCCGTTGTGAAGTGGCTCGACTGGCAGCTCAAGGGACAGGTAGGCCAGTCCGCCCTCTTCCTCGACGACGAGTACCTCAAGATGAAGTTCCCCGAGTGGCAAGGCGTCCGCAAGAATTTCTGACACAAACGCATATAAGGCTTGCATCACTGCAAGCCTTATATGTTCAAACCTAAAACAAAACAATTAGAAAAAACGAACTAACTCAGAATAACAAACCAAACATTTTATAACTATCAAACTAATGCATATGAATCAAAAAACTGATGCAAAGATATGGACTTTCCAGGTACATTCCAAATAATCTAATCATTTCTTCTCCAACTTGTTGCGACAGACAAATCAATTCGCGACAGAGTAGGGTGATGATGCTATTTCATGTCGTAAAGAGCATATTTTTAGTCCAGAAGTTTGGAAGTTTGAATGATTTGTTTTATCTTTGCACTATCCAATAATTAAAGACTTATGACAGTACCTGTTTTATTTAGAGAATACATCTGGCTGGTAAATACCATCTACAAGGCTAGGAAGATATCACTGAGTGAAATCAATGATAAATGGATCGAGACTGATTATAGTGGTGGTGTTGAGTTTAGTCGTACCACTTTCCATCGTCATAAGATTGCCATCGAGGATATGTTTGGTATCTACATCGAGTGTGACCGTAAGAATGGTTTCAAATATTATATAGGTAATGAATATGTCTTGCAAGAGAACTCTGTGCAGAATTGGATGCTGTCTACTCTTAGTGTCAGCAGCCTTTTGGCAGAGAGTATGAGCTTAAACGAAAGAATCCTGCTTGAAAATGTCCCATCTGGAGGCGAAAAACTTAAGATGGTTATCAAGGCCATGAAGGAATGCAAGAAGGTTTCGATTACTTATCGTCGCTATGGTGGGCATGCTACGAGGACATTTGATCTTGAACCATATTGCGTAAAGCTATTTGGGCAACGTTGGTATATGCTGGGACGTTTCGCAGACAGAGGCTTGGCAACATTCTCATTAGACCGTATGTTGGAGGTAAAGATTTGCAATGAGAAATTCAAGTTCGACGAGGATTTCGATGCTGCCAGCTATTTCAGCGATTGTTTTGGAGTGATGTCAGATGAGAATTTGAAGCCCGAGCGGGTTTTAATCAGAGCCTATGGTTATGAACCCTATTATCTGCGTGACCTTCCTTTACATCATTCACAGCGTGAGATTCAATCTACAGAAGAGTATTGCGATTTTGAATTGAAGTTGAAAATCACTTCCGACTTCAAGGCTAAGCTTCTCTCTCGTGGTGAATGGATTGAGATATTAGAGCCCAAGGCATTGGCAGAAGAAATAGTAGAATGGCACCAAAAAGCCATCGACAGATATAAAAAATGAAAAAAGTTCAAGGTTGTTCCACGATTTGAAACAATCTAAGCCGATCTTTGCAACAGAAATTTAAAAGTTGAACTAAAAAAATATAATTATGGGCGACAAGAGATTTGAAGGAATTCCCAAGAATTACCAAACGTTTATTCTCTCTAATTCGAATGACCCGGAGGAGCATGGCTGGAAGCGTGAAGATGTGGAATACATTTCAAAGTGTCTGACTTAAAAGATTATCCCACATTTATGAGTGTAATACAAGATTTTCAGAGGTTTTATGGAATAGAACAATTTAATGTAAAACAACTGGATCAGTATCTTTGGCAATTAGGAAAGAAGTATTTTGCAAAATATAGATAAAAAAGTTTCATAATGAAAAAGAAAGATTTACCAAAAGATTATATCCCATCTATAAAAGATGCAAAATGGTTTATCAACTATTGGAAAGAGCTTCCAAGCTATTCTAATCAGGAAAAAGCTTTGGATAAGCTCTTCATGGATATATGTAAGCGTAATGACAATATAGAGGATATTCTGATTAAGTGCTCTTCATTAAATGACTTTTATAGTACCAACATCTTCGATATCCATACTGTGGCCCAGCATATCCTGTCGTTGCATATTGACGAACGATTAGAAAAACATGATCTTTCATTGGTGAACGATATTGCTGACGTTGTTGAACTGGATAAGGTGTTTTATTCATTCGCAACGAAATATTGTAGCCATCACCAACCTGAATATTATGCAATATACGATGGCTATGTTGAAAAAGTCCTGGTATCGATGAATGAACGAGACCAATTTGCCCACTTTAAGCGTGAACACTTGAAAAACTATAATACCTATATGAGTGTGATCAAAGCATTTCAACAGCGGTATGGATTGATGCAATATACCATCAAACAGTTAGACCAGTATCTTTGGCAATTGGGTAAATGGTATTTCAATCAATATGGACTGATTTTTAAATACTATAATCGTGAAGATGAATCTCCCTTCCCTGAAGATGATATTCGAAGTAAGTTTTGGGAAGGCGAGAAGATGTATGTTACCACCCATCAGAATAGTGGATTATGGAAAACCGAGGGTAAAGAGTGGCTTAAGACTGCAAATGACGATATCAAGCTGCTTGCCAGCAAGTACACACCTGAACAGTTCGGTTTGATAACATATATAGCATTCCAATATAGTAAATGGTATCCCTCGGATGACCCTGTATGGATTGTTGAATATTAAAATATAATGGGAACTATGTAAATAGTTTCAAGTTCTTAAGTCACAAAGAACCCGTATGGGGTCGGAAACTTTCGAGCGGATACCTGCTTAGTACAGGGAAACATAGCACTACGGTGACTGTAGTTTGACAGGGGAGGTTTTTCTCCCCTGTATTTATTTGCACATAATTGAAAAAAGATTGAGTCTGTTCCACGAAATGAAACAATGTACGTTTATCTTTGCACCATAAATTTAATGTTGTATAGTTATGAGTGTATGTGTTGAAGGCTTAATAAGAAACGACTTCTATAGTGTTGACAACATAGAAGCTGTTGAGGCAGAGTTAAATCGAGCCTCACAGCTGCTCAATGATTATTTCCATTTAGAGGGAGAATACAGGTATTTGCCAGATGGATTAGACTATGGAGATTATCGAGTGATAAGTGAAACTCATCACATGTTTTGTATGTTCTTACGAAAGGGTTATTGGCATATAAGTCCAGCTTATAAGTACCATCAACTCTTCACCCCACCTCTTTTCGTCAGAAAGGGATTCTACGATTTTGCAAAGGCTTTAGGAAAAACTGAGGTTTGGTACTGTGATGAATTTCGATTGGATAATAGTGGAGATCCTAACTGGAATTATGATACGCAGTCATTCGAAGAATGGTTGGAATACATTATTTCCACTTATGGCCCAATCAAAGAGTTTCCAATTGAAGAAATAATGTCGAACGATGAAATATGGCCCAAAGTTGACGTTGTTTATCATGACAGTTTTAACGGCATGTTTGAATCACAATTAATGGGGACTATGTAAATAGTTTCAAGTTCTGAGGTTAACGAAGATGGTTTGCCATTTGATACCAAAGAGCGGATACCTGCTTAGCTCAGGGAAACTTAGCACTACGGTGACTGTAGTTTGACAGGGGAGGTCCTTCTCCCCTGTATTTATTTGCACATAATTGAAAAAAGTTTGAGACTGTTCCACGAATTGAAACAATCTGCTCCTATCTTTGCACCATAAATTGAATGTTGAACTAAAAAAAGAAGTGTTATGGTTACAAAGAAATTGTTTTTTAAGGATTGTCACCTGGCTGGTCGTAAGTATCACGATGCAGATGAGGTGTGGGATGATTTGAAGGTAGGAACAACCTTAAAGTTAGAAAGAGATAAGGAGAACCGCTTTGATCCCTATGCCGTTATGGTGGTATATGAAAAGGAGGATGAAGATTATCTGTTGGGGTATATTCCTCGTGGTGAAAACGAGACTATTTCCAATCTTCTCGAAATGGGATGGACTAATATCTTTGAGTGTCGTATCAGTAAAATCGACCCTGAAGTACATCCAGAGGAGCAGATCCATTTGGTAATTAAGATTAAGAAGAATAAGAAATAAAAAAGCTCGCCGCTGCGAGCTGGAAAATTATTAACCTTAAATCTAATACTATGATAGCACAAAAAAGCAGCGTCATCACGACGTGTATGGGATTTTATCTGATATTGTTGAGTAGGTCAGTTGCTAATGTTTCTTGCATTTTGATGTAGGCGGAGAGTTTTTTGCCTGCATCCTTCAGGCTGGCACCAAAGATGTATAAAAATAGGACTCAATTCTGAGTCCTATTAATATTAATACAATTGAGTGATACAAATCAGTCTTGTTTGGCGATCTTACGATCTTGGTACTTTAAAATAATAGACCCAACTATTGCTATCAGCAATATTAATCCAGCTACAATTAATGTATTCATCGTTTCTTGTTCTTTATTTTTTCTTCTTTCTTACCTTCATTAACCCAGTAGAGGCCTAATCCTAAGACTCTATTTAAGTTAAAAATACCGTTAACGTTGCAAAGATAGTGACTTTTCTTGATTCTGCCAAATTATTTAGAGCCTTTTTTATCACAAATGAAAAATCCCCGTCATGAAGACCCTTCTCTACCTAAAAGCCCCGATAGAATTAACTATCGAGGCTTTCTTTAGATTTCAGAGATCTACATTCCCATACAGCTGGTGGTTCCAAGTGCAGTCAGTACCGCTGAGATAATCGATGCGAGGATCTGCAGCGTCCACTTAAGCGTTTCCTTCTTCGTCATAAGCTACCTCCTTCCTGATTAGCTACCCGTGTCGAAGCCACCGCCGTTGTTGCCACTGCCGTTCTTGGTGAACGTCTTAGAGGCTACCTCGCTGGATACACCATTCTTGATGGCGATTGCCTTCACGATAACGGTATCAGTCAGGGTCAGAGCCTCAGAGTAAAGGCTGCTCTCAGCAGTAGGTGTGCTACCGTCTACCGTGTAACGGATCTCTGCACCCTCAGGACCTGAAATAGTCACCTGAGTAGACTCGTCGAACGGAGTCTCACCGCTGATGGTAGGAGCTGCTACCGTCTCAGCCTGCGAACCACTGTTACCACTGTTACCTGAGTTACCGCTATTCTCAGAACCGCTGTTTTGTGAACCTGAGCCGGATCCGCTGCCTGAGCCACCACCGTTCTCATCCTCCTTCTTCAGGAGTGAATCCACGTTGATAAACTCTGCCTGCTTCAGGAACTGACGGCTCGAGATGTTCTGCTCCTGCTCCTGTTCAGGCAGGAAACGGATGTGCAGACCGTCGATGTTCGAGT
>JAEEGK010018614.1_pt1 | contig 15005 bp, 8 predicted proteins | sample 8958771 | NCBI WGS metagenome assembly JAEEGK01 (sample SAMN16246547, study PRJNA631951) | gut metagenome | biome: gut microbiome; feature: rumen; material: SC-attached | host: Bos | place: Iran: Karaj | collected 2018-10 | reverse complement strand
TCCCTTGTCTTTGATTCTCTTCCCAATCCGGATCAACGGGCTGGTGGTTATCAAAGATGTTCTGTGATAACATGTCCTTCTTCGTTATATACAAATTATACCATCGATAAACGAAACAACTTTGATTTCCCGTTGTACAAGGTCAACGGCATCCCTGCAACGAAAAACTCTTCGAACATTGTCATCCAGAATAAAAAACAACCGAAACTCAAGCTCAAAGGGAATCGTTAAAGTTTCGGCGGTTAAATAAATTACAGGCCGACGTCATGACGGATTTGATTCGTCATCCTGAACGGCGCGAACGCCGGCCGTGAAGGTCCTGTGTTGCGTTTTTTTATTCTGCGTCGCGGGCGTCCGGATTAAATCGTTTGACGGTTGCCCCGATTTTTGCCATCTTGGCTTCGAAATCTTCGTAACCGCGGTCGAGGTGGTAAATGCGGCTGATGGTCGTTTCGCCTTCGGCGATGAGGCCTGCGAGCACAAGCGCTGCGCTTGCACGGAGGTCGGAACCCATGATGTCGGCGCCTTCGAGCGGGAGGCCGCCCTTGATGGTTGCCGTGTTGCCGTTCAGCTGGATTGAAGCTCCCAGGCGTTCGAGCTCCGCGACGTGCTTGAATCGGTCGTTATAGACGGTGTCCTGCACGAGGCTGTTGCCTGGAACGGAGAGAAGCGTTGCCATGAACGGGGCCTGCATATCGGTCGGGAATCCCGGGAAGGGGAGAGTGGCAAGGCTGATGGGTTTAAGTTCTTGTTGACGGGCGTCCACTTCGGCCCAGTCGGCTCCAACGCTTACTTTGCAGCCGATTTCGCGGAATGCGTCGAGTGTCGAGGCGATGTGTTCCGGGATGATATGCGTGACCTTCACGCGACCGCGCGTGATGGCGGCTGCGCAGAGGAACGTGCCTGCTTCGATGCGGTCAGGAATGGTGACGCCTGTTCCCGGACGGAGGGATTCTACGCCTTGTACGGTGAGGGTGCGCGTTCCGCGGCCTTGGATCTTTGCGCCCATGTTCGTGAGAAAATCGATGAGGTTGTCAATTTCGGGTTCAAGGGCTGCGTTCTGCAAGACGCTTACGCCTTTGGCGAGTGTTGCTGCCATGAGTACGTTGACCGTCGCGCCGACGCTCGAAATCGGGAAGTTGAAGTTGCCACCGGGGAGGCGACCTTCGCAAGTCGCTTCGACATAGCCGTGCGTGACGGTAATCTTTGCTCCGAGCGCTTCGAGGCCCTTGAGATGCAAATCGACAGGGCGCGGTCCCCAGGCGCATCCGCCGGGGAGCGACACGCGGCAGCGTCCGAAGCGCGCCACGAGCGGGCCTAGTACGTAGAAACTTGCACGCATCGTTTTGACGAGTTCGTATGGGGCTTCCAGGTGGTCCACACCGCGAGTGTCGATTCTTAGAATATGGCTACCGCCGTTGATGTGGCAACCGATGACGCGGAGCACGTCGGACATGGTCTTCATGTCTTTCAAGTGCGGTACATTCGTGATTTCAGAGACGCCGTCGGCGAGGAGCGCTGCTGCCATAACTGCAAGAACCGCGTTCTTTGCACCGGAAATTTCCACATCACCATTGACAGGCGCTTTGACTTGCGGGACGATAAACTGATCCATATAAATTAAACCTCTTTATTGTTCTCTTTGCTATTTACTGTGCTGCTTTTTTGTTCGATGACGTCATGGACGACGCGTGTTCTTGCGATAAAATCGTGCAATGCTCTTTTTTGCGGTTCCACGAGTACTATAAGGTAGCCGAGTCCATAGAAAGTAAGTGTCGCTTGCGTTACTATGCTTGCGATAAAACGGAATATTGAAAGTGCCCAAGAAATTCGTTCCCCGTTTGAGGTTTCCACATGGATGTGCAAAAGTCTTTTGCCCGGTGTGGCGCCCCAAACTGCGTGGAAAACAATGAAGTAAACAGCCTGTACGATGGTGAAAATTGTAAAGAACGTGGACATCCCGGGGAGCTCAAGTGCTTTTGAAATGAATTCCCCGGACATCGGGTTGTCGACGTACTGGTTTACTAATTCCGTGATGGCGTTAAGGTCGATTGTCCCGGCGAAACTCAACAGATAAAGGAATATAGCCCCGAATATGGAGATTATTAAGTTGTCTATGATGAATGCGTTGGCACGTACAAAGAATCCTGCATAGCGTTTTTGTTGCATCTTGCTGCTGAGCAGTGTTTCTATGGTCTGTTTGAGAATTTCTTCTTCGGTGAGCTCTGGGGGTTCGCTTGCTTCGGGAAAGTCCTTCCAGGGTTTCCAATTCGTTTCTCCACTGTGCCAGACAAGGGTCTCTTCTGTTATCTTGCCATCCCGAACAAAATTCTTGATTTCATCGAGGGAGTATGGGCCTTGACGCCTGTCCCCGTCGGTGATCGAAGTGTCTATATAAAACCATTTCATGTTGTGGAATAATTTAGTAAAAAGTTTGCAAGCCGAATTTTCGAAAAAATTGTAAATTTAGGGGTTATGATGATGTTTAAAATTGGTCAGCGCTACGTTAGCCAAGCAGAACCTACCCTGGGGCTTGGTATTGTATCTGAAGTTCAGGGACGCACTGTTAAGATTTTGTTTCCTTCTATCGGCCAGACCCGTATATACAGGACCGAAGAAGCTCCGATTGAACGTTTCGTGTTGCAAGTGGGTGAGTCTGTCAAGAGTGAAAAGGGAATCTCCTTTGTCGTAGAATCCGTTCGCGAAGATTCGGGAATCATGATTTATGTCGCTCGGAATGGTAAGGAAATGAAGGAATCCGAGCTGAGTTCGAAGATTTCGACCGCTAGACCGGCGGTGTTGTTCAAGGCCTTGGCCAATGACGATGTTTGCTCGTCGCGTGATTTTTTGCGTCATGAAGATGCGATGGAAATGTTTTACAAGTGGGTGTCTTCGCCAGTCCGTGGCATGATTGGTCCGCGTGTGAACATGATTCCGCACCAGTACTACCTTTGCTACCGCGCATGCTCTAGCTCCACGCTCCCGAGGCTCATGCTTTCGGACGAAGTAGGACTTGGCAAGACTATCGAAGCAGGCATGATTTGGCATGCGCTCAAGGCGAGAGGCCGCATCCAGCGTACGCTTGTGATTGTTCCCGAGACGTTGAAGCACCAGTGGATGATCGAGATGAAGCGACGCTTCAACCAGCTGTTTACGCTTGTCGATGAAGGCTATATTCGCGGGCTTTTCGTGGGCGTTGCGAAAGACGAGACGAAACCGAACCCGTTCTTGCAAAGTAACGACATCATCGTGTCTTTTGATTTTCTGATGGCTCAGCCTGCGTTGATCGAGGATTTGCTCAAGACGAACTGGGACATGACCATCATCGACGAAGCTCATCATCTAGTGTGCGAGGATGGTTTCACGAGCCACGAGTACATGCTTGCAAATAGAGTGATTTCGCGCTCGAAGGGCGTGTTGCTCTTGACGGGAACGCCCTTGCAGTTGCATCCGGAATCGCAGTTCAACCGTCTCAAGATGCTGGACCCGGTGCGCTTTGCGGACTATAATGACTTTATCAAGGACCAGGAAACTTATCTTAAGCTGGTGAAGGACTTGAACAAGCTCCCGACGGATCCGAACCACCACATGAGCTGGGACGACTTGTACGAATGTGTTCCGAAAAATTCGAAGATTCGTCCGTGGCTGGAACAGGAAAATTCAAAGTCCATGACGGCGGGCGAATGGATGCGCCGCATCGTCGATGGCATGGGTACGGGGTCCGTGGTGTTCCGCAATACGCGTAAGGGCGTGGGTGGATTCCCGAAGCGCGTGCTCGATGAAATCCCGCTCGAACCGAACCCGGTTTATCGTGAAATGGTGGACGTGGCTGCCGACCGTGACCTGGAAGCCTCGACCGATATCCAGGAAAATGGTCTCCTTTGTACGAGATTCTCCGATGCGTGGGCTATGGACGAACGCTTTGTGTGGCTCAAGAGTTTCCTCAAGGAATACAAGAACGAAAAGGTTCTCTTGATATGCGAATCCATCCAGGTGGTGTTGGCTCTTGAAACTTTGCTCCTCGAATTTTTGGGCGAGGGCGCTTTTGTGATGTTCCACGAAGACATGAGCATCATGGCGCGCGACAAGGCAGCAGCGAACTTTAGCAAGCCCGATGGCGCGAATTTGCTCATAGCGTCTGAAATTGGTTCTGAAGGCCGTAACTTCCAGTTCTCGCATCATTTGGTGTTGTTTGACCTGCCGCTTGATGCGGCTCTTGTGGAACAACGTATTGGCCGCTTGGACCGCATTGGCCAAGACAAGGATATCGTCATTCACGTGCCTTACGTGAAAGGCTCCGGTCAGGAAGTGATGTTCCGCTGGTACAACGAGGGCCTGAATTCCTTTGGCGCGCCGCTCATGAGCGGTGGCGAACTTTTCCTCAAATATACGGAATCGTTGATTGAAGCCTTGGCTACGCCGAAGGTGAGCCTTGATAACTTTGTAAAGAATATCATTCCGCAAGTCAAAAAGGACTGTGAACAAATGCGCAAGCATATTGAAAATGGTCGTGACCGCTTGCTGGAATTCAACTCCCGTAATCCCGAAAAGGCGAAGGAGATTACAGACGAAATTCGAGAACTCGATGCTGAACCGGAACTCAAGAATCTTGTGTTTGATTCGTTGATGAATCGCGGTCTCGATGTCGAGAAGAGTTCCGTGTCGGGATGCTTCCTCATCACGATGGGGCCGCAAGTTGAAGCGGGCTCTGTGCCGGGCATGCCGGAACTGGGGACTGGCGTCTATACTTCTGGCGGTGGACGTGTGAACAGTCAAACCGATTTGTGCGGTGATGGCGGCGATGGCTCGGACGGCGACGGTCGTGTGAGTGGCGGCACCTGCATGACCGTGACGTTCGATCGCGATGTGGCGATGACGCATGACGATATTGAATTTATCAGCTTGGACCATCCTCTTTCTCAGGGCGTATTCGATTACGAAACGGCTATGGGGCGCGGAACGGTGTCTTGTGCCATTTGGCCGAACTCCGGTTTACGCGGGCTCATGATGCAGTACAACTTTGCGGTGGAACTGCCTGTGTCAGAAGAATGGGGGTGTGCCGATATTGCTGGGCCTAAGTATTTCAAGGTACTCGTGAACGCGAAGGGCGAGAATATGTCCGGGTATTTTGATTCGCTCTCGAATGCTGCGCTCAAGGATGTTGGTGTCCCGCAGGGCAATGCCGCGGTCGATATGACTCTTCGTTACTTTGCCAAGGATGGCCTTGCGAAGGCCCGCTTGATTGTGTCCGAACAAGCTAAAAAGTATGCCGAAGAAGCGGCAAATGCCGTGGAAATGCGCTCGGAACAGGAATACCAGCGTATGAACCATCTGCTTTCGATGCGTGGCAAGGCTGGCACGAGCGAAACGCTTAAACAGCTCCGTAAGAATGTCCAGGAACGCAAGAAAGTTGTTGCAAATCCGCAACTTAGGCTCGATGCGATTAGGCTCGTTGTTTGCAAGTAAGGTATGAAATAGTGAAAAATAGGGCTTAGAATAAACGCGCTATATTAACTAATATACAATATTTATATTAACTAATATATAAAATCTATTAATTAATATATAATAACTAATATATAATATATGCTTTATCCACAACTTCATTTGGTTGTGGATTTTTTTTAATAAACTTCATTTAATTGTGAATTATTTAACAAATTTGTAGTTTGTTAAAATTTTTATACACAAAAGTCTTCCGAAATTTGATATAAAGTACTATATTTGCGTTACTCATTTAATTTAACTGTAAACTTTTGGTGTTAGGGGAGAATGGAGGATATCTCATGAGATTAGTATGCCTTGGCATTCTTTTGTCGTTTGTCCTTTCGTTTGCGCAAATTAGCGTCGAAGTGAAGGATGAGCAAATGTATAACCCATCAATGCTCGGTCTGCGTGCCCGTGTTATCAACAATTCCGGTCAGAGTTATGACAACGTGACTGTCAATATTTTGTTGAAAAAGAACAACACGTCAGGGATTTATGCATTGGACGCCTATTATACGGAAGGCTGGAACTGTACGATTGCAGAACAGTCCGGTGAATACGTTGTCGTGAAAATGATCATTCCGCATATTGGGGAGGGTACCACGCCGAACGAAAGCGGGGTGAGCTTGGGGCTTCACCTCACGGATTGGCAGGCGTTGCCGAAGTCGAGCGAGAACGGATATCCGTCTGGAATCGCGTTCACGACGGCGCTCAATTATAGCGCTTATCAGGGAGACGTGCTGATAGGCGGCACCTCTTATGTGGACCCGATTTCGGTTGTTCCGAGCCTGCGTTTCGTGGGTGTGCAGCCTGAAGACTATACAGGCGGCTCGGTTCCCGCGTGGATCGAAATTGAAAACTACGGGGCAACACCCGCTGACTTGAGCAAAATTACGTTGGAATGGCCGACGAGTACGGGAATCGCGTCGAGTGTCGTCTCGAGCGCCGTGCTGCAACCGGGCAAACGCCTGCGTGTCTGCACGATGCAGTTGACTTGCCCGGATGATGATGTCGTCGCGGCTGTGCCCACGCTTCCGATGGGTGCTACGGGTGAAATCCTCCTTCGCTACAATGGGGTTGCCAAGGACTACCTTTCTTGGGGCCTCAACGAGGGACTTTTGGCTGCGGATGCACGCGAGGCGAATATTCAGTATACCAGGATTCGTTTTGATGAAGGGTTTGTTGATGAATACTGGCATCGAGTTGCTAATGGCATGTTCTATAAGAAAATCGAAGGAAAATGGTATAGTTATACTTCGGACCATAATGTCAATACGACTGAACGCCCGGCGCCGATTCCATACATCAATGACGAAATGTTGTGCTTGGAAGGTAATGAAACTAGCCGATTGGTCCGTTTTGCATGGCATCCTGTGGAAGACGCCGTCGGATATAACTTGACTGTAAAGAGGGCTGACGGATCGACCGTTTTCAACCAATTTACTAGTCTGGTTTATCAAGATATTATTTTGGATCAGGACGTTTATAACTGGAGTGTCGAAGTTGTTTTCGGGAATGAACAATACTCTGTGAGCAACCCCTGGATGGACCATTATGCAATTTGGAAAACGAAGAGCGTTCAAACATGCGCTAATATTACGGAGCAGCATGAATTGAATGTACAACACTATGGTGTCCATAAAGATACGAGGATGGTTGTCCCCAACTGGGGCGAATTGTCTGAATTCCCTGAAATCTCGTGGGATCATCCGGACGTGTTTGTGTATAACAGTCATTACGACACTTACATTAGGGACACACCATGGAATGGAAACAATCTGTTCCTTGAAGTTGATTGGCGCTGCTGGGCTGTGAGTGCACAGATTCTCAATACCTATTATGGTGGAAACTTGACACAGGATGAAATTAAGTATTATGGCAAGACTGCTGGGTTTGAAAATGTCGTTACCGGTTATGGAATTAGTTCGAGGGCTGAACGTGATAAGATCATTTCTCCCTTTGTGTTAGGGGATATGGGTGGTGCTTATGCTGCAGAAGTAAAAGTCCTTTTGAAGTGGGCCTTGAATTTAACGGATGATTCGCAATTGGAACATGCTGTATTGAACGATCAACCTTTTGACCCTGAATTTGTTATGAATCATATCAATGCAGGTCGCCCGATTTATTACTTCCAAAATAGCCATATCATGATCATTGATGGCTATAGGTTCTCTTCGGACAGATTCCAAGTGCATCGCGTGAATGTTTATAATGGTGGAGAAGTGGAATGGACTGATAATGCGAACTATATAAGAGTTGGTTATTATTTTGTTCCTAAAAATGTTTCGAACCCGAGGATGACCGATAATCGTGTTCACATTGACTCCGATGGAGATGGACTTGTCGATTTTGATGAAATTGAACGCTTCCATACGAATCCTTATAATAAGGATACCGATGGGGATGGAATCGAAGATAAGGTTGAAATTTATTCTTACACGATTAAGGAACCGTTTGAAAAGGTGGTGGAGCAGACTTATTCAACGGGTTATACTTATACACGTTTGTCTCGTTTGGGTGATTATGAAGGTGCTTTTGGTCCCATTTATCGCACTGAAGTTTATGCTGATATCGATGGCGATGGCAATAGGGCCGAATTGGATGTGGATTCCGACCATCCGAACAATGACGGTATCCCGGACGGCGTGGAAGACTTGAACCACAATGGCTATGTCGATAATGGCGAGACGGATCCGTACAACTTCTCCGATGATGGTGCTGCGGTCGCAGAACCGGTTGAAACCGTGGTTTGGGACGCTCCTAGCCTGGTTGCCATCTATGCCTTTGAAGGTATCAATGTCGGTGACAACGTTACCTGTAATTCCGGAATGCACGGATATTGCCAGATCGCTTCGGAATCCGCGTTGCAGTACTACGCCGTGTCGTTGGGAACAAACTCTACGTTCGGTGGCGTGTTCTCGAAGGGTGGCGTCCAGTTGCGTGACAATTCCCATATTGTTGGCGATGTGTCCATCTATTCCTTGCCGACAAATTCGATTTCTCCGGAATTGGGTCAGAATTCGTCCGTGACCGGGACTACGGATGTGCGCACTGTAACTGAATGGCCGTTTGCCGTTTCTGACAATGCTCACCATTCCTTGGAAAATAAGGATAACTGGCCAGATGTTACTGTGAATCCGGGACAGACTCTCGTTCTGGACGGTGATGTGGCTTACAGGAACTTGACGGTGCAGGCGGGTGCTACTCTCAAGCTTGGCGCTGGCACGATTAAGGTCGGGAACATTACCTTGGAATGGGGTAGCCGCCTTGAATTTGTAAACCCGGGCCGCGAAACGGTGCTCATTGTCGATGGTTATGTGAACTGGAGAGCACAAATTGTCAATTCCGACTTGCAAACGGTCGCGAAAGGATTTAAATTAATACAGTACGCTCCTGGCTACATCCACATCGAAGGAGATTGGGCTGGAACAATTCACGCTAGGTGGAGCGAACTGATGCTCGGCCAGGTGAAAAAGACGGCGTATGGTTCGTTTGTAGCGAAGAAAGTTTATCTGGGAAATGGATTGGTCATCTACCGTGTGCATTTCGATCCAATCCCGTTGACAGACTTGGTTTAACAAAGGAGGCGTGGTATGAAACCAATACTGCTGTGCATTGTATTCCTTGCAGCTTCGGCGTGGTCTAATTTATTCTCTACCTCTATTTGGACTGGCTATAGCTTTGAAAAGGGATATCTGAAGATTGACACAACGAAAACCTGCAACGTTGATACGACCTATATCAACTGCTCGTTGGAAAAAGGTCTTGCATATTATTCGACATTGGATACGAATTTTGCGGTATTTTTCATGCCACGTATTGCAAGGATGTATGTTTCTGCTTTGGACCCAAATCTTGCAAATACCACTTATTCACATACCCTGCCGCAAGTTTTGCGTTATGAGTTCTTGAATTGGGTGGAGTGGGGCATCATCGAAATGACGAAGGATAGCGCTCAGCGTTTGTTGGACCGTCTTATACCGGAATCGAAAGATATGGGCGGTCGAGGCTTTGTCCATAAGATTGCTTGTGATGAAGATCCGTCGTTGTGTCCTGATTACGGACCAGCTGGAGGTGGTAGGGGGAACGGAATTTCCCAAGAAGATGTTGATCGCCTTCCGCAAAAAAAGTTCCAGATCGACATGTCCGGGAGTCAGGCGGACTCGAACGAAAAGCCTCTCGGGGTTCAGCAAAATTTTGCCCCAATCCCGCGAATTGTGCCGCCAGGAACCGGCTACAAGGCTTTTGACATGAACGGAATTTATCTGTACCGCGGCGCTTGGAACGGTAGCTTTACGGTGCACGGGAATCCGGTCATTCTCAAGTTCGATAATGGAAGAACCGCCGTTTTCCGCTAGAATCTTGATTCTTGGAAAATAGATTTATCGTGAATCCGCAACTAATCATGGTTGCGGATTTTTTTTGCCAGATTTTTATGTTGTGGCCGTATTTTGAAAAAGCCTAAATCACGGTTGGTTCTTCGTGAAAATGCAATAATTATGCGGATATATTCTATTTTTTATCTGTATGAGTGAATTACGTAAAAATATTCTTGATGAAGCTCGCCGCGTGGTGGTGAAGATTGGCTCCCGCATTCTCGTGGATTCCGAGCGTGGTGGAGTCCGTACACGCTACATCCAGAAACTCGCAGATTCTGTTGCTCGTTTGATGGATGCTGGCAAGGAAGTTGTCATAGTCACAAGTGGAGCTGTGGGCACTGGCATGGCGGAACTGGGCTACAAGCAGAAGCCGACTGTGCTTGCCGAAAAGCAGGCTTGCGCTGCCGTGGGCCAGATCGACTTGATGTACGCCTATCGCGAAATGTTCCGCTGGGTGCAACTCTCCGTCGGCCAGATTCTCTTGTCTGCAGAAGACTTCCGTGACCGTGCGCGTTACAAGAATTTGCAGAACACCATCAAGGCCATGCTTGCAAGGAAGATTGTTCCGATTATCAACGAGAATGACTCTTTGGCAGTGGCCGAAATCAAGGTCGGCGATAACGACAAACTTTCGAGCGATGTGGCTCTCTTCTTGGATGCGGATTTGCTCCTCATCTTTACGGACGAAGACGGCTTGTTCGATGACAATCCGAAGAAGAATCCGAACGCCCGTTTGTTGAACTTTGTTCCTGAAATCACGCCTGCCATTTTGGCGCTTGCCGGAAAGCCCGGCGAGGCCGGGTCCGCTGTCAGTACCGGCGGCATGAGGAGCAAGCTCGAAGCCATTCGCAATGTGACGAAGAGCGGTGCGAATGCGTTCCTCGCTAGCGGTATGAAGGTCCTCCCGCATCAGGTGTTCTTTGAAAATGCAACAGGTACGTTGTTTGCGGGCTCCAAGAAAAAGCTCAATAGCCGTCAGCGCTGGTTGAGTTTTGTCACGACGCCGCGTGGAAGCGTGATTGTCGATGAAGGCGGCGTGAAGGCCTTGCGCGAAAATCATTCGAGCTTGTTGCCGGTGGGCGTTGTCGCCGTGCAGAAACACTTTGACAAGGGCGACTTGATTGAAGTCCAGGACGAAAAGAAAAATCCCGTGGCACGCGGTGTTGCCGGTTTCGATAGCGAAACGCTTAAGCTCGTGCTCCGCAAGAAGACTGCCCAGGTGCACGAAATCCTGGGCAAGAACGTTCCTGATGAACTTATCCACAAGAACGACTTGGTCGTGTTTTGACTTGGTTGTGCTTAGACCGCTTTAGACAAAAGGATCAAACGTATGGCTGAAGATCAGAATGTCGAAGAACTGGCCGAAGAATCGGCGGAACTCCCGAAAGTAGAAAGTCGGGAGGACCTGGCTCGCATTATACAGGCACTTGTTTTTGCATCCCCGGATATCGTGACGCTCAAAAAGCTTCGTGAAATTTTGGGAGACTTTTTGGACGCTCGTTCTGTGGCCGATGCGCTCATCACTGCGAACGATTCCTTGAACAAGATTCTGTCCCCGTTTGAAATTGTGGAACAGGCGGGCGGTTACCGCTTCAGGACTCGTGCAAAGTATTATCCGTGGGTGCGCAAGCTTTTCCCGGAGGCGAATGCCAGGCGACTTTCTCAGGCTGCTCTTGAAACGCTTGCCGTGATAGCCTACCAGCAGCCGATTACGAAGGCCGCGATTGAACAGGTTCGTGGTGTTTCGTCTGCCGACGGCCCGATCCGTAACTTGCTCGACAAGGGCTTTATTACTTTGGGTGCTCGCGCCGAAACGGTCGGAAACCCTTATACTTACGTGACCACGCAGGAATTTTTGAAATACTTTGGTATCAACCGTATCCCCGAGGACTTGCCGCGTTTGCGCGAATTCAGTGAACTTTTGGAAGCAGGGGCTTTGGTGCCGCAATATTCCAAGCCTGAAAATACGCCGGAAGAACCGGCTCCGCTTGAAGAATCGACTGACCAGATTGAATTGTCTATGGGAGATGCTTGATGGCCGTTACTCCGTTGATGCAGCAGTATTACGAGATCAAGAAAGAAAATCCTGGCTGTATTTTGTTTTTCCGCATGGGCGACTTCTTTGAACTTTTTGAAGATGACGCTGTAATCGCTTCGAAAATTTTAGGTTTAACGCTCACGAGCCGCAATAACGGTGCTGCCGGGGCAACTCCTTTGTGCGGGTTCCCGCATCACGCTGCCGAACGCTACGTGCCTAAGATGGTGGCGGCCGGTTACCGCATTGCCATTTGCGAACAGGTCGAAGACCCGAAGCTAGCGAAGGGCATTGTCAAGCGCGACATCGTGGAAATTATCAGTGCCGGTACGGCGATGAACGAGGCGAATCTCGATGCGAAAGAGGCGAATTACCTTTTTGCGTATGTGCCTGCGACTAGTGACGACGGCAAGGGCGGTAAAGGCGATGTAGCTGCGTTTGCGATTGCGGATGTGACGACGGGTTATTTGGCGGCGTGCCGCAGCAGTGTGCAGTCTTTTGAATGCGAGTTCAGCCGCCGCATGCCCAAAGAAATTGTGGTTCCCGAAGGGACGACGATTCCGACGGTCATCATGGACTTGATCAAGGCGGAAAACGTCTTGGTCACCGAACTCCCTGCGATTTTGTTTGCAGAAGACCAGGCGAAAGACGTGTTGTTTAACCACTTCAAGGTCGAAGCGCTTGATGGCCTTGGCTTGGATGGACGTATTTTCGAAACGTCCGTGACGGGCGCGTTGTTGCAGTATTTGATCAACCAGAAAAAGTCCGAACTGTCGCACTTTACGACGCTCGAAATTTTGAATCTGGACGATTACATGACGCTTGACCCGAGCACGTTGCGCAACTTGGAACTGGTGCGTCCGCTGAATGCTGACGATTATTCCAGCACACTTTGCTCGGTGCTCGATTTTACGGTGACGGCGATGGGCGGGCGTACGCTCAAGGACTGGGTGAGCCATCCGTTGATTGCCGTGGACCGCATCCGCGAACGCGAAGAAGCGGTGGGCGAACTTGTTCAAAATCCGGTCGCATTGGATGAACTCAAGGAATCGCTCACGTCGATTCTCGATATGGAGCGCTTGATGGGCCGCGTCGGTAGCGGTCGTGCGAATGCGCGTGACCTCGCGGGAATGGGGCGTTCCCTCTCGCAGGCATCGAAGGTTGCTGACGTCTTGGAAGGCTTGCATGCCCCGCTTTTTGAAGGCCTCCGCGAAACGCTGAATGGCGCGAAGGGCCGTGGCGAAGACTTGCTCAAGTACTTCAACGATGATTTGCCATTGACCGTGCGCGAAGGCGGAATGATTCGCCCGGGCGCAAGTGTTGAACTTGATGCGATGAACGAGGACATCAAGGAACGCCGCGAGTGGATAGCTTCACTGGAAGGCCGCGAACGCGAACGCTTGGGAATCCCTTCGCTCAAGGTCGGCTACAACCGCGTGTTCGGTTACTACATCGAAATCACGAAGGCGCAGATGGCAAAAGCCACGCAGCCGATTCCTGATGAATATATCCGCAAACAGACGACGGTGAACGGCGAACGCTATATCACGCCCGAGATGAAGGAATGCGAATCCGTCATCAGCAATGCCGAAGTCAACATCCATGCGCTGGAATACAAGATTTTCTGCGAGATTCGAGAACGCGTGAACAGCTGGCGTGCGGAACTCCAGGGCATCGCCGATGCGATTGCCCGTGTCGATAGTTTGTACAGCTTTGCTCGCGCCGCCCGCAAGTATAATTACGTTTGCCCGGAAGTCTTTGAAGGAACGGGCATTGAAATTCGCGGCGGCTTCCATCCGGTGATTGTGGCGGTGAACCCTGATTTGGACTTTATCCCGAACGACGTGACGCTCTCGCCGGACGGAACGCGACTGATGCTCATTACGGGCCCGAACATGGCCGGTAAATCGACGTACTTGCGCCAGACGGGGCTCATTGTGCTCATGGCGCAGATTGGCTGCTTTGTGCCTGCCGAAAGTGCGCGCATTGGCGTTGTCGATAGAATCTTTACGCGTGTGGGAGCGAGCGACCGCTTGAGTCGTGGTCTCAGTACGTTCATGGTCGAGATGATCGAAACGGCGAATATCTTGCGCAATGCGACGCCGCATAGCCTTGTGCTGCTTGACGAAATCGGTCGCGGTACGAGTACGTTTGACGGCCTTTCGATTGCATGGGCGATTGTCGAGACGCTCCATGGTGAGCCTGCCCGCATGGCGCTCACGCTGTTTGCAACGCACTATCACGAATTGACGGGGCTTGTGGATTCGCTGGAGCATGCCGGGAACTTCCAAGTGGGCGTGCAGGAAAAGGGCGACAAGCTCATATTCCTCCACAAGATTTTCGAAGGCGCATGCGATTCGAGCTATGGCATTCACGTGGCCGAAATGGCGGGACTCCCGCCTAACGTGGTTCGCCGTGCCCGCAAGATTCTGCTCCGCTTGGAAAAGCAGAAAATTGACCCCAGCGACGAGGCGCAAAACAAGAAAATCAAGGCTCAGCCGCAGATGGACCTGTTTGCCCCGCCGGACGAAAATACGCTCTTGCTCAAGGACGAAATCCGCAGGCTCAAGCCCGAGGAAATGACCCCGATGCAAGCGTTGCAGAGATTAATGGACCTGAAGGAAAATTACGGGAAATAGAAAGTGGCTAGTAAACAGTGGTTAGTAAGCAGGAATGTAAAAGGAACGTTCTTATTGTATTCCTAACCACCAACCACTAATCACTAACCACTTTTGATTTAATTCCTAACCACTAATCACCAACCACTAACCACTAATCACTAACCCCATACCCCTATGATCGATTTCGCGGCTTTAATGAACTTTGCTTTTGAGAATCGGCTCTACGAGTCCGAGGTTCATGGCATTGAGCATTGGCATCAGGTGGAATACAACGGAATGCTGCTTGCCCAAAAGACGGGCGCCGACATTGACGTGGTGCGTTTGTTTGCAATTTTCCATGACTCTCAGCGTTTGGATACAAATCTCCCATGGCATCTTGGTTTGAGTGAAGCAACCTTTGATCTTCCTGAATATTTAGTTAAAATAGGTACTTTTCCCTGTCTAATAATTTGTTTTACTTTATATTTAATTATTTTCATTGCT
>JAEEGK010018613.1_pt1 | contig 15006 bp, 11 predicted proteins | sample 8958771 | NCBI WGS metagenome assembly JAEEGK01 (sample SAMN16246547, study PRJNA631951) | gut metagenome | biome: gut microbiome; feature: rumen; material: SC-attached | host: Bos | place: Iran: Karaj | collected 2018-10 | reverse complement strand
GTGTGCATCTTCGGCGCACAGAAACAGACGGGTGTAGCCACTACGGTTCCGTAAGCTTTCCTATTTATCAGACAGCGACTTATGCGCATCCGGGCGTGGGCGAAAGCACCGGCTTTGACTACAGCCGCCTGCAAAACCCCACACGGGAGCAGCTTGAAAAAGTCGTATGCCAGCTTGAAAGCGGCATAGACGCATTCGCTATGGCAAGCGGCATGGCGGCGGTATCTCTTGTAATGGAAATGTTTGTGCCCGGCGACCATATAATCGTTGACAACGACTTGTACGGCGGCTCAATCCGCTTGTTCGACCACGTTTCCGCAAAAAACGGCATAAGTTTTACGCGCGTGAACACGTCCGCCGCCAGTCTTTCAGAACTGGAGCAGCTCGTTACGCCGCAAACAAAGGCTGTATACATTGAAACGCCTACCAACCCGATGATGAACATAACCGACATCGCCCAGCTTGCTTCGTTTGCGAAGAGCCACGACCTCTTGTTCATAGTCGATAACACTTTTATGTCACCTTACTTCCAGAATCCGCTTTTGCTAGGAGCCGACATCGTAATTCATTCAGGCACGAAGTATCTTTCAGGACACAACGACACGCTTGCGGGCTTTGTCGTAACGAACAGCCCCACCATTCAAGAGAAGCTCCGTTTTCTTATAAAAACGACAGGAGCCGGGCTTTCGCCTTTTGACAGCTGGCTCACTTTGCGCGGCATAAAGACGCTTTCCGTCCGCATGGAGCGCGCCCAAGAAAACGCGAAAAAAATCGTCAGCTGGCTTAAAAAACAGGATTGCGTCACAGACGTGATTTATCCGGGGCTTCCGGAACACCCGGGCTACGAAGTACAGAAAAAACAGGCTCGCGGATTCGGTGCGATGGTCACTTTCAACGTCACCGACGAAGCAAAAGCCAAATCTGTTTTGAACCGCGTCCGGCTTATCCAGTTTGCAGAAAGCCTTGGCGGTGTCGAAACTCTTATTACGTATCCAGTTACGCAGACACACGCCGACGTTCCCGCCGAAATCCGCGAGAAAAACGGAATCACGAACCGGACGCTAAGGCTTTCCGTTGGTATTGAAAACTTTGAAGATTTGATAGAAGATTTAGCACAGGCAATGAAAATATGACTTACAATTTTGATAAAATTACGGATAGAAAGAACACATTCGCCATAAAATACGATTTGGCAGAACGGCGCGGTAAACCAGCGGATACAATAAGCCTTTGGGTTGCAGACATGGATTTTCCTACAGCTCCGTGCATACTGAAAGCTCTTTCGGAGCGCGTTGAGCACGGAATATTCGGGTACAGTCTGCCCAACGAACGCTATTACACGGCTGTAAAAAACTGGTTCAAGACGCGCCACAACTTTGAAGTGCAGAATGACTGGATTGTGAACACGCCCGGCGTTGTTTTCGCAATTTCAGCTGCAATCCGCGCGTTCACGCAAAAAGGCGACGGCGTTCTTATCCAAAAACCGGTGTATTATCCATTTTTTAACACGATAAACATGCTTGAGCGCCGCGTCGTGAATAATCCGCTCGTTATGCGGGATGGTCATTACGAAATAGATTTTGACGATTTTGAAAAGAAAATCATCTCGGAGAAAGTTAAACTCTTTATCTTCTGTTCGCCGCACAATCCGGGCGGTCGCGTTTGGACGCGGGACGAGATTGCGCGCATCTCTGAGATTTGCATCAAACACAACGTAATTGTCGTTTCTGACGAAATCCATTCAGACATCGTTTTTGGCGAAAAGCGCCACACTGTATATGCTTCGCTTTCTGAAGCTGCACTGCAGAACTCGGTTATCTGCACATCGCCTAGTAAAACTTTTAATCTGGCGGGACTTCAGTTTTCGAACATTTTTATCGCGAATCCGGCGCTCCGCAAAGCTTTTTGCAAAGAGATTCAGTTCACCGGCTATGAGGAACCGAATCTTATGGGAATTGCCGCCGCTGTTGCCGCCTATTCGCAAGGCGCGGAATGGTTTGATCAGGTAAAAGACTACATTTGGCAGAATATCGTGTTCGCGCAAAAATACATACAGGAACATTGCCCAAAAATCAAAGTTATCGTACCCGACGGAACGTACCTTTTGTGGCTCGATTTCAGCGCGTTCGGTCTAAGCGCGGAAGAAATTGACGACAGAATTTTGCACAAAGCGAAAGTCTGGCTTGACGGCGGCTATATGTTCGGAAAAGAGGGCGCACAGTTCCAAAGAATCAACTGTGCCACCCCGCGCACAATTCTTGCAGCCGCTTTAGAACGCATCTGCCGGGAATTCTGAGTGCTGAACTGGTGACATTTGCGCATGTGGTTTTGCGCGGATTTGTGTGGCTTTCGTGTGCAAATCGTCGTGCCTGCATTCGCACATATGGCTTTCGTGTGCACTCCACACGTGCCCGCACTTACAAACGCGGATTATCACATTTCCAGTTTTCCAAGTTGATTTTTTATTTCCTCTTTTATAAACAAATGGTCATGTATGGCGGAATACATAAAACATCATCTTTAATACTTAAATTTTTAGGATGAATAATATAACACTCTCCTATCCGCTGCTTAAACTTTTCCTTGAATCTTAATAATGATATTGTTGTGTAATTTTTACTTGATTTCACTTCTATCGGAAAGAGTTTATATTTTAATTTACTGTTGTTAGAAATCAAAAAATCTATTTCAATATCGTTGCGGTGTTTTTCTTCTGAATAATGTGTGTAAAAGTATAACTTGTGACCGTTTGCAGTAAGCATCTGTGCAATGGCATTTTCAAAAAGCATTCCTTTATTAAGAGACAACTTATCATTTAAAATCTGATTATAAACATCTGCTTCCAGAAGTTCGTTTTCATCGAATGCATGACTCAACAATAAGCCTGTATCACCCAAATAGCATTTTATGTATGAACGGACTTCATTTATAGAAAGACCAACATTCGGATCACTGCACATAAAACATTCATTTGAAATCATCGAATCAGAGAGCCAGAAAAATGTATCTTCATACTGGTCAGCAAACGAACCTTCCTGAATATCTTTAAAAACAACACGCTTTTCATGCTGAGAAAGCAATCCTGGAATCTGGTCAAAAATTGCAAGGACTTTGCTACGATATTGTGATTTTATTTTCATAATATCGTTGCGATAAAGTTTGAGTATGTCACGCTTTTCTGCATCAACTTTAGAAAACTTTTTTCCTGATTCAATAAAAAGAACTACAGGCTTTGGCATTCCACCAACAAGCAGATATTGTTTGAATAAAAGCATTGCTTTGCTGTGCATTCCCCGCTCAAGCGGTTCATGTTTTTTAAAGCAATCTTTAATATATTCAACTAAGAGATTTTCTCCCAAAGCCCAGGCAAACTCTTCAAAATCAAGTGGATACATCCGCAGGCTTCTTTCTTCTGAAGGAATTACAATATTCTGAATATTTTCTTTTACCGAAATCAAAGAACCTGTTTCTATGTAATCATAACGACCATCAGCTACAAGATATTTCAACGCCGCACGTGCCTGGGGGAACATTTGGATTTCATCAAAGATGATGATGGAATTTCTTTTTACAAGCTCTTTTTTATAATATGTAGAAAGCAGCATAAAAAAAGTATCAAGGTCATTAAGATGTTCTGTAAAATATTTTTCTACGGTAGCATCTTTTTTTGCAAAATCTATGATGATATAACTTTGATATTCGTTCTTTGCAAATTCTTCGCAGACAGTGGATTTTCCTATTCGTCTTGCACCTTCAATAAGCAAAGCCTTTGAACCGTTGCATTCTTTTTTCCAGGCAAGCAGTTTGTCGTATATTTTTCGTTTTAATATCATAGGCACCTTTGATTCATGCGGAGGCTGTAAGCCGACTGCAATTACCTTTTACGAACCCACAAACAGTGCTTCGCGGTGTTTGTGGGGATTATGCGCATAGTTACATATGCGCTATTCTTTGATTATGCGCACAGTATAAACTTATTTTTGATTATGCGCAAGGTTAAGGATACAAAATCTTTGATTATGCGCAGGGTTAAAAACTTTCCTGCCACGAGTTCTGAGCGCCGAACTGGCGACATTTGCGCGCTTTGTTGATTCGTGCCGAATTGATTTATCCGCGTGCGATGTGTACAATAAACACAAATGTTCCGCATTGCAATTTGTGAAGATGAAAAAGTTGTTCTCGATTTTGAAAGCTCGCTCATAAAAGAATGGGCGGCAGGCAAGGTTTGTGCCGGTCGCGAGTGTGCCGACAATACGAATGCCGTCGAATCCACAATGAATATCGCGGGCTCTGCAAGTGCAGCGGGTAAGTCCGCCGCTTCTGGTGCGGGCTTTTCCTGCTCAGAAAACGCGCCGGGTTGCCAGCTCGTACTCGACACTTACGTTTCCGCGGAAAATTTTCTTTTTGAGAGCGAGGACAAGCCGCCCTACGATGTTCTGATTTTTGACATCCAGATGAAGAACATAAACGGCATGGAGCTTGCAAAAACTTTGCGGAAACGCGGCTGTGACTCTGAAATTATTTTTGTGACAGGCGTTCCCGATTACGCTATCGAAGGCTACGAAGTCGGCGCAATCCGCTATATCCTGAAACCCGTAAAACCCGAAGTTCTTAAGTCGCTTTTGGACAAAGTGTACGAAAGCCGCCAGAAAAAGGCAGAGGATTATTTCGTGCTCGGACAAGGAGCCGATTTAGAGCGCATTCCGTTCGAAAAAATCGTTTACATAGAAGCTCGCGGCCATTACGTCTTTATGAAAGGCGCGGATTTTGAGCGTGAGTGGAAGGCTTCTTTTTCGGATGTGGCAAAATCGCTCGAAAAAAATGATGGCACGACGGATGGAACGAACCGCAGCGAAAGCAAAATCGAAAACAAAGCTGCTGGGCGTTTTTTCTGCCTAAGGCGCGGATTGTTAGTGAATCTTTCGCATGTTGCCCGCATAACGCGCACGGACTGCGTACTCGACAACAGCGAAGTGCTTCCTGTCGCGCGCGGTGTTTACAAAGATCTTAACGATGCGTTCATAGCATATTTCACAAAAAACTGATAATATCGATTGCGATACTACAAACAAGATATCTAATATGTCATTCTTATATCTAAATCATAATATTTTTCATAGATTTAGATATACTTATCCATTTACTTATATCTAAAACTATATTATTATTTATCCGAGGGATAAAATATGAATGAAAAGATTATCGGTCGTCAAAGAGAAATAAATCTGCTTCAAAAATGCATGCAATCAAATCAGGCACAGCTTGTTATTGTCTACGGAAGACGCAGGGTTGGAAAGACTTTTCTTATAAATAATTTTTTTAATGGAAGATTTGATTTTAAAATCGCAGGTCTTTATGCACAACAAAAAGAAGTTCAATTGAAAAACTTCATGACAGAGCTTAATCTTCAGTCTCGTCTAAAAAATAAAATCCCAGATAATTGGACAGAAGCGTTCTTTCTCCTTAGGGAGTATCTTCAGACACTTCCAAAAGACGAAAAACATGTTCTTTTTTTTGATGAAATGCCCTGGCTGGACACACCCCGAAGTGATTTTCTTCCTGCCTTTGAATATTTCTGGAACAATTGGGGCTCTGCGCAGGATAATCTTGTCTGCCTAGTTTGTGGCTCAGCAACAGCTTGGCTTGTTGAGAATATTGCAAATAATAAAGGCGGTCTTTACAACAGGCAGACATGCCGTATTTATCTTGAACCCTTCACTCTGAATGAAACCGAGCAGTATCTCAAAGCCAATGGTTTTGAATGGTCCCGATATCAGATTGTTGAGAATTATATGATAATGGGTGGTATACCATATTACCTGAGTCTTTTGGATAACTCACTCACACTCGAAGCAAATATAGACAATATGTTTTTTAGAAAAAGAGCTTTGCTTTGGGATGAGTTTGAGCATCTGTATTCAACACTTTTTAATAACAGTGAACAATACTTAAAAGTTATTGAAGCTTTGAATACAAAAAAAATCGGTCTTACAAGAAAAGAAATTTCAATGCTGACAAAACTCCCTCCTAACGGGGTTTTATCAAAAATAATTGAAAATCTGGTCAACTCAGAATTTGTCCGTGCATATCAATTCTTTGGCAATAAAAAACAGGATACTTTGTATCAGCTTTCCGATTATTTTACTTTGTTTTATTATAAGTTTATTAAACACAATTACGGTAAAGACGAGAAATTCTGGTCTAACTCTATAGACAACCCTTCTGTCAAAGCATGGGAAGGTTTTACTTTTGAGCAGGTTTGCAAGGATCATATTCAGCAGATAAAAAAGAAACTTGGAATTTCTGGAATCCTTACAGAAATTTCTTCCTGGTTCTCTAAGTCCGATGAAGAAAATGACGGCGCGCAGATAGATATGTTGATAGACCGTCGCGACAAAGTTATCAATATCTGCGAAATTAAGTTTGCATCAAATGAATATGAAATCGATAAGGATTATGAAAAAAAACTGATTAATAAAATTGAAAGTTTCCGTAAGAACACCGCAACAAAAAAGGCGCTTCACCTGACAATGATAACCCCTTACGGCATAAAACGTAATGTCCATTCAGGCAAAGTTCAGAGTGAAGTTGTGATGGATGATTTATTTTTTGAATGATTTTGTGGTAAAAACTGATGTGGCGGAGTGTTGAATTATTCTAAGATATACTTATAATTTTGAAATAAATCCAGAAAACAAGGAGTTAAATATGAAAAAATCAATTTTGACAATAGTTTTATTCGCGCTGCTCGCGGCGAGCGTTTTTGCGCAGGAAGTAGAGAAAATTGCAGTATTAGAAAATGTAAAGTTTGAAAGATATCCCGGAGGCGGAATGGGGCATTTCCCGACTGGAATATATATTGATGAAGTAAACTATCTGATGGTAACGCAGGATCCTTGGCAGGATGAAAATGTAACTATCGATCTGACGAACAAAAAAATCACAAGAGCGAATCAACCGTTCCCTGTTGGACACTCTGACTTAATTTTGAAACTTGGCAACGATTATTGGGGAATAAATTCCAGAAGCTTTGAATGTTCAATAAATGGCGAACGCTACGAATACATTGAAGATGTAGGCTCCGGTGTCTGTTTTACATTGAAAAAAGACAGTGGCTATATCGTTTATTATGTCGATGAAAGCGGTTATCCCTGTGCGGTAGATACAACCGGCTGTCTTTATGACGAAGATGAAGCGATGGCATATTTGAAAAAACATGATCCGGAAAAATATGAACAGAGCGAGAAAAGGGCAGCGGAACTGGAACTCTATAACGATTTTATTCGTAACCGCGTTCTTATTTGGGGAAATACGCATTACAAGAAACACGATACATTGCAGCAATACGATATTCAAGGATATAGATATTTTTCTGAAGATTACGGAAATCTTGGCACCATCCTTGGATGTTATTTAAATGATGAGACTGTTTTTTATTTGAGAGATTTGAATCCATATTCAGAAATTCGGAAAAATGAGCAAGATTTTACATCTGGCTGGTATGTCGGTTTTGGCGGCAACATCTACTACTACGTGGCCGGGAAAGAATACACCGAAGTTTTCCGTATCCGTAGAACTTGGGGCGACCCGGATTTTTACGCGATGGCGATAAACGGCTACACTGACGACAGCTACGGCAAGTACGTAAACGAAGTTCTGCCGACTCTGAGTAAAGCTGATCTTCGCCTTCTTCGCAACACGATATTCGCCATTTACGGCGTTCACTTTAAAAGCGCAGACCTTTCCGCGCATTTCGCCAAGCAAGTCTGGTACACCGACGAAGGCAAAACATCAGGCGAAGTTACGCTCCCCACCCACCGCCAGAAACTTGTCGAGATGATTCAGGAACTGGAAAGAAAGTAGATTTACTGTTTTGTGGGACGATTGCGGGCTTAGTATTACGAGTAGGCTGAAAATCAACTATTCACAGCTTTGTGACAATTGACACTCTTGGTATGAAAAAAATAACACAATTTGTCTATATGATGATATAATTATATTATGAAAGTCTATTTGGACAACTGTTGTTACAACAGACCATACGATGACCAGAGTTATCTCCGAATTTCGCTCGAATCGCAAGCAAAATTGTTTGTTCAGCATTTGATTCGCGCTAAAAAACTTGACTTGGTGACATCGTATGTTCTTGACTATGAAAACAGCCAGAATCCTGATACTAGCAGAAGAGCTATAATATCCGATTTCTTCCAACATGCAGTTATGCATGTTGGAGCAGATAAAAACGAAGAAATACTTCCTATTGCAAAGAGAATTCAGGCGACAGGAGTAAAAGTTGCATATTCTTGTCATGTTGCTTGTGCTGAATATGCAAAATGTGATTATTTTTTGACAACAGACGACAGGGTTTTAAAATACAAATCTGATATAACAATAATTATGAATCCTGTTCAATTTATCCAAGTTCTTTCTCAGGAGGGCTTAGAATGAGTGAAGCTGCTTACAAACCGATGGCAACAATGGAACTTTTAACTCGTGGAATGGATTGTCTTGTAAAAAACATGGGTATTGTTGAAGCTGAGTCTTTTATTGCCGCAATACAAAGAGAACGTTTTGACTATACAAAATGGCATCAAGAATATTTTGCCCAGGATGAAAGTGTAGAAAGCTTTTTGCAAAAAGCTAGTGCCTTCGCTAAATAGGTCTGAAAAAATTGACTTGACCCGATTATCTTTTTTTCGCTTATAATAGTTATATGAACGATTTAATAATGTTGATTCTTTGTTGTGCCGGAGTCGCGATTCTCTCCGCACTGCTTACTGTTCTCATCCTAAAAAGGCGATACGAACGCCGTTTGTCCGATTTTCAGGATTCCGTACTTAAGAAGCAGCGCGACGAGGTTCAGAACATATACCAAACGATGCGCGCTTGGCGGCACGACTACCACAACCATATCCAGTCAATAAAAGCGATGCTCGCGATGCAGAAGTTCGCGGAACTTGACAAGTATCTTGATACGCTGGAAAGCGATTTGGACAGCATAGACATAGCGATACGAACCGGAAACGTCGGTTTGGACGCGATTCTTAGCAGCAAGGTATCGATTGCGCGGAAAAACAACATTGAGGTTGACTGCACGGCGAAGATTCCGCAGGTCATTAAGATTTCTGACGTTCACCTTTGTGCGATCGTTGGAAACTTGCTCGACAACGCGATCGAGGCGTGCGAAAAACTGGACGGGAACAGGTTTATCCGCATTTATATCGGGCTTTTCAAGCAGCAGCTGTACATTTCTGTCTCCAATTCGACGTGCGAAAAACGCCGCCGTCGTCTTTCGGAGCTTGTTACGTCAAAACTGGGCGAGCACGGTTTTGGCTTAAGGCGGATTGACCGCATCGCATCTCAGTACGACGGCTACGTGAACCGCAAGAACGAGCCGGGCATCTTCGCGACAGAAGTTATGCTGCCACTGTAAGAACAGGGGGCGCTCGCTAGGGTTTTAGGGGTGGAACCCCTAGGCGATGGGGTAGCCCGCGACAAAGTGCGGGCGTAGGGGAAGGCTTTCCCCTTTAACAATTCGTGTCCGATTTTTTGCATTTCGTGAACGCCTTCGTCATAACGAAAAAAAATGTGATACATTACGATTGAAAGTAGCCGGAGGTTTTGATGAAAGCGAAAGAAAATAGCGCAAAAGAAAAGAAAAACTCCATTTTTAAGAACGTTTTTATTGTGTACAGCGCGATGTTCAAGCGGTATCCGACCGCGGTTCCTCTTGTGATTGTGTATCTTGTGGGCGCAGTTACGCTGCCTTTCATAAACACGCTTATTCCGGCTCTCGCCATTAAGGGAATTACGAGCGGCAGTGCGCAGACTTTCATGATTAATATTGGGATTGCTGTTTCGGTTTTTTGTGTGTTTACGTGCATCAAAGTATTCTGCGAGAAGAAAATGCAGCTGAAGCACACTTATGTAAGGCTCGGTGTGTTCATGGTCAATTTTCTTAAAAAGGCAATAAACACGGATTATCTGAATATTGAGCCGCAGCCGAAGCAGAAGATTATGGGAAAAGGTATTCAGGGTGTTTCGGGAACCTATCAGGGTGCGGAGCGCGTTTCTACGACGGCGCTGTATCTGCTTGTCGTTATGTTGGGCGTTTTGAGCTACGGAACAGTTATTTTTATGCTGGACTGGAAGATAATCGCTGTTATGATAGGTATGTTCACGTTCGATATTCTGCTCAGGAACCATGCTGTTAAGTACGGCGACAACAACAGGGAGCTTTCCACCGAGCCGTGGCGGAAGATGGGATATCTTGAACGGAATTCGATGAATATAAGCGCGGGAAAGGATACGAGGATTTTTAACTTGAAGGGACTTTTTTCGCGCCATTTTGATTCGCACATAAAAACTTATAAAAAATTCCGCTCGAAGTATCAGCTGTTGTGGTATTATCCGACGCTTTCCGACAGCGCGTTCAATTTTGCGCGCGACTGGCTTGCGTACACGCTTTTGATACACAAGGTGCTTTCAGGGCAGATTGACGCGGCGGAATTCACGATTTACATAGGGCTTGTCGCAAGTTTTTCCGAGTGGATTTACGACGTTTCGTGGAATTTCGCCGAGCTTAGGGAAGCGAGCCATCAGTTCAATGACTATCACGAGTTTATGAATCAGAAGGATGTTTTCGAGCGGCACGAAGAAAGTGCGGCAAGCTCGGGCGCGGCTGGTGCTGGTGAGCGTTCCGGCGCGGCTGCTTGTGGCGCGGCTGGTGGCGCGCGGAATGGTACGCGTGCGTCAGAAAGTTCGTCGAGCGTCCCGCCTACCCCACCCAAGCCTGCAAAACGTGAGTCCGCAAAGCCGCCGCAGATTGAGTTCCGTCACGTAAGCTTCACCTACGAGGGAAGCGACAAGCCCGTGCTTAAAGACGTTAATTTTAATTTCCGCGCGAATGAGAAAATCGCACTTGTAGGAAACAACGGCGCGGGAAAAACGACAATCGTAAAGCTTTTGTGCGGCTTATACCCGCCTACGACCGGCGAGATTCTTATTGACGGGAAAAGCATAAACGACATCGGCGTGGAAAAGTACCAGGATATGATAAGCGTGCTTTTCCAGGACACGTCACCGATTGCGCTTTCTATTGCCGAGAATGTCGCCGGCTGCGAGCTTGCTGATATGGACAGGGAACGCGTTCGCTCAAGCCTAAAAGAAGCCGGGCTTTTGGAAAAAATCGATTCGCTTTCTAACAAAGAAGAGACGTACATTACGCAGACGCTGAACGAAAACGGTGTTGTTCTTTCCGGCGGAGAAACGCAAAAGCTGCTTCTTGCAAAGGCCATGTACAAAGACGGTCCTGTACTGATTCTTGACGAGCCGACGTCCGCGCTCGACCCGATTGCCGAAAGCCGCATTTACGAGGAATACAACAATATGGCGGCCAACAAAACGGCTGTGTTCATTTCGCACAGGCTTGCGAGCACCAAATTCTGTGACCGCATTCTGTTCCTTGACGACGGCCAGATTGTTGAGGAAGGAACACACGGCGAGCTGATGGAAAAAGGCGGCAAGTACCGCGAGATTTTCGACATCCAGAGCCACTATTACAAAGAGTCTGTACCAGAAGATGAGGAAGGCGCGGACGCGAGTTTTGAAGCGGACACGAGTTCTGAAGCAGGCGCAAATGAGGAGGCGACAGATGGCAGATAAGCAGAAATCCGTGAACACAAAAGGAACTGTTTGGAAAGTTTTAAGCCTGACTCATCGCCTTAGTCCGGGCTATCTCTTGTTCATCGTTGTACTTAAGATGATGGCGGCGGCACAGCCTTTTATCAGGATATTCTTCACAAGCTTGATTCTTGACGGCCTTTTACGGCTTGATTCCTTTGAGTCGATTTTCAGAAACGTAATCATCATGCTTTGCCTTGATAACGCGCTCGTTCTTGTTCGTTGGCGGCTTGAGGGCATCAACTGGGTCAAGCGTTTTGAGCTTGATCATAAAGTAAACAAGATGCTTACAGAAAAAACGATGGATCTTGATTTTGATATCCTCGAAAAGCACGAAACCCTTGATATGCTCAAAAAAGCGAAAGACGGAATGACGGCATCCGGTGATATCGGAACCTTTTGTAATCATTTTGCGGAGATAATAGAAAAGCTCACGTCAATGATTTATTCTGTTGCGATTATTGTTCCGCTTTTTATTCCGAAAGCAGTTGATGAGTCAGCCGGATTGAACGGACTGGCACTTTTCCTTAACCAATGGTACAGCCTTTTTGTCATGGTGCTCGTACTTACGATTCACGTTTCTGTTTCGTACGCTACAAACAAAAAGGCGTCCAAGCTTCAAATGGTGTTTTTTGAGCGGAACGTTTCTTACAACAGGTATTTTAATTATTGGTTCAACTTGATTTTTGACTATTCGATCGGAAAGTACATCCGTCTTTATAAAATGCAGAAACTCGTGACGAAAAAAGTTCAGGAAACGACCGATTTGCTTGAAAAAGAAGGCGTTGACTGGATAAACAAGGATATAAAAATCGCTTTGTTCCCGATTATCTCGCAGGGATTAATGCAGCTTGCAAGCTATGCGTATGTAGGCTTGAAGGCTGTTTATTCACTTATAAGCGCGGGAAACTGTATCATGTATGTGTGCAGTTATACAAAACTTGTGGAAAACATTACGAGCATTTCGGAAAACTTCGTTAAGATAAAGGTTAAAAGCCAGTATCTTTCGTTTTTCTACGATTACATGGAGATTAAGAACAAGCGATACGAAGGTACGATTCCTACAGAAAAACGCGATGACAATGCTTTTGAGATTGAGTTCCGCGATGTTTCGTTCAAGTATGCGAATACAGAAAATTACGCGCTCCGTCATGTGAACCAGAAAATCACGCTCGGCACGAAAAATGCCGTTGTTGGCAAGAACGGCGCGGGAAAAACTACGTTCATAAAGCTGCTGTGCCGCCTTTACGAGCCGACAGAAGGGCAGATTCTGCTTAACGGTGTTGATATCCGGTATTACGACTACAAGGATTATGCGGCGCTTTTTTCCATTGTGTTCCAGGACTTTAACCTGTTTTCTTTCCCGCTTGGCGAAAACGTCGCAGGCACTGCGGAGTACGACAAGGCCCGCGCCGAACAGTGCCTGGAAAAAGCCGGCTTTAAGGAGCGGCTTTCCAAACTGGAGAAAGGCTTGGATACGCAGCTTTACCAGTACGATGACGAGAATGGCGTTGAAATTTCAGGCGGCGAGGCACAGAAAATCGCGATTGCCCGCGCGCTTTACAAGGACGCGCCCTTCGTCATTATGGACGAGCCGACTTCCGCGCTTGACCCAGTTGCCGAATACGAGATTTACAGGCGTTTTGACGAAATGGTTCAGGGCAAAACATCGATTTACATTTCGCACAGAATGTCGAGCTGCCGCTTTTGTGACAATATCATCGTGTTTGACGAAGGGCGCATCGTTGAGCAAGGAAACCACGACAAGCTGATGCAAAACAGCGGCTTGTACAGCGAGCTTTGGAACGCACAGGCACAATACTACGCGTAGTGCTGAAAATCGAGTTTTGCGGAGTTTTTGCGTTTTTTTTGCGCGCTATTTACGCGTGCGCGAAGTGCCGAATCGCTCTCGTTTCTTTGGGGCTGTTCGTGATACAATACTCTACATGAACTCAATCGATTTTTTTGAATCACAGGAAATTGCTGACAAAAGCTGGAAAATCCACGACATCTATGTCGCAGAATCATCTAAGTTTTATTCTTACCTTGTGGAAGGCAAAGACTACGCTCTTTTAATTGACACGATGATGGGCTGGGGAAAGCTTGATGAATATTGCAAAACACTCACGAACAAGCCTATAAAAGTTGTGAACACGCACTCTCATTGGGATCACATCGGCGGAAATTTTCGATTCGACAGTTGCTATCTTCATCCGCGTGACATACCGTTTTTTTTGGAATCTCTTGTTTACACAAAGCAGCAGCTTATTGATGTTTCTAAGCAGATGGCAAAAGAAGAATACAAGAGTTTTGAACTACCTGACGAATACCTTGTCGCCCCGAAACCGATGAAGATTTTTCCAATTTATGACGGCGATATATTCGACTTGGGCGACAGGCAGCTTGAGGTTGTCGAAGTTGGCGGCCACACAGCAGGTTCTATCGTCTTAATAGACCACAAGACACGCATCGCGTATGCAGGGGATGTATGCAACGGAAACACTCTTCTGGAGCTCCCTACTTCACTCCCTGTTGAAGCTTATCTTAAGAATCTTCACCATTTGAACGAACATAGGTCCGAATTTGACATGATGTACGGCGGTCACGAAATTTACGATTCTTCAATTATTGATGAAGCGATAGAAACCGTTTCAAAAGTGATTGACGGCACAGACGCAAAATGTGAGCGAACCGGTATGTTCGGAACTCCGGTTTATTACGCCGCCCAAAAGAAAGAGGACAGCTCGGAGCGTGTTGACGGAAAGCGGTTTAACATGAGTTATCTGCCGAATAATATTTTTGGAACGGGGTTTGCAAAACAGGTTATAAAGAATATGCTTACGCAATAGCAAGGAGCGATCGTATGAAAAACAATCTTATTGCAGTTGCGGCTGTAGTACCGCCGTTACATGTGGCAGATGTAAAATACAATACGGAGCAGATAATATCCGCTATAAAAACGCTGACGGACTGCGGCGTAATCGTGTTCCCAGAGCTTTCTGTTACGGGCTATACATGCGCGGATCTTTTTGAAAGCGACCTGCTTTTGAATGCTGCAGAAGAAGCTGTTCTTACGATTGCAAAAGCGACGGAAAACACAGGCGTTACGGCTGTCGTGGGGCTTCCGCTCCGTTTCAAAAACAATCTGTACAATTGTGCGGCAATCCTTTCAGAAGGCGTTGTAAAAGCCTTCGTTCCGAAAACTTTTATCCCAAATTATTCAGAGTTTTATGAGTTCCGCTGGTTTGCGTCCGGCAAAGACGTGAAAGGCGAAACTGTTTCGCTTGCAGGTCAGCAGATTCCGTTCGGTGTCGATATTCTTGC
>JAEEGK010018609.1_pt1 | contig 15008 bp, 8 predicted proteins | sample 8958771 | NCBI WGS metagenome assembly JAEEGK01 (sample SAMN16246547, study PRJNA631951) | gut metagenome | biome: gut microbiome; feature: rumen; material: SC-attached | host: Bos | place: Iran: Karaj | collected 2018-10 | reverse complement strand
TGCATGGTGTGCTTGTTTGTGGACACCAGCCACACCAGCACCACCAGCGGCAGCAGCAGGTAGATCCTGGGCAGCAGACTGACCAGCCGGGGCAGCTCTTCCTTCGGGATGCCCCGGAGGCCCAGCTTTTTGGCCTCCAGGTGCACGGCGATGTAGATGCCGGCGAAGTACAGCACCGCCGGCAGGATCGCCCGCAGGGCCACCTGGCCGTAGGGGATGCCCATATACTCCGACATGAGGAATGCCGCGGCGCCCATAATGGGGGGCATGATCTGACCGCCGGTGGAGGCGGCGGCCTCCACGGCCCCGGCGAACTCCGCCTTGTACCCGGTGCGCTTCATCATGGGGATGGTCACCGAGCCGGTGGTGACGGTGTTGCCCACGCTGGAGCCGGATACCATGCCGCACAGAGCCGAGGACAGCACCGCCACCTTGGCGGGGCCGCCGGCGGAGGCGCCGGCCACGGAGTTGGCCAGGTCGATGAAGAAGGCGGAGATGCCCGTCCGCTCCAGGAACGCTCCGAAGATGATGAACACCACAATGTACTTGGCGCACACGTTGATGGGGGTGCTCATGATGCCGGTGGTGGCGTAGAAGAGGTCGTAGATCACCTTGCCGAAGCGCACATGGGAGAAGGCGTAAGCCAGCAGGGCGCCCACCACGCACAGAATGGGGATGCCGACGCACCGGCGGCAAAGCTCCATATACGCCAGGATGCCCACCACCGCCATGGCCACCATCACGGGATCTCTGGTGACCCGGGAGGCCAGCGTGATGATCTGGTGGGCGTTGGCGGCGTAGTAAAAGAAGGGGATGGCCCCGATCACCATGATCACCACGTCGTACCAGGGGATGTGGTTGGGCCGCACGTGCTTTTTGGAGACGGGATAGTTGAGATAGCCGATGATCAGCATCAGGCCCAGGAACAGATTGAGCCGTTCCTCGGGCATCATGGTGCTGAACATGGTGACATAGATGCAGTACACCGAGAAGGCCGCGCACAGGAAGCGGATCATCAGCCGGGGCGCGCCCTCCCAGATGCGGACGTTGGACTCCCGGTCGTATTTTTTCATGACGCTTTCCACGTCCTCCATGGTGCCGGTCTGCACGTCGGAGTCCACGGGCTTTTTGTTTTCAGAGGCCATAGAGCGCTCCTTTCTCCCAGACGGTCATACGCAAAAACAGGCCCGCACCCGGAAAGAGGCGGGCCTGTTGGATCTGAGGGCGGGCAGAGATCAGCCGATGTTGATGCCCTTGTCGGCGAAGTAGGCCACAGCGCCGGGGTGGTAGGGCACGCCGCCGAAGGAGGAGGCAAACTCCAGGCTCAGCTCGGCGGCCTTGGCGTGGGCCAGGCTGTCCAGATTCTCAAAGGTGCCGTACAGGAAGTTGTAAACATCAACGTCGCTGACATCGTTGCGGGCAATGACCACGGCGCTCATAGCCACGGTGGTGGCGTCCTCGGGAGTGCCGTACACGTCCTTGGAGATGGTGGCCTTGGCGTAGAAGGGCGACTCGGCCATCAGCTTGTTGATGTGCTCGTCATCCAGGCTCACCAGATACACGTCGTTGGTGGCGGCCAGAGAGGTGACGGCGGTGGTGGGGGCGCCGGCCACAACGAAGGCGGCGTCGATCTGGCCGTCCAGAAGAGCCTCGGTGCTCTCGTCAAAGGACTGGTAGGTGGGGCGGATGTCGCTCTCGGTGAGGCCGTAGACGTTCAGGATGTCGATGGCGTTGAAGTACACGCCGGAGCCGGCGGCGCCGATGGACACGGCCCGGCCGCCCAGGTCCGCAACGGTCTTGATCTCAGGGTTCAGGGTGACGATCTGCACCTGCTCCATGTACAGGGCGGCCACCACGGAGAAGTCCTTCAGGGCGGTGTCGAACAGGCGCTCGCCGTTATAGGCATAGCTCATCACGTCGGACTGGGCGAAGCCCAGCTGCACGTCCCCGGACATCAGGTCCTCGATGTTCGCCTTGGAGCCGCCGGAGACGACGGCGGTGACCGTGAAGTCGGTCTTGCCGGAGACGAAGTTCGCCAGCACGCTGCCGAAGCCGTAATAGGTGCCGGTATCGCCGCCGGTGCCGAAGGTCAGGTTGCCCTTGGCGCCGGTGCCCGCGCCCTCCTTCACGGCGGCGACGGTGACGCCCTTCTCCGCGAAGTATTTGGCCGCGCCGGGATGATAGGGCACGCTGGTGACCCCCGCCGCGAATTTCAGATCCAGCTCGCCGCCCTTGGCGTGCTGCTCCGTGATGGCGGCGACATTGTCAAAAATGTTGGAGACGAAGGCGTAGATCTGGTCCTCGCTCACGTCGTCCCTGGCCAGGATCACCGCGCCCACGGCCACGGTGCTGGTATCGCTGACGGCGGCGGACTGCTGCCCGGCGGGGGCGGCGTTGCCGGGGGAAGCCTGGGCGGCGGGAGCCTTGCTGCAGGCGCCCAGGGCCAGGACCAGGCACAGGGCCAGAATGATGCATAACGTTTTTTTCATGGATAGTCCTCCCGGAAATGAAAGTTGGAAAATGAAAAAATTCATTTTGCAATAAATTATAAGGCGTCAAAAGGGTTAAGTCAAGGTAAATCTCTATATCCATGAAGGGAGCGGGGCCGGAAAATTCCCGGAGGGGGGACAACTGCCCCCTTCCCCCGCCCTCTGCCTCTTGCGTTTCCGCCCGGGAACGATTAGAATAAATGTAAAGGTATAGATGAAGGATCTGCCGGAGCGCGCCCCGGCGGGGATCGGAACAGGAGGTCGAAGGTATGCTGCGAAACTGCGCCCTGGACTGCGCCCCCTTCGCCGCCCTGCTGGAGGCATGGCGGAGCCGGGACCGGGAGGCCGCCGCGTTCCGGGCAAAGGGCGGAAAGGTCGTGGGCTGTCTGGGGGCCGACGTGCCGGAGGAGTATATCCTGGCGGCGGGCATGCTGCCCCTGCGGATCGCCCCGGATCCCGGGGGAAGCCTGGAATACGCGGACCGGTATCTGGAGGCCTGCTTCGACCCCCAGGTGCGGAGCCAGTTTGACCGGATCGTCCGGCCCGGGGAGAAGCCCTGGGACTATCTCGCCGTGTCCAATTCCACGGACGTGCTGGTGCGGACGTATCTGTACCTCCGGGAGCTGCGCCGCACGGAGCCCGAGGCCGGGGTCCCGGACACGGCCTTCATCGACTGGCTCTTCACCCCCTCCCCTGTCTTCCGGCGCTACAACGAGGCCCGGGCGGCGGATTTCCGCAGAAGGACGGAGGAGTGGGCCGGGCGCGCCGTCACGGACGGGGACGTGCGGGAGGCCTGCGAAGTCCTGAACGGGGAGCGCTCCGCCATGGGCCGCATCTATGCCCTGCGGCAGGAGGCCCTGCCCCGGGTGAGCGGCACGGAGGCCCTGGTGATCGCCGGAGCGGGCTTTTATATGGACAGGGCCCGGCACCGGGATCTGGTGAACGCCGTCGCCGACGCGGCCGCCGCCTGGCCGGAGATCCCCGGCCCCCGGCTGTTTTTCAGCGGCACGGAGCAGTTCACCCTGACCGTCTACGGGTACCTGGAGGAGGCCGGCGGGGTGATCGTGGGGGAGGATCAGGACTGCGGCATGCGGTATTACCAGCGGCTCACGGACCGGGAAAGCCCGCCGGAGACGGCGGTGGCGGACCGGTATATCCGCCGCGTCCCCTCCCCCAAGAAGGCCGGGGTCTCCCGGCGGGTGGAGGCCCTGTGCTGCCAGGCCCTGGAATCCCGGGCGGCGGGCGTCGCCGTGTGCATGAACCGGTTCGAGGAGGCCGCGAGCTGGGACTTTCCGGAGGAGAAGAAGGCCCTGGAGGCCGAGGGCGTCCGGGCGGCGGAATTCTGCAGGCTCCCCTGGCCGCCGGAAGGGGATGAGACCCTCCGGGGGCGGATGGGGGATTTTGTGCGCATGCTGAAGGGGGGCGGAGAAAATGGCTGAGGAACGCAGGGCGGTAAAGACCCTGGAGGCGGCCCGGGAATCCGGGGCCTACCAGAAGGAGTGGTTCCGCTCCCTCCACGAGCGGGTGAAGGCGGGGGAGGATTTCGCCTACCTGAACGCGGACGTGCCCATGGAGATCTTCCGGGCCATGGACATCCCCTTCTGCGTGAACCAGTGGTGGGCGGCCATCTGCTCCGCCAAGCGCATGACCCCCCGGTACGTGGAACTGCTGCGGAAGGCGGGATACCGGGACGACCTGTGCTCCTACTGCAGCGCGGTGCTGGGGGAGAGCATGGACCCGGAGGACCACGAGGTCGGCCCCTGGGGCGGTCTGCCCCGACCCACCATGGCGGTCACCCGTCTCACCTGCGACTGCCAGGCGAAGATCTTCCAGCTCTTTGCCAAAAACTACGGGGCGGACCTGTACGTGATGGAGAACACCCTGCCCCGCACCGTGCCGGAGAACTGGTGGGACCTGGCTGCGGACCGGTGGGAGGAGCTGTATGACTCCGACCGGCTGGACCTGGCGGTGGAGGAGCTGAAGGAGCTCATCTCCTGGCTGGAGCGGAAGACCGGACGGAAGTTCGACAACGATCGGTTCCTGGAGGTCATGGCCCTGGTGAACGAGCAGGAGGGCTGGTACCGGAAGACCCGGGATCTGATCGCGGCGGCCCCCGTGGCCCCGGTGACGGTGGTGGATACCATCAACGCCACCATGCAGGCCCAGTGGCAGCGGGGCACGGAATGGGCGGCGGGCCACGCGAAGCGGATGTATGAGGAGATCAAGGCCCTGGCGGACGCGGGCCACGCGGCGGTGCCCAACGAGAAATACCGGCTCATGTGGCTGGGCCGCGGCCTGTGGCACGATTTCGCCTTCTACCAGAATTTTGAGCAGAAATACGGCGCCGCCTTCGTCTGGAGCATGTACCTGGCCATGGGGGCGGACGCCTATATCCGGAACGGCTTCGAGAAGGATCCCCTCCGGGCCCTGGCCGCCCGGTACATCGGCATGGAGGACTTCCTCCACATGCCCCCCTGGAACAGCGGCTGGTTCGTGCGGGAGGCGAAGAACAACCGCATCGACGGGGTGGTGTACATGGCTCCCGCCAACTGCATGCAGGCGGTGGAGGGCTCCGGCTTCATCGTGAAGGCCCTGGAGAAGGCGGGGATCCCCGTGCTGCTGTTCCGGGGCGACCCGGTGGACGACCGGAAATGGAATCGGGAAAACATGACCGGGCTGGTGGGCCGGTTCATCGAGGAACGGATCATAGGAGGGGAAAAAGCATGAGCGGAACGGGACCCCTGACGGGGGTAAAAGTGCTGGATATGACCCAGTTCGAGGCGGGCACCGTATGTACGGAGACCCTGGCCTGGATGGGGGCGGAAGTCTGGAAGGTGGAACGCCCGGTGAAAGGGGAGCAGGGGAGATACAGCTTCGTCTCCCCGGATAAGGACGGTTTCGGCTTCATCCTGCTGAACATGAACAAGGAGTCCATCACCTGCAACGCGAAGTCCCCCGAAGGGCTTGCCCTGCTGAAAAAACTGGCGGCGGAGGCGGACGTGTTCGTGGAGAACATGGGCCCCGGGAGCGTGGAACGCCTGGGCCTGGGCTACGACGTGCTGAAGGAGATCAATCCCCGGCTGATCTATACCCAGCTGAAGGGCTTCGGGATGGACGGTCCCTATGCGGATTATCCCGCCTTCGCCCCCATCGGCCAGGCCGTGGGCGGCGTACCCGCCATGACGGGCTTTGCGGACGGGATCCCCTGTCAGCCCGGGGTGAACGTGGGGGATTCCGGCATGGGCTACATGGCCGCCATCAGCATCTGCGCCGCCCTGTTCCAGCGGGTGCAGACGGGGAAGGGCCAGCGCATCGAGGTGGATATGCAGGATACCTGCGTCTGCTTCGGCCGGGCCAACTGGGAGCCCTACTACTTCGGCGGCGGCAAGACCCCCAAGCGGGTGGGCAACGGCATGCCCATGGAAAACGTGGCCCCCGCGGGGATGTATCCCTGCAAGCCCTTCGGATACAACGACTATCTGCATATCTACTGCTCCCGGCATCCCGGCAGCACCCAGTTCGAGCGCCTGTGCAAGATCATCGGCCATGAGGAGCTGCTGGAGGATCCCCGGATGAAGACCCCCCAGTCCCGGTACCTGGTGCGGGAGGAGCTGGACGCCCTCATCGCGGAGTGGACGGGACAGCATACCAAGTACGAGGCCATGGATATCCTGTGCAAGGCGGACATCCCCGCCGGAGCGGTGCTGGATATGGACGATCTGACAAACGATCCCTATCTCCGCAGCCGGGGCACCATGGTGGAGATCGAGCACCCGGAGCGGGGGAAACTGGTGGTGCCGGGCTTCGCCCCCAAGATGAGCGGCAACGATCTGGAATACAGGTGCTCTCCCCGGCTGGGGGAGCACAACGGGAAGGTCTACCAGGGCCTTTTGGGCCTCACGGACGCCGAGATGGCGGATCTGAAGGAAAAGGGCGTCATCTGATCGGGACGAAGACCCGGGAAAAAGGAGATCCCGTGCCGGCGACGCCTGCATTCTTCCCACCATATCTTGCGATTCGCTCCGGCCCGCGGGACAATTCTTGTATAGGCTGTCAAACTGCGGCGAATCAATGAAAAAATCCTTGTCAAGCCGATGAATAAATGCTATGATACTGTATATTTGTGTGGTCATTTTTCTGCGCTGACGATTCACACAAATAAAGTCCGTATATCACAGGTCCGTGCCTGGATATAGTAATTTTGAGGAGGAAAAATGATGAACAGCAAGAAACTCATCGCGCTTCTGCTGAGTGCTCTGCTGGTGCTGGCGCTGCTGGCCGGCTGCAACAATTCCGTGCAGCCCGTCCAGACCGAAGCTCCTGCCACACCCGCCCCCACCGAAGCACCGAAGCCCACCGAGGCGCCGAAGCCGACGCCCGAACCCACTCCCGAACCCACCGAAGAGCCCGAGCCCGAGATCCCCTGGGACGGCGCTTACATCGATCGGGACGACTTCAAGGCCTACACCGCCCATGATCTGGACAACCTCTGGAATTCCATCGAGGGTGAGATCGGCAGCGAATGGGCTGCCGCCAACGGCGCTTACGAGGCCGGCCTGGAGGCCATCGAGGCTGCCAACACCGTAGCCGAGATCAAGGGCGCCTATGAGGACGCCGTCGCCGCCATCGAGAAGGAGATCCCCCTGGCGGACGGCCTCTTCACCTATAAGAAGGAGTCCAATGCGGAGCGGACCCGCGTTCTGGGCATCCTGGAGCGCTACGCCGTCAGCACCGGCATCACCGGCATTTCCCTCTTTGAGGACGGCGGCTACGTCATGTACAACCCCCGCATCACCCTGGGCACCGAGAACTACATCGTCGGCTACGGCTTCGGCCTCCTGGCTGAAGGCGCCATCACCGCCGACCTGGAGTACGAAGAGAACCCCGAGTGGAAGCAGTACTACCATACCTTTGAAGCGAACGACCCCGGCACCCTGAACTACTGGAACGATCAGGGCAGCCAGGTGGGCGACCTCTTCGGCTATCAGGCCGCCAGCTTCAACACCAACTTCATGAATGCCACCAAGGACGGCTACGACTGGATCCCCGAGCTGGCCAAGGAAAAGCCCGTTGCTGTGAACGATGACGACGGGGACGGCATGTGCACCACCTGGCGCTTCGAGGTCCGCACCGGCGACGACGGCCTGGTTTACACCACCGGCTCCGAGATGGAGAACCGCAAGGCCTTCAACGGCCGCCCAGTGGCCCTGGAAGACTACGAGACCACCTTCAAGATGATGCTGACCCAGGCCAACGCTCTGTACCGCGGCTCCGAGCTGGCCAACATGGATACCGCCGGCATCGCGGGCGCCAAGGCTTATTACGACGCCACCGCCGCCGGCCCCAACGACACCCTGTGGGAGTCCGTAGGCATCAAGACCTACGTGGAGGACGGCAAGAACTACTTCGAGGTCACCTTCACCGATGAGCAGACCCAGTTCTACGCCATGTACAACATCTCCAGCTCTCTGTACATCCCCCTGCCTCAGGAGTTCATCGACCTGGTCACCGTGACCAACATCTTCGGCTTCAACGCCGACGCCACCGAGACCCCCGTGGACAATGCCCTGACTGTCGGCCCCTACTACGTGAGCCGCTACGATCAGGATCAGCAGATCGTCTTCACCAAGAACCCCAACTACGTCTTCGCGGATACCAAGTACGCCGTGCAGGGCATCCACGTGAAGATCTTCACCGCCGCCAACGAGGATACCACCGCCGGCTTCAACGAGTTCCTGGCGGGCCACTTCGATTCCTCCGGCATCCCCAAGGATTACCTGGATGAGTACCGGAACGATCCCCGCACCCGGAGCACCACCGGTACCTCCAACTTCAAGCTGAACGTCAACGCCACCGACGCCGAGACCTGGGAAGCCCTGTTCGGCGAGGAGGGCACCGTGACCCAGACCGCCAAGAGCGATTACTGGGAGCTGAAGCCCTGGCTCAGCAACCACCACTTCGTCCAGGCTCTGAGCTACTCCATCGACCGGCTCACCTTCGCCAACGCCCGGGGCAGCATCCCCTCCGTTGACTACCTGAGCTCCAACTACATGTCCGATCCCGAGAACGGCCTCAGCTACGCCATCACCGACGCCCATAAGTCCGCCGTGGAGACCCTGCTGGAGGACACCGACGGCTACGGCTACTCCCTGGAGCTGGCCCGCGACTACTTCCGCCTGGCTCTGACCGAGCTGGAGGCCGAAGGCGCCATCACCCCGGGCACCAAGGAGAACCCCACCGTTCTGCACATTGAGCTCGCCTGGATGCGTCCCACCCAGGAGGAGCAGTACCACAACGAGATCAAGACCTTCTTCGAGACCGCTTTCAACGACGACTCCGTCTGCGGCGGCGTGTACCAGCTGAGCGCCGACTTCTGGTGCGGCAACGTCTGGTCCGACGTGTACTACAACAAGATGATGGTCGGCCAGTTCGATATCGGCTTCGGCTCCATCAGCGGCAACAGCCTTGACCCCATCGGTTTCGTGAACGTCCTGTCCAGCGATCAGGCCATCAGCCACAGCTTCACCCTGAACTGGGGCGTGGACACCAACGATCCCGCCGTATACCCCATCGTGTACGACGGCAAGGCCTGGTCCTTCGACGCCCTGTACAACGCCGTGAACTCCAAGGCCATCGCCAGCGAAGGCCAGAACCGGCCCACGATGGACATCGAGTACCAGGGCATCAGCAAGAATGAGGACGGCAGCTACACTGGATCCTTCGTGATCACCACCACCCTGCCCGATATCACCACCGTCACCATCGACGATGTGGTCTGCTGCAACTACGAGCGGTACTACAACGGCGATATGACCTACGACGAAGCCTCCGTGGGATTCGAGGTCGCTGAGGATGCCGGCACCTACACCGTCACCTTCACCGTGCCCGCCGAGCTGGCTGCGGATTACGCCACCGGCAGCGGCACCTCCGAGGAGCCCACCGGCTACACCGGTTTCGATCTGTACTACAGCCTTGACTTCGACGGCAGCTTCACCGGCGGTCTCTATGAGAGCGTCAACGACTACTTCGAGGTGGAAGCGGCTGAGGAAGCCCCTGCGGAAGAGGCTTCTGAAGAAGCAGCCGGCTAATCAACGGCAAGCCTTTCTCGCAAGTGATGGGGGTACTCGCTATCCCCATCACTTGCCGCATGTGCCATAGCGGAGAAGGGGCTTCTGCTCCTCTCCGCTATTCCAGGGAGAGAAAGGGGTTAAGTTATGGGAAAGTATGTCCTGAAACGAATCGGGCTTGCCATCGTCACCGCGTTCATCATCCTTTCGCTGACCTTTATCCTGGTGAAGCTGCTTCCCTTCGAGCGGCCCATCGGCGGCGATACCCAGCAGATCGCCTACTTCGACAAGCAGTACAGCCTGGGCTATGTGTACCGCTTTGACCGGCCTATGCCCCAGTACGGCGAATACCTTTATCGCTCACCGGCGGTGAAGGGCGTTCAGAACTACTATTATCTCGTCCCGGTGATGGAACAGTACGTGAACTGGCTCAAGAACATCATCACCAAATGGGACTGGGGCTGCAGCAAGACCTTCCAGCCCAACGTGGCCGCCTCGGTCATCATCATGTCCAGGATCGGCTACTCCATCCGATTGAATATCATCTCGGTCATCTTCTCCGTCCCCCTGGGCATCCTCCTGGGGATCTGGGCGGCCCTGAAGAAGAATACTTTGACGGACCATACCATCTCCACGATGGTCATGATCTTCATTTCCATACCGAGTTTCGTTTTGATCTCCTTCGTCCTGCGCATCTTCTGCTATAACCTGGGCTGGCTGCCCTCCAGCTGGCCGGCGGATACCGCCGCGCTGGGGATGAAGATCAAGGGGTACATCATCCCGGTGTTCTGCCTCTCCTTCAGCTCCATCTGCGGATACTGCCGATACACCCGGGCGGAGCTCTGCGAGGTGATGGAGAGCGACTATCTCCTCCTGGCCCGGACCAAGGGCCTCACCCGGCGGCAGGCCATCGTCCGCCACGCCCTGAAGAACGCCATGGTGCCCATCTTCCCCTCCATCCTGGCGGAGTTCATCGGCATCCTGGGGGGCTCCATGATCCTGGAATCCCTCTACGGCATCCCGGGCATCGGCAAGCTCTTCATCCTCGCCCTGAGTTATAAGGACTACGATATCCTGTTCGTGGACATGGCCATCTTCACCACCATCAGCCTGCTGGCCGGCGTGGTCCTGGACCTGTCCTACGGCTTCATCGATCCGCGGATCAGAATGGGGGCGAAGAAATAATGGCAAACTACGAAGAAAAGAGCGTCCAGTTCCGGGACGACGATTTCCGGCTCATCCAGGAAGATATCCGCATCATGGACACCAAGCTGGAGACCAAGCCCACCACCTTCTTCCGGGACGCCCTGCGCCGCTTCCGCAAGAACAAGTCCAGCGTGGCGGGGTTCTTCATCCTGGCGGTACTGATCCTTCTGGCCATTGTGGTCCCCATCGTTTCTCCCCACAATATCGATACCGTAAGCTCCAGCGAGGGCTTCCTGGCTCCCAAGCTCTTTGAAGCCGGCACCGGCTTCTGGGACGGCACCCGGAGCAAGACCCACATCGTGTACGACACGGAAAACCAGGTCCCCGCTCTTTCGGACAAGTATTCGGCGGAAGCCATCCGCCAGGCCCTGGTCTCCCTTACCGTGGAGCCCGAGCCCACCTATATCGACACCGCCAGCACCTACGGCACCGGCGGCGTGATCGTTTTCGCCACGGACGCCAAGGTGGCGGGACGGGACGCCTTCCTCCAGTCCAAGTCCGCGGAGTTCACCAACAAGGGGGACTACAAGCTCTCCGTCGTCTTCTCCGACGAGGAGGGGGTCAGCGCCTCCAAGCTGGGGGAATACGCCGTCTACCTGCGCTACGGGGAAGGGCCGGAGGACCGGATCATGATCCGGGACTTCAGCCGGGATTACAGCGATATCGATTTTGATATCAGCGCCGCCATGAACGAGCAGAATCTGAAGACCGTCAGCGCCCAGCTGACCTTCGAGCTGAAGGGCGCCTCGGATTCCTTCCGCTATATCCTGCTGAAGAGCGTGGAGTTCTCCGGCGGTGAGCGGGCCAAGAACCTGGAGGAGCTGGAGGCGGTCGGCTTCACGGACGCCACGGACATGATCAACAACGGGGATCCCGCGAGCCCGGGTTACTGGTCCTGCTCCGGCCGCAAGGGCATCCACAACTCGGAGATCTACTACTGCGACTACGTCATCGACACCTATATGCTGGTGTACGGCAACGCCGACAAGCGCACCTATTCCGCCACGGAGCTGAACACCTGGGTCGAAAACGGCTGGTGCAGGTACGACTACAAGATCGGGCCCGAGAGCTTCGAGAAGCTCTCCGACGCCTGCCCCCTGGATGAAGTGACCGACCAGACCGTCCTCAGCGTGACCAAAAAGCTCAGCAGTGTTACGGGCACCAGCTGGAACTACCGGAAGCTGGGGTATGACAAGATGCCCAAGTTCATCCTGGGTACGGACGTGAGCGGCTTCGACCTGTTCAAGCGGGCCTTCGCCGGTCTCCGCACCAGCCTGATCCTGGGCGTCTGCACCGCCGCCTTCTGCTTCTGCTTCGGCCTCCTGTGGGGCTCCATTTCCGGCTACTTCGGCGGCAACGTGGACCTGTTCATGGAGCGTTTCTGCGATATCCTGGGGGGCGTCCCCTGGATCGTGGTCATGACCCTGTGCATCCTGCATCTGGGGAACAACTTCTTCACCTTCTTCCTGGCCTTGTGCCTGACAGGGTGGATGAGCACGGCCGCCCGGACCCGTACCCAGTTCTACCGCTTCAAGGGCCGGGAATACGTGCTGGCCTCCCGGACCCTGGGCGCCTCGGATATGCGGCTCATCCGGCGGCATATCCTGCCCAACTCCATGGGCACCATCATCACCAGCAGCGTGCTCATGATCCCCTCCGTCATCTTCTCCGAAGCCACCCTGGCCTACCTGAACCTGGGTCTCCAGGGGCAGCAATCCTTCGGCGTCATGATGTCCTCCAACCAGCAGTATCTGGGCATCTACCCCAACCTGGTCATCTTCCCGGCCATCGTCATGAGCCTGATGATGATCTCCTTCAACCTCTTCGGCAACGGACTGCGGGACGCCTTCAACCCGTCCCTGAAAGGAAGTGAATGAGATGGCTGAGCGGGATACGGTATTATCCGTCAACAACCTGGTCGTCAACTTCAAGACGGACAACGGGCTGGTCCAGGCGGTGCGGGACGTTTCCTTCGACCTGAAGCAGGGGGAGACCCTGTGCATCGTGGGAGAGTCCGGCTCCGGCAAGAGCGTCACCAGCAAGGCCATCATGGGCATCCTGGCGAACAACGCCATCATCGCCGGGGGCAACATCATCTACCGGGGCGAGAACCTGCTGGAGGTCTCCGAGGAGGAGTTCTACAAGATCCGGGGCCACAAGATCGGCATGATCTTCCAGGACCCCCTCAGCTCCCTGAACCCCATCGTGAAGATCGGCAAGCAGATCACCGAAGCCACCCTCATCAACTCGGACAAGCTGAAGCTGATGTATAACGACCTCATCAGCGACGCCCTGATCCGCTACAAGAACACCCTGGCGAAAATGAACATCCAGATCGATACGGAGAAAAAGAAGCTGGAAGCCTACGTATTGGATCTGAAGGAAAAGGGCCTGCTCACGCCGGAGAAAAAGGCGGAGATCAAGCGGAAGCAGGCGGAATTCAAAACCTTCAGCAAGAACACCAGGGACGAATACATGTCTCAGGCCAGGGACCTGAAGGCCGCTCTGGACCAGAGGTCCAGGGAAGCCAAAGCCGAGGTCAAGGCATACAAGGCAAAAGTCATTGCAGAGCACAAGCAGAAGGAGGCCAGGCTGAAGGAACGGCTGAAGGCCGCTTCCGACGCAGAAAAGGAAGGCGTCCGCAGGGAGCTGGAGGCGGAGAAGACCGAGTTTATGAACAGCCTGAGCATCACGAAGGCGGAAGCCCGGCGGCGGGCGCTGGAGATCATGCGGGAGGTCGGCATTCCGGAGCCGGAAAAGCGCTTCAAGCAGTACCCCTTTGAGTTTTCCGGCGGTATGCGGCAGCGCATCGTCATCGCCATCGCTCTGACGGTCTCCCCCGAGATCCTCATTTGCGACGAGCCCACCACGGCCCTGGACGTGACCATCCAGGCGCAGATCCTGGAGCTGATCAACCGCATCAAGGCGGAGCGGAACCTCTCCTGCATCTTCATCACCCACGACCTGGGCGTCGTGGCCAACATGGCCGACCGGGTGGCCGTGATGTATGCCGGGAAGATCGTGGAATACGGCACGGCGGACGAGATCTTCTACGATCCCCGCCATCCCTACACCTGGGCCCTGCTCTCCAGCATCCCGGACGTGGACAGCAAAGAGAAGCTGGAGGCCATCCCCGGCACGCCGCCCAATATGATTTACCCTCCTGAGGGCGACGCCTTTGCCGCCCGCAGCAAATACGCCATGAATGTCGATTACCGGGAGCAGCCCCCCTACTTCAAGGTCAGCGATACCCATTACGCCGCCACCTGGCTGCTCCATCCCGACGCGCCGAAGGTGGAGATGCCCCGGATCGTGAGGGAGCGCATCCGCATTTCTTTGGAGGAGGACAGCCATGAGCAGGAAAAATGATCTACCCATCGACGCCTCCGAGGAGAGCAACAGCGAGCTTCCCGTCATGAAGGAAGCCAAGGAGGATGCGGAGCGGCAGTATTACCTCCGGGATGATCACGAGGATGTTTCCAGCGATCCTGTGGCGGACGTGGAGGCCAACGCCGGCTTCAACCGGCAGTATAAGATCAATCCCGGCGTGAAGCAGAAGCCGGAGCTGCGGGAGCAGAAGATCCTCCTTTCCGTGCGGCACCTCAAGCAGTTCTTTTTCTTCGGCAAGGGTCCCAATCGCACAAAGCTGAAGGCCGTGTCCAACGTCTCCTTCGATCTCCGCGAGGGGGAATGCCTGGGCATCGTGGGCGAGTCCGGCTGCGGCAAGACCACCACCGGCCGCTGCATCCTTCGCCTGTATGACATCACCTCCGGCTCCGTGTATTACCGGGGTGTGCGCATCAACGCCGGTTCCCGGTGGAACCAGAAGGAGATCAAGTGGTCCCGCATCCGGGCAAACGAACGGATCGAGGATCTGCGGAAGAACGGCGGCAGCCAGGCGGAGATCGAAGCGCTGCAGAAGCGCGTTGAGGAGATCCGCAGCGAACAGCTGGCCAAGATCCGCCAGATCAAATACGACAACGCCCACGTGAGCCGGAAGCTCATGAACGAGATGCAGATGATCTTCCAGGACCCCATCGACTCCCTGGACCCACGCATGACCGTGGAGGACATCATCCAGGAGGGTCTGCGCATCCAGGGCTTCCGCAACAAGGAAGAAAACCACAAAAAAGTGGTGGAGATGCTGAAGACCGTGGGCCTGGTGGAGGAGCATGCCTCCCGCTATCCCCACGAGTTCTCCGGCGGCCAGCGGCAGCGCATCGGCATCGCCCGGGCCCTCATCATG
>JAEEGK010018604.1_pt1 | contig 15011 bp, 9 predicted proteins | sample 8958771 | NCBI WGS metagenome assembly JAEEGK01 (sample SAMN16246547, study PRJNA631951) | gut metagenome | biome: gut microbiome; feature: rumen; material: SC-attached | host: Bos | place: Iran: Karaj | collected 2018-10 | reverse complement strand
TCAGAAAACCAAACCTCAACCGACAATATTCAAGAACAGGAAAATTAATCAATATAATAAATTTAATCAAAATGAAGAAAATATTTTTAACATTAACGATGGCTGCGTTAACAGCAGGTTCTCTGCTTGCTCAGGCACCTGCTCCTGCTGATTTAAAAAAGGCGGTTGACAACGTAAAAGCCAAACTCGAAAGTAGCGACAATGATATTCAAGACGCTAAAAAAGGCGGATTGTCAAAAACTTGGGAGTCAAGAGGTAAAATATATCTTGATGCTGCAAAGGTCAACACCAAAAACATAAACCAGAATATGTATGCGGCTAAATGCGACCAAAGTCCGTTCTACAATATGGAATTGATGTTAGGTCAACCGCAATCAAAACGTCAAGAGAAAGTCGGCAATGATGATTTTGATGTATGGGTTTATCCGACAATGGATGTTTACGTACAAAACAATCAAGTTGTAGTGTGGAAAGAGACTTACGTAGCCGATCCAAACGCCCTCGACAAAGCAGCAGAGGCTTTCAAAAAGGCTGACGAACTTGACACAAAAGGTGCGTTCAAAAGCAAAAAAACAACTATGGACGCAATCAAAGATTTGAGAATGGCGTACTTTACAAACGGTCTTAACGCTTATCAGTTTCAGGACTATAAGTCAGCCGCAAAGAATTTTGAAAGCGCATTCAATCTCAACAGTTTCCCCCGCGATGCAAAAGACACGACTTTGAACGATGGTCAAATCGCTTATTATGCTGCATTGTCGGCATTTCAAGGCAACGAGAAGACCAAAGCCGAGAAACTTTTCAAAGATGCTGCCGCTAAGAATTATCAGCCGGGAAGTTGTTTCCACTACATCTATCAGATTAACATTGACGGAGGCAAAGAGGCTGAGGCTGTAAAAGTCCTTCACGACGCATACGAAAAATATCCGCAAGAAGAGCAGATTCTTTACGATGTAATCAACTACTACTTAGGCAAAAAACAGACATCTGAGGCTGAAAAATACCTTGACAAAGCCATTGCAAAATATCCCAAAAACGCCAGCCTTTACAACGTAAAAGCAGGTATGTATGTAGGACAATGCACCGACTTGTCAAAAAAATATACCGAGGAATTAAACAAAGCCGATTCTTTGAGAAAATTAGCGTTCAGAAACCGTTCAAATGCCAAAGAAGAAGCACGTGTTAACGGTGAAAAAGATAAAATGTTAGCACAAGCCGACCAGACTAAGGCTGAATACATTGCTAATCAGCAAAAAGCCATAAATGCTTATAATCAGGCTATTGCAACTGACGCTAAAAATTATGACGCTCATTTTGCATTGGGAATTGTTCACTATAATATGGCTGACTTGATAACAACAGAAAAGAACGCAATTCCTTACTCTGAGGACAAAGACGGTTCAAAAGCCGCAGCAAAAGAAACTGAAATCAAAAAATATATGTCTCAATCTGCTGAGGAATTTGAAAAGGCTTCTGCAATAAATCCTTCAAACAAAGATTGTTTGCAGAATTTGAAGACGCTTTACTACAAATTAGGCGACACCGCTAAATGGAACGACGTTAAAGCAAGAATGGAAAAATTGTAGAAAACATTCTTATTGTAATTTATAAAAAGGCTGCTAAATTTGGGCAGCCTTTTATTTTTTTGAAAAAGAAATGATTTTTAGACTTGACGATAATGAAATATGGTTTCCCGACCCGAAAGACGGTGAACCTGACGGATTGATAGCAGTTGGCGGCGACCTCTCAACCGACAGACTGATTTTGGCATATCATCACGGAATTTTTCCGTGGTATGCGTTTCATAAGGAGGCTTACGGCTATAAAAAAAAGTCTGAAATCTTGATTCAATGGTGGTGTCCGTTGGATAGATTTGTGATTTTCCCAAATGAAATTCACGTTTCACATTCCATGCGTACACTTATCAATAAAAATACTTACAAAGTATCTATAAATCAGGATTTTGACGGCGTTATAGAGAATTGTTCCGTGCTTCGCAGCAAGGAGATTTATGCATGGCTCGGCTCTGATATGGTGTCGGCATATAAACAACTTTCAAAACTCGGTTATGCTTTGAGCGTAGAAGTTTGGGATTTAGAGGAAAACCTTGTCGGCGGACTTTACGGCGTTTTGACGGAGCATGTTTTTTGCGGCGAAAGTATGTTTTCTTTAAAACCCAGTGCTTCAAAATTAGCCCTGATTTATTTAAGTCAAGTGTTAATTGAAAACGATATTGCGTTGATTGACTGTCAGTTTGAAACGCCGCATTTGCTTTCCATGGGCGGCAGACATATAACTTATGAAGAATATATGCAATATATGACGGGGGAGAAGTCGGTGGATTTTGAAAAGAGTGTAAACTGACACATTGTTAGCGTTTTTTAACCTTTTTTTTACCCTCACATCTACAATTTTACTTTAAAATTAATTATTGTAACTTTTACAATATTTACAAATCATTAAGTAACAATATCTTAACACTGATAAAAATTTTTGAAAAAAAATGCCTAAAAATTAGGCTGTTAAAAAAAATGATTGTATTTTTACACTCAAAATTTTCACATTCTTTTAACAGAAATAAAAATACAAAGTAATGAAAAAATCTCAATTTAAGTTAATGTTAAGCGGTTGCATTTTGGGTGCTTCACTGCTTGCAACATCGTGCCAAAAACAAAGTGCGTCATTCGTTGACCCCGCTAAATTTGACACCACCATCGACGGGAAAAAAACAGGTCTCTACTTCCTGAAAAACGAACAAGGAACTACTGCCGCTATCACAAACTTCGGCGGACGTTTGGTATCTTTCGCTATTCAAGACAAAAACGGTGATTTCAAAGACGTTGTTCTCGGTTTCGACAACATCGAATCTTACATCAAAGTGCCTTCTGACTTCGGCGCGTCTATCGGACGTTACGCAAACCGCATTGACAGCGCGTGGTACGTTCTCAACGGCGATACAGTTAGACTTGAACCTAACGACCGTCCCAATAGTTTGCACGGAGGGTTTAGAGGCTGGCAATACAAAATCTACTCGGTAAAAGAGACAACTCCTAATTCTATAACTCTCGTTTATAATAGTCCAGATGGCGACGGCAAATTTCCGGGCAACGTTACGGCTACCGTTAAATACACTCTCGACAACGATAACGCTCTCGAAATTGATTATACAGCCACAACTGACAAACCAACCGTCATAAATATGACAAACCACAGTTATTTCAACCTCAACGGTGATCCCAACACACCTATTAATAACTGTCATCTTTATATCAATTCTGACACTTACACCCCGATTAACGACCACATGATTCCGACCGGCGAAATCGCTCCCGTTGCAGGAACGGCTTTCGACCTCAACAAAATGGAAGAAATCGGCAAAAAAATCGACGATTTTTCTGACGCTCAGGTTAAGACGGGTAACGGTTTCGACCATAACTGGTGTTTGAAAACTTACAAAAACGGCGACGAAAAAGCAATCTGTGCATCGCTTTATTCTCCCGTAACAGGTATTCTGTTGGACGTTTACACCAACGAACCCGGTATTCAGTGCTATTCAGGCAACTTCCTCAACGGAACGGTAACCGGCAAAAAAGGAATTGTTTACAAAAAACACGCTGGAATCTGTCTCGAAACGCAGAAATATCCTAACTCGCCCAATATGCCCGAATGGCCTTCGGCAACTTTGAATCCGGGCGAAACATATCATAGTTACTGTAAATTCGCATTCTCAGTTAAATAACACTTTTATAAAATAAGAAATGGAAAATCAAGTACAAAGCAGCGTATGGGACGCGCTGAGTAACAACGGTTTTACGGGTTGGGACTACGGCGTTTTTATCCTTTACATCATCATTCTCGTCGGCATGGGTATTTTCTTGTCGAGGGGCAAAAAAGGCGAAGAAAAAACTTCAAAAGACTACTTCCTCGCAGGTAACACTCTTACTTGGTGGGCTGTCGGCGCATCACTTATCGCCGCTAACATCTCCGCTGAACAGTTTATCGGAATGTCAGGTTCGGCTTTCGCGTCAGGTATCGCACAAGCCGCTTACGAACTTATGGCTGCCGCAACACTTTTGGTTGTCGGTAAATTCTTGTTGCCGCTTATGATTGAGAAAAAAATCTTTACGATTCCCCAATTCTTGCGCGAACGTTATAACAGCGGCGTAGGTCTTGCATTCTCGATTTTGTGGCTTTTCCTTTATGTCTTCGTTAACTTGACATCTGTGGCTTGGCTTGGTGCATTGGCAATTCAACAAATTCTTGGTTTGCCGACCGACCACATCGTTCACATAATGGGTATGGACGTTGACCAAGTAAGACTTGTCATCATTCTCGCTCTCTTCCTCATTGCAGGTATTTATTCTATTTACGGAGGTTTGGCTTCGGTGGCTTGGACTGACGTTATGCAGGTAACCTTCCTCGTTGGCGGCGGTTTGATTACGGCATATTTTGCTCTTGATGTTATCGGTCAGGAGGTTTGGGGAACAGGTGCAATGGACGCTCTCGGAAACATTTTCAACTGGTGCAAAGACCAGCCCGGCGACAAACACTTCAACCTCATTGTTACAAGAAACGAAGAACTCTATCCTGTTATCAACGGCGTAAAAGATGCTGCTGGTGCAATCACTCAGAAAGAAGACCCGTTCTTTACCAACCCCGGTTTGGTTTTGGTATTCGGTGCTTTGTGGCTTACAAACCTCGGTTACTGGGGTTTCAACCAATACATCATTCAGAAAGGCTTGGCAGCAAAATCTCTGTCAGAGGCAAAGAAAGGTATGGTTTTCGCAGCCATTTTGAAGATTTTGATTCCGTTTATCGTTTGTATTCCGGGCGTTTGCGCTTATTTCATTATGAACGGAAATGTTGACGGAACTCCTATCATCGAAAAACTCGCAGGCCATCTTCATGGTACAATCGGACGCTCTGACGATGCTTATCCGTACTTGATTAGAAACTTTACTCCTGTGGTAATCAAAGGTTTGTCGTTTGCGGCTTTGGCAGCGGCTGTTATTTCGTCTTTGGCATCAATGTTCAACTCTACTTCAACGCTCTTCACGATGGATATTTACAAACAGTTCATCAACAAAAACGCAAGCGAAACAAAACTCGTTAACGTTGGTCGTATGACATCTGTTACCGCTTTGATTATCGCTTTAATCGCCGTTTATCCCTTGATGGGCGGTATTGACCAAGCCTTCCAGTTTATTCAGGAATACTCAGCATTTGTATATCCGGGCGTGGTTGTAATCTTCGGTTTGGGTCTTTTGTGGAAACGCGCAAGCGGAACGGCTGCTATTGTTGCCGCAATCGGAACTTTTGCGTTCTCAATCATTTACAAGTTTGCGTTCCCCGAAATGCCGTTCTTGGTACGTTCAGGAGTTGTATTTATTACGCTTGTAGTTTTGTTTGTATGGCTTTCGCTCAGAAACAAAGATACCGAGGCTGCAACTGAATTGTCGGCTGACGATGTTAAAACTCAACTCTTTTGGAGCAAAATTATGTTTGCTATTGCCGGTGTATCGTTTGCTTTGTTTGTTGCAAGTTTCTGCTCTGACACGCTCCACATCTACGGCATGGAAGGTGCAATGGCATTCTTTGCTGCATTGATGGGTACAATCGGATATTATTTGCGTTCTAACGCTTTGGACAAAGTTCAGGACAAAAAACTCGTTGCAATTGACCTCGACATTTTCAAAACCGATAAAACTTTCAATATCGGTGCGGCTGTCGTAATCGCATTGCTGACATTCTTGTATCTCGCTTTGTGGTAGGGAATTAATTGACAGTAGGCAATTGACAATTGACAATGAAGTTCACGGCTAACATTGTCAATTGTTAATTGTCAATTGTCAATTTTTATTTGTTAACAGATATGAGTTATTATCAAGAGCATCCCAAGTTTTACATCTCAACCGACTGTATTATTTTCGGGTATTTTGACAACAAGTTGCAGGTCTTAATACGACCGAGGGCAATGCAGCCCGGTTTAGGAGAACTTTCGCTGATGGGCGGTTTTGTTGACGATGATGAAAGCGTGGACAACGCTGCAATACGCGTTGTGGAAGAACTCACCGGCTTAAAAGATTTTTACATCGAACAAGTCGGAGCATTTGGAGCAGTAGACCGCGACCCGGGCGAAAGGGTGGTTTCAATCTGTTATTATGTTCTGATAAAGGCTGCCGATTATGACGAAGAGTTGAAGGAAAAGTTCAACGCCGAATGGGTGGAGATTATCAAAGTACCGAAACTTTACGGCGACCACAACGTTATGATAGAAAAAGCCCATAAAATTTTGCAGGAGAAACTTTCGTGGAATCCGATAGCGTTTTATTTGATTCCGGAAAAATTCACTCTGACGCAACTTCAAGTTTTGTACGAAACGATTTACGGCGAAACATTGGACAAGCGGAATTTCAGGAAGAAATTAACGGAAGAAAATCACATCGTAACCACTGGCGAAATCGACAAAACGACTTCAAAACGCGGAGCAAACTTGTTCCGTTTCGATTTTGACGGTTATAAAAACGATAAAATTTTTAAACTTTAACATTTACAGCACGACAAAAAAGCACGATTTTTTGTCGTGCTTTTTTTATTTTTTTTACCAAAGCAAAAAATGATTTCGTAATAAAAACATTTTTAACAAATAATTTTTTATCTTTGTATTTCAAATAATATAAATGATGATTATGCAAAAACCGCTTGAAATACTCAGCAAAATATACGGCTACAATAGTTTCCGTCCTATGCAGGAAAGTGTTATCAATCAAATACTTTCGCGTAAGGATTCTCTTGTACTGATGCCTACCGGCGGTGGTAAATCCATTTGCTATCAAATTCCGGCAATTATTTTGGACGGATTGACGGTGGTGGTTTCTCCGCTTATTTCGTTGATGAAAGATCAAGTGGACACATTGAAATCTAACGGCGTAACAGCCGAAGCCCTCAATAGCAATAATTCTGAAATAGAGAATGATAGGATAAAAAATGACTGTCAAAACGGCAACATAAAGATACTTTATATTTCTCCCGAACGATTGCAAAAGGAATTGCAATGGATGCGAACTAATATAAAAATATCACTTTTTGCAATCGACGAGGCGCATTGTATTTCACAATGGGGACACGATTTCAGACCAGAATATACACAGTTGTCAAATTTACACGATTTATTTGCGGATGTAACAATTGCTGCATTTACCGCGACCGCCGACAGCCTGACACAAGAGGACATTGTTAAACAACTGAAACTTACTGATTATAAACTTTTTAAAAGTTCGTTTGACCGTCCAAATTTAAGTCTTGATGTCAAGTCGGGATATAGCGAAAAAGAAAAAATCGCCGAAATCGTTTCGATAATCAGACGGCACAATAACGATTCAGGCATAATATATTGCTTATCGCGGAAAAACACAGAAAAAGTTGCGGAACTACTTAAAGCACAAGGAATTAACGCCGTTGCGTATCACGCCGGAATGTCAACAGAAACTCGCAATAAAGTTCAAGACGATTTTTCAAACGACCGTATAAATGTGATTTGCGCCACGATTGCGTTTGGAATGGGAATTGACAAAAGCAATGTAAGGTTTATAATACATTTCAACTTGCCCAAAAGCATCGAAAATTTTTATCAAGAAATTGGACGAGGCGGCAGGGACGGACTTCCGGCAGAAACAGTTTTGTTTTATAACATTCAGGACATCATTACTTTACGTAGATTTATTGATGAAAGCGGGCAGAAGGAAATCAATCGTGAAAAACTCAATCGTATGCAGGAATATGCGGAGGCACAAGTTTGCAGGCGAAGAATTTTGCTGAATTATTTTGGTGAAAATAATGCTTGCAATTGTGGCAACTGCGACGTCTGCAACCATCCTCCAACGCTTTTTGACGGCACAATTATCGTTCAGAAAGCATTGTCAGCAATAAAAAGAACGGATGAAAAAATCGGTTTTACACTGGCAATTGACATTTTGAAAGGCACTCATTCGCCTGATGTCCTCAAAAATGGCTACGAACAACTGAAAACTTTTGGCGTAGGTGCCGATATACCCGCAAAAAAATGGTATGATTATCTATTGCAAATGCTCCAACTTGGCTACATTCAGATTGCATACGACGACTATAACCATTTGAAAATCAACAAATCGGGTTACGACATTCTTTTTGGCAAAAATACAGCGCAACTTGCCGTACCTGTCAAAAAAGAATACAAAGCGGTTGAAAATCAAAAGATTGCGCCCGCCGAATCGTACAGCGACATTGACAAAAACTTGCTCGAAATACTTCGCAATTTGCGTAAAAATATTGCAACAGAAAACAATTGGCCTGCATACGTTGTTGTGCCCGACAAAACTCTATATGAACTTGCTAAAAATAAGCCTGTTACGATAGAACAATTTGGCAATACATACGGAATCGGACAGCGAAAAAAAGAACAATTCGGACTGCGTTTTGTAAAAGCAATTGCCGATTATTTGCACGTTGAATTTAAAGACGAGCCAACGGAAAATCCATTTGACGAGTTTATTAAAAAGGATGAAATGTCGTATATGGAACGTCAGAAACAACTTCATTCTCAAGCATATCAACCGTGGACAGAAGACGACGACAAAAAACTTTTGAAACTTTTTGAACGAGGATTCACAGTTACAGAACTTGCTGATTTTTTTGAACGCGGCAGGGGCGCAATTACTTCACGACTGAAAAAACTTAACATTTTTAACGAATAACACCTTATGCGCACCCTCGTTTTCATAGACCTTGAAGTGAATCCTGAGACTAAGAAAGTTTTGGATTTTGGGGCAGTCGATGCCAACGGGGAAACTTTGCACACTACGCAAAAGATTGATTTTGAACGGTTTATAAGCAAGAGCGATTTTATTTGCGGACACAATATTTGTCATCACGATTCCAATTATTTCAACCGTCCCGATGGAACGCAACTTATTGATACATTGTATCTTTCACCGCTAATTTTTCCTGAAAAACCTTACCACAAACTGTTGAAGGACGACAAGATAATCACCGACGAACTCTCTAATCCCCTCAATGACTCCATCAAGGCTAAGGAGTTGTTTTATGACGAGGTTAACACTTTTGCAAGGCTTGACGAAAATTATAGGCAAATACTTGTAAATCTGTTGTTTGACAAACCCGAATTTAACGGTTTCTTCGAGTATGTGGATGTAAAGTCAAAAGGCGATACGGTCTTAATGATAAAGGAATATTTTTATGGTAAAATTTGCGAAAATGCACCAATTGACTATATCTCTGCCAACAATTCAGTGCCGCTTGCATACGCCCTCGCCATCATTACCACAGAAGACAAGACTTCAATAATTCCTCATTGGGTTCATCACCAATTCCCTTTGGTAGAGACAGTTATGAAACTTCTAAGAAACAATCCGTGTCATGGCTGCGAATATTGCAACACACTTCTTGACGCTAAAAAAAATTTGAAAAAGTTTTTTGGTTTCGACAGTTTCCGCAAATATGAGGGTGAACCATTGCAGGAAAACGCCGTCAATGCTGCAATTCAAAATCGTCCGTTGCTTGCAATATTTCCAACCGGCGGCGGCAAAAGTCTCACTTTTCAACTCCCCGCACTCATCGCTGGCAATACGCAACGTGCTCTTACTGTGGTGATTTCGCCGTTGCAGTCGCTGATGAAAGACCAAGTGGACAACCTCGAAAACCGCGGAATTGTTGATGCAGTTACAATCAACGGTTTGCTAAGTCCGTTGGAGCGTCAGGAGGCGATAGAACGTGTGGATTCGGGGGTTGCATCGATACTTTATATTTCGCCAGAATCGCTTAGAAACAACACGATAGACAAACTTCTGTTGTCTCGTCAGATTGCGCGGTTTGTGATTGACGAGGCGCATTGTTTCAGCGCGTGGGGGCAGGATTTCAGGGTCGATTATCTTTATATCGGCGATTATATCAGGGAGTTGGCGCAGAAAAAAGGCGTTGAAAAAATCCCCGTTTCGTGTTTTACAGCCACCGCCAAGCAAAAAGTGATTTCCGACATCAGGGATTATTTCAAATTGAAACTCGGCTGCGAACTCGAAATTTTTGCGACGTCCGCCTCGCGCACCAACCTCCGTTACCAAGTGCTTTTCAAGGAGACCGAGGATGAAAAATATCTCGCGCTCAGAGATTTGATTGACGATAAAAATTGTCCCACAATCGTCTATGTATCAAGGACTAAGCGGACGATAATGTTGGCTGAAAAACTCACGAAGGACGGCATTTCGGCGCTGCCATTCAACGGCAAAATGGAATCGAAGGAAAAACAGAAAAACCAAGACAGTTTTATCCGCGACGAGGTGCAGGTGATGGTGGCGACATCGGCTTTTGGTATGGGCGTCGATAAGGCAAATGTCGGATTAGTAATACATTACGACATCTCCGACTCGTTGGAAAATTACGTTCAGGAGGCGGGGCGTGCGGGTCGCGACCCAAATCTCGAAGCCGAATGTTACGTGCTCTACAATGACAGCGACCTCGACAAACATTTTGTCCTCAACAATCAGACAAAGGTGTCTTGCGCCGAAATCAATCAGGTATGGAAGGCGATAAAAATACTCACAAAAAACCGCAAGCATTTCTGTTCGTCGGCGTTGGAGATAGCCCGCGCCGCAGGTTGGGATTACAGCGTCACAGACGTCGAAACCCGCGTAAAAACGGCGTTGCAGGCACTTGAAAACGCAGGTTACATTCAACGCGGCAAAAATTCACCGAGGATTTACGCTACAAGCATACTTGTCAAAAATTTTGAAGAGGCGGCACAAAAAATCGACTCGTCAAAACTTTTTATCGGCGACGACGGCAAACGCGACGCCAAACGCATCATAAAATCCTTGATTGCAAGCAAATACATCGCCCGCGCAGGAAACGACGAAGCCGAAAGCCGCATCGATTATATCGCTGATATTTTGGGAATTACAAAGGAAAATGTAATTGCCGCCGTGCAGACAATGCGTCAGGAAAAAATTCTCAAAGACGACCGCGACATCTCGGCTTACATCGATTCGCCAAAAGAATCACCGAAGATTTTAAAACAATTTTACGGACTTGTATTTTTCCTTTTGGACAAACTTAATGGCGACTGCATTTCGCTGAACCTCAAACAGTTGAACGAAGAAGCGGAAAAACTTAACCTAAAAGCGGGTGTCAAAAATATAAAGACAATTTTGCTGTTTTGGAAGATAAAATCGTACATAAAACTTGTTCAGGAAACCTCGGACAGCGTCGTCGTGCAACTGCAAATCACCGCGCCGTTATTGAAGGAAAAACAGAAAAAAATGTTTTCCGTCTGCGATTTTATCGTCCGTTTTTTGATCGATAAATATAATAGTCAGGCTAAAAGCGACGACAATCTTCTTCTATTTTCGATTGTAGAACTTTTGGAAAAATACAACAATTCGCTGTTCAAGGATTTTGAAGCCGACGTCCACGACATCGAGGAGGCGTTGCTATTTTTGGCAAAAATCAATTCGATGAAACTTGAAGGCGGCTTTCTTGTGCTGTATATGGGTCTGAATATCAACAGGTTGAATTTTGAGCCCAAGAAACAATACACCAAAGACGACTACAAACAGATGGACGAATTTTACCGTCATAAAATCGAGCAAATCCACATCGTGGGCGAATTTGCAAATATGATGGTAAAAAGTTATAACGACGCGCTGAATTTTGTGCACGATTATTTCAATATCGATTACAAAAAATTCCTCACGAAATATTTTACCGCCGACCGCCAAAAAGAAATTGTCCGCAATATAACGCCTAAAAAATATCGCGAACTCTTTGACACATTGTCAGATACACAAAAAAAGATAATCACCGACGACACGTCGCAATACATTGTTGCGGCGGCGGGACCGGGCAGCGGCAAGACACGTGTTTTGGTGCACAAACTCGCCTCGCTTTTGCTTTTGGAAGATGTCAAGCACGAACAACTTTTGATGCTGACATTTTCGCGGGCGGCGGCTTTGGAATTTAAGGGAAGGCTCACTGCATTAATCGGCAACGCCGCCAACTTTGTGGAAATCAAGACTTTCCATTCTTACGCATTTGATTTGATAGGGCAAATCGGCAAAATAGAAGAGTCGGGCGACGTGGTGAAAAAAGCCACCGAAATGATTAAAAATCAAGAAGTGGAAGCAAGCAAAATTATCAAAAAAGTGCTTGTAATCGACGAGGCTCAGGATATGGACGCCGACGAATTTTCGCTCGTGGAATCTTTGATAGAAAGCAATGACAATCTGCGCGTAATTGCCGTTGGCGACGACGACCAAAACATTTACGAATTTCGCGGTTCGTCGTCGGAGCATTTATGCAAATTGATTACAAAATACGGCGCAAGGCAATACGATTTGGTGGATAATTACCGCTCTGAAAAACAGATAGTTAGTTTCGCAAATTCATTTGCAGCGACAATCCAAAAACGAATGAAAAACGTCCCTGTCGTTTCCAAATCAAACAATGACGGACAAGTAGTTTTAGTAAAGCATACTTGCAGCGGAAGTTTTGAAATTGCGTTGGTAAATTCCTTGAAAAACAACTATAAAAATGGCACTTGCTGCGTATTTACCTCAACAAATTCGGAGGCACTTTCGATTCTCGGAATTTTGCTAAAAAACGGCATCAAAAGCAAACTAATCCAAAGCAACGACGGCTTTGACCTGACCACCATTTTGGAATTGAGATATTTTGCAAACACAATTGAAAGTCTGCGCCAAACTCCAAAAATCAGCCCCGAAATTTGGGATTACGCCAAAAGTCAATTGTCGAAACAATACGCAAACAGCGCGTGCCTCAGTCTTGTATTGGAAATCATAAAAACATTCGAGGACAATTACAAGGACAAGTATATAACTGATTTTCAAGTATTTTTGCGGGAATCGTCATTGGAGGATTTTTTCCGCACCGAACAATCTGTCGTTACAATTTCAACGATTCACAAAGCCAAAGGCCGCGAATTTGACAGCGTTTATATGTACCTAAGCAACGTCAACGCTACCGACGACGCGGAAAAACGCCGTCTTTACGTTGGTTTTACCCGCGCAAAAAGTTACCTGCACATCAATTACTGTGGAATGTTTTTGGACAATTTCAAAGGTTGCGCCACCGATTTTTCAATTGACTCTAACGAATATCAAAAGCCTGAGCAACTGATAGTTGCATTGACGCACAAAGACATCAACCTCAATTTTTTCAAGGATAATCAATCGGTGATTCAGCAACTCCGCAGCGGTATGGAACTCGGCGTTTCTTTATCGGATTATCTCTATCACAATGGCAACGCCGTCCTGAAATTTTCAAAATCTTTTTCCGAAAAACTCGTTGATTACCAAAAACTTGGCTACAAACCAACCTCCGCAAAAATCCGCTTCGTTCTTTCGTGGTTCTGCAAAGACGACGGGAATGAATATATGGTGATTCTGCCGATGATGTATTTGGGGAGATGAAGTAATGATATTTTGTTTGTTTATTATCGTCAAAACTTTAATGATGGTTTAATTGTTCTCCATAAACCACCATGTGGTGGCGGCATCCTACCCCGTTGCATAATAGAACCGACACCTTTGCCCTTAACTTGCAAAATATTTTTGTCATGGGTTTTGATTTACTTTCAAAATTATTAACTTTGCAACGTTAAAACAATGCAGACAAAGATTTTATTTTAAACGGATTAGAAATGGAATTTAGAAAGGCGACGGAAAACGACATTGAAGAAATCCTCCTTTTAGTAAAAAGTGCCGTTAAAAATATGGAAGAAAACGGCATTCATCAGTGGGACGAAATTTATCCCGCAAAGGAGGATTTCATTCAAGATTTAAAAGGCGGAAATCTGTTTTTGGGTTTAAAAGGCGGCGAAATTGCGGTTGTGTTTGTTCTAAACAAATATCAGGACGCGGAATATTTTTCTGCGAAATGGAGTTATACCGGGGAAAATTTTAAAGTGATTCACCGTCTCTGCGTCAGCGCGAAATTCCAAAATCAGGGCATCGCAAAAGAAACGCTCCGTCATATTGAAGCCGTATTGAAACTCCGGGGCACGGAATCAATACGGCTTGATGTTTTCACGGAAAACCCTTATGCGCTAAGGCTTTACCAAAATTTCGGGTACAAAACAACAGGCTCGGCAGTTTGGCGCAAAGGGAAATTTCTGCTGATGGAAAAGAGGATATGACTCACTCCTTTTTTCTGATAACAGCCGCGCAGCACGGCATACGACCGCTTGCAGTGTAATATTCGTTAACAGAATAACCCATTGACGCAAAAGACTACTCCGGAAAAGACTACGGAGAAAACTACGGAAAAGGATGAAAGCAACTCAGAAAAAAATGGCTTACAGAGCATTGTAGATGATATTTTTACCAATAATTCAACTACGGAGAAAACTACTGAAAAGACTACGGAGAATGTTAGTGACAAAGAACAGCAATTACTTGATTTGATTGCTATCAAACCTACTATATCCGCCCCAGAAGCGGCTAAATTATTGAATTTGAGTGACAGGACAAATTGAAAGATTGATTTTTGCACTTAAAAAGAATAATATTATCGAACGAGTGGGGTCCAGAAAAAATGGCAGTTGGATTATTAAGGCTTCAAAGTAAATGCAGTAATGTCGGGATAAATGTCGGGATAAATGTCGGTGTAAAATGTTGATAACTCAAAAATGTCGGTGTAAATGTCGGGATAAAATGTTGATAACTCCCTCCCCGCAATCAAAAAAAATTCTAAAAAATCCCTCTTCCCCCTTGCAAATCTAATCCTCAATTCTTATATTTGCAGACGTAATACAACAATTAAATCTCTCTAATTATGACAAAAAAAGTAATCATTGCCGCGCTGATGGCATTGGGTTGCGCTACCACAAACGCCCAAGAAAAACTGTTCAACCAAGCGAGCGTGCAATCGCCCGTAATCAACAATGACGGCACCGTCACCTTCAACCTCTACGCTCCCAAGGCGGTAAAAGTGGAAGTGTCGGG
>JAEEGK010018600.1_pt1 | contig 15013 bp, 10 predicted proteins | sample 8958771 | NCBI WGS metagenome assembly JAEEGK01 (sample SAMN16246547, study PRJNA631951) | gut metagenome | biome: gut microbiome; feature: rumen; material: SC-attached | host: Bos | place: Iran: Karaj | collected 2018-10 | reverse complement strand
ATCTGAAAAGTATTATTGTTCCAATCCCACGGACGCATGATCAAAAACTCAATGCTGAACGGTATGTGAAAAATTTTAACGATATAATGGTAGAACAGTCTAAACCAACTACACAAGAAGATCTACAAAATGCTCTAATTTCATTAAGAGATTATCATAAGCCAGAAATCTCAATAGATATTCATAAGGAAATTTGAAAAGCTAAACATATCATATTAGATAAATTATTGGAGTAGAAATTAATAATATTTATAGATGAGTTTTAGACAACAAAACAATAAAAAACACCGCTAAATAAAAGTTAGCACAACCAAACAATCCTAGTTAATAATTAATATTTCAAAATATGTGTAGACAATATTGACGAGTTTTGGACATAAATAATAATAGTTTTAATTAATTGGTAAATATGAGCAAAAAAATACATTTATCTATGATAAATTTATGATGTAACAAGAACCTGGTAGATAGCCAACTATTTTTGTGAAAGCTTTTAAGTGAAAATGAAAAAGATGTTGAATATTTTGCAGATCCTTATGATAAAAAAGTAGATGTTGTATTATTAAACACTTGTGGATTCATATCTTCATGACGCGAAGAAATGTTCCAAACTATCAATAAACTTCTAAAATTTAATAAAAAAATATGCCTTATTTGATGTTGAGTTCAATACTTTGAAAAGGTGTTAAAGAAACAAAAGAATAATAATGAATCAATCGCTAAAGAATTAAATAAATGGAATTCTATTGTTTCAAATAAAGATATTTCATACCTTTCATGGAATGATTTAAGCGTTGCTAATCTACAAAGTTTAACACATCGTAGTGAGAATTTTGAAGATTTTTGTCGATATAGTTCTCCAAGATTATTAACGAATTATGAAAATCGTTATGAATATCTCAAAATAGCTGAATGATGTAATAATGCTTGTGCATATTGTATTATTCCTCAAATCAGATGAAAATTAACATCTTTGCCTATTAAATCAGTTATTTCTGAAGCAGAAAGTTTATTAAAACAATGAATAGAGGAGTTGATTATAGTAGCACAAGACACAATGAGATATTGAACAGATTTTTCTTCAAAATCTCAGTTATTACCACTACTTCATGAATTAGACAAACTCCCTTATGATTTCAAATATCGTATATTGTATTTATATCCAGACATTTTGACATTAAAACAACTCGAAGAATTCGCTTCACTTGAAAAGTTTATACCATATTTTGATATTCCATTACAGCATATTTCTCCAAAATTACTCAAATCAATGGGGCGTTTTTATGATGACAAAATGATCCATACATTGCTGAAATGAATCCGTTCTTTATTTTCAAACCCATTCATTCGTACAAATATCATAATCTGATTCCCAGGAGAAACAGATGAAGATATGCAGCTTTTACAATCATTCCTAAATGAAGATTATTTCGATAATATAGCACTTTTTGAATATCATGATGAGCCATTGGCAAAATCTTCAACATTCGAGAATAAGATTCCAGATGATGTAATCCATTCTCGCTTCAAAACTATTCATTCACAGGTTGATAAACTTTTGAAAGCTCGTGAAAAGAGGAGAAAATGAAAAAATCAGATCGGATTTGTGGAGTGAATTAGCGAAAAAGGAGGTCAGATTTTTATTTCAGTTCGTCCAGAAATTAATTGTCCAGAAATAGATCCAGTCGATGAAGTGAAGCTAGAAAATGTGATTCAATGCTTTGACTGAGAAGAAATTGAGATAGGTTCAAAGGTAGAGTATGTGATATAATAAAAAAGTCCCACAATTGTGGGACTTTTAAATAATTCAATAACTTTATTTTTCTAAGGCATCCAACTCTTTTTTGGTGGCTGCGATGTCTTTGTCGATTTTTTTAACCATATCTTTGTCTCCTTCTTCTTCAAACTTCTTTTTCATTTCTTCTAGTCTGGTCAAACCATTCTTGAATCACTGGAGTTTTCTGTTGTTTTCAGCTTCTTCGTATTCTTTTTTTTGAAGAGCATCTTCATATACTCCAAGGTCCACACCTTCAGGCAGGCATATATATTCGTTTTGTGGCTCTTCAGGACTTCATAATCCAAATCTTCTATCTATTAAATTATTAAAGTAATTTTGTAGATGGGCTCGATCTCATAGTCACATGAAAGGACCTTCAAATTCTGGCTGACGATAGGTTCTCCTAAAGTTATTGAACTCTTGAGGATTGTCGAATTCCTTTTCGAATTCTTCCTCTTTTCAGTTGTTGTTTCTATAGACATAGACTTTTCCTTTGAACATGGTTATAGTTGGTTAGGAAATAAAATAGCACCATTTTGGCACTGGTGCTATTATAGACGATTTTTTTTAAAATGCAAGTTTTTTTGAAGATTTTTTATCAAAAAATATAGCAGTTAAGAACTGTATTTTTAGTCAGCATTATTTATTATGTCCAAAATTCTTGATACAGATGCTGATAAGCCAGATAGAGAAAAATACTATAACGTATGTTGCAATAGTGCGGTACATAAATTCTTGAGAAATATTTCCCCAAATGGAAATAAGAACTAGAGCAGTTACTATTACGATACCTACAATAGCGAACCATATAAAGAAATTTTTTAGGCTTAGGCGTTTCATGTTGTAATATTAAGGATAAAACTTTGACTAGGTAATTATACGCAAGAGTGAAAATAATTCAAGTTTTGGGAGACTTTTTTGTTGCTTTATATATAAGATTATTCGCCATGCTCAGAATGATATCAAATCTCCCCCCAACCCCTCTTTATCAAGAGGGGAGAAAAAACATTTTAAGCGATGAAAATTTCCTCGAGCTGTGTCCAGTTCAATTCTTCTAGTCTTTTGTTGCTTAAATTTTCTGGGATAACGAAACTACCTCACTTTTTGCTAATCATTTTGGAAATTTTGGATAAAGTCTTTCTGCTGTACGGAGAAAATAAATCTAAAAATCTGATTAATTCATCAAACTGGATATTTGGAAGCCTCTCTTTCTTTGTGAGTCATATTAGACAACTTTTAACTTTTGGAGCAGGAGAGAAAGCCTTTGCGGGTACGGTTTTGAGATATTGAACCTCATAAGCATAATTTAGGATTCGATAAAGATATGATTTCTTCCCAGCATCGGAGCGGAGTTTCTGTCAAACTTCATCCTGAACCATAAAAAGTCAGCCTGCAAACTCCCCTTTTCCAGATCAGAAAAATTTTCTGAGAATTGGAGAAGTGATGTAATATGGCAAATTTCACACTACAAAAGTCTGATTTTTCTTTCATTCAAACCGTTCTAAATCTCAATCCAATACATCTCACCAAATAATTTTTGCCTCTCAACTCTCCTTTTGGGCTACCACTTCTTGCAGAATTTCTTTCAAAGTTTCATCTTTTTCAAAAAGGACAAAATCTGGAGAAATATTCAGAATTAGTTTAGTTATCGATCATTTTCCAGGTCAGATTTCGATTAAGGTTTTGCAATTATTCTGATTATAAAAATTCTGTGCTTTATTGGCAATTCGGTGTCTGATAGTCGAATCAGTGAGAAAATTCTGTCAGAGGTATGTGGACATGATATTGAGAATTTAAACGTTGGTAGTATAGGAAATTTAGGGGAGTTTGCAATATAACCTCATCGTGGAAGGTGGAACCTCACCCTAACCCTCTCCTATTAGGAGAGGGAAAAATGAAAAAAGTCTCCTCCTATTAGGAGGAGATTTAGAGGAGGTTGATTTAGAATGATCTGAAAATATCTGCTCTATTTTTGAGGTCTTCGTCGTCTATTTTTTGTCACTCTGAGGAGAGTAATGACGAAGAGTCTTGTGTGTTTGATTCATTTGTTTCTCACCTAAGATCCTTCGCTGACGCTCAGGATGACGATGGGTTGTCATTCAGAGACGAACGAAGTGAAGTTGAAGAATCCAGAGAAGTTAAATTATTTATACTGGATTCTTCGCTTTGCTCAGAATGACGAGTTTGGTGTGTGGTAGATTCTTCGCTACGCTCAGAATGAGTGATTTGATGTTCAGTTTCTTCAATATCTAATAAAGAATAATCATAATCAACTTGCTTCAAAATCCAGTACTTCATTGGAGTTCAGAGGGTTTGATGAAGTAGGTAATCTCGTTGAATTGTAATATTTCTTTTTCATTTTAGGAGTTCATTCACCTCACTGACTTTTTTTCACAAAATAGAGGAAAATGCTTTCTGAGTAAGTCATTTTTCCTTGATGAGAACTTGTAATTCGGTTCATGGATGTTCGATCATGATGTCTACTTTGTTGTCTAAAAGTTCACTAATTTAGTGAAATTCACTTTTTCTATGAAATAGTGAATTTTTCTAATTATAATCTAAAAAAATTATTTTGCAAATTTTTTCACACTTTCTATGAAATAGTGAATTTTTATAAAATAGAGATGTTTGCTGTCTAAAAGTTCACTAATTTAGTGAAATTCACTATTGTTGTGAATTTTGTGAGAAAATGGAAAGATATAATAGTTCAGAAGTCTGATTTTTCGATTTTTGATGGTGTCTAAAAGTGGGGTATGACATAATATTATATATATAGCATTTTTTTTGATTTTGAATTTATCGTAGATGTGTCATTCAGAGGGAGTGAAACGACCGAAGAATCCAGATGTGTCATATTTTCTGGATCCTTCGCTTTGCTCAGGATGACAGTAAGACGCACAAGATTCTTCGCTATCGCTCAGAATGGGGAGTTTGTGTAAGTTTGTCATTCAGAGGGAGTGAAACGACCGAAGAATCCAGATGTGTTATATTTCCTGGATCCTTCGCTTTGCTCAGGATGACAGTAATACGCCTAAGATTCTTCGCTATCGCTAAGAATGACGAGTTTGTGTAAGTTTGTCATTCAGAGGGAGTGAAGCGACCGAAGAATCCAGATGTGTTATATTTCCTGGATTCTTCGCTTTGCTCAGGATGACAGTAATACGCCTAAGATTCTTCGCTATCGCTCAGAATAGGGAGTTTGTGTAAGTTTGTCATTCAGAGGGAGTGAAACGACCGAAGAATCCAGGTGTGTTATGTTTCCTGGATCCTTCACATTCGTTCAGGATGACGGTAAGATGCACAAGATTCTTCGGCTGGCGCCCCAGAATGACACATACTGTAAAAAAGTCAAGTCAAAGTGAAAATATGGAAATGATACTTGATGACTAGTGAAACTCATGAAAATGGGTACAGATTTGTATAAATTTTGACAATTTTTGTCACAAATGAGCAAAACAATCGTAGTCTCAACTGTAAGGGTCGTTTTCGGCTTAGATTTGTTAAACGGTGCTTGCAGATGCCAGAAATCATTTCTCTGAGAAATGATGAAAGGGAGATCATCGACATGCGAGAGACTCGCGAATCTTAGATGATCTAGACCAGAGTGTGTCAGCATTTTATCTCTTATTTCCCTTTAAGTAGGGGTTCAAGGTTAATTAGATGTCCACTTTAGTCAAAATCTCTTGCATTTGTGTCTAATATTTCTAAACTGAAGATTAGTTTACTGTGTGGAGACACAGAAACCCCACCCTGTTTGGTAATTTATTTTGTGACTTTTTATTTTTATTCAACAAAAGAACATGAACATTAAAAAATTGTTCGCAGTATTGGCTGGAGTGTCAATGCTAGCAGTTCAGTTGATCCCTACTGGAGCTTTGGCAGCTACTTACAGCCAAGAGCTTCAAGACGCTTACAACTGGGCTTATTCAAAGGGAGTTACTACAATGTCTCCTATCGATAACGCCAACATGTATGGTGCTATCACTAGAGCCGAAATGGCTAAAATGTTATCTGTATACGCTACTGAAGTATTAGGAATGACTCCTGACACAACAGCTGCTTGTACATTCTCTGACATTGCTTCAGTAAAAGGTGATCTTCACGATTACATTATTGAATCTTGTCAATTAGGTATCATGGGTCAAGGAATCTCTGCATTCAGACCTTACGATACTATATCTAGAGCTGAATTCGGTACAGCTTTATCAAGAGTTTTATGGGGAAGCCAATACGAAGGAGGAACTCCTTACTATGCTAAACACCTAGACGCTCTTAAAGCTGCTGGAATTATGACTCAAATCTCTAATGCTGAATCTACAAAAGAAATTAGAGGATATGTAATGTTAATGCTTATGAGATCAGAAGGAAACGATGCAGTAGTAGACTGTGACGATCCAATGACAGTAATAGCATGTACAACTAACACATCTGCATGTCCTGCTGCTTGTAGAGAAGCTGATGACAAACCTGTAGTAGTTAAAGCTGGTGACTTATATGTTACTGCTAAAGCTGCTGAAGGAAGAAGAGCTATTATGCCAGGTGTATCTGATTTAGATACTCTTACTTTCAGAACTTCTGAAGATGTAACAATCAATAAAGTAGTTCTTGAAAGATATGGATATTCTTCACAAGATGATGTTGACGCTGTTTGGTTAGAAGACCAAGATGGAAACATCATAGCTGATGAAAAATCTCTTTCTAAAGATAAAGTTACTTTGTCTATAAAGAAAGACTACAGAAATGTAGACGGAACTTACGTTGCAACAGTTGTAGCTAGATTAACTGGAAACAACTTAGGAGGAACTATCGGATTCAAAGTTGTAGATGCAGATTCAACTGCTAAGAACTTAAATCTTGATGACTACACTCCATACACTTACGAAATGGTTAGTTATACAGGAGCTAAATTAACAGTAAATGTTAAAGGTACAGATAAAAATTATAACTACGAAGAAGGTGAGTCTTACGAAGTAGCAAGATTCCAAGCTAAAGCTGGACCTGCTGTAATGTACATCAAAGGATTCACATTAACAAATCATGCTACTAAGGCTCTTGATATGGGAGAATTCTTAGACAAATTAACTGTTAAAGTTGAAGGAGAAAATGTTAGTGGATTAAAATATAGCGTAAATAAAGATGATCAATTAGTTGTTTCATTCGATGAAGTAACTGTTGAAATGAATAAGAGCGCTCTATTCGTAATCTCTGCTTCTCTTGCAGACTTCGACGATTATGGAGATGGAGTAGCTTACTACTTAGGAGAAACAACAGATCTTAATGCTGTTGAAAAGAAAACTGGAGCAAGAGTTGAAGTTGCTGGAACTGCTCTAAGTGGAGGTCAAGCTAAAGTTCACGCATTCAACGGAGGAAAGATCAAGTTGGCTAACAAGAAACTTGGTAATATTGATGCTGCTCAAGGATCTGAAGGTGTAGTAGTAGCTGAAGGTACTGTTACAGTTAGCGAACCAATTAGCAAATTAGCATTTAATGTTGTATCAAGCAATACTTGAGTATCAGCATTAAGAATGTTTGTTAACGGAGAAGAGTACGAAGCTAAGAAAGATGGAACTACATTCAAGTTCTCTAATGTAGAAATCGCTGAATCTGGAAAAATCCAATTCAAGATTGATATAGAGGATGCTGATAGTGTAACTGGAACAGTTAAACTTACAGACAACTTCAATAGAGACGACTTTAAGGGAGCTAAATACGATAACACAAGAGAATATGTAAAGACTGGAGATGTTTCAGGATCAATAAGCTTCTCTCAAGTAACTATTCAAGGTGCTAGATCTGCTCTTAAGAATAATATGTCTAAAGATTATGTAGACTTCCTTACAGAAACAACTGATACAAAAGTTGTATTTGATGGAACTTATACAGCTAAGAAAGCTCTTATTAATCTTAACAAGTTCTACATGAGTGGAACTAAATCTGATAAAGTTGATAGCGTTGCATATCACTTGTATATAGATGATGATGAAGTAGCATATACTGATGCTTATGGAGAAAATGCTTACGAAATGTTTGATGATGTAACAGTTAAGGCTGGAGCATCTGTTAAAGTTAGAGTTGAAGCTGAAGTTGAAGCTAACACTCATACATGATCAATTGACAATGTATACGTAGTTCTTGGTGGAACAGATGAATTTGATAAAGATGTTCAGGATAGAGCTGCTAAGGTTGTTAAGATGAACATTAAAGAAGCTGGATCTGTTACTATTGATGCTGGTAATGCTAGAAATACAGTTCTTCGTACTTCATCAACAGCTAATCTTGCAACATTTACAGTTAAATCATCTGATGGAGATAGTTCAACTAAACTTGATGAACTTAAGATTGTTCTTACAGAGTCAGGAGCAAACTTATCAGAAAATGAAGTTGAATTGTTATTTGATGGATCAGAAGAAGATGGTTGTAGATATTCTGCAGGAACTTTCACTTGTACAAGTCTTCAATTAGACTTACCAGTTAAGGTTGAAGTTAATCTTACAGTTAAGAAGTCATGAACATATGAAACAACTCTTAAATCTCTTAACAATAAATGACAAACAAGAAAATTCTCAAAGAAATTTGAGACAGTTCTAGTTAAGATTGCTAGTCAAAGTAAGGTAGGAGATGAAACTGTATTCACTCTAGAGATTGATGACGGAGATACTAACGCTACAGTTACTAAAGTTCAACTTTACACAGCTAGTGGTGCTGTTGCTAGTTTGTATGCAGCAGGTCCAGTTAACGATGGAGAAGAACTTAGAACAACAAATGAAGATAAAGCTCAATACATAACAAAGATTACTTATACATATGAAACTGATGAGGATGGTACAGGAGATGTTGTTATAATGAAGAATCCATACAGCGATTACTTCAAAGTATGAAACGACGTTGCTAAGATCTCAGCTAACGACTAGTATATCTTCTTAGATATAGAAAAGACTCTATCCCTCGGGATGGAGTTTTTTCTATATATTTTTCTCTTGAGAATGAAGTGATTATATCTATGCTATCCTTGTGAAATATGGTTTTATTTATATCTAGATTTATGACTATATCTTCAGCACTACTAAAACTCTTTCTGAGAGTACGTTATCGTGTAGATATTAAGGGACTAGAATTGATGGATAGTGATTGAGCTAAATTAGTGCTTCCATCTCATGTAGCATTAGTAGATCCTGTAATTATTTCTGCATTTTTGTGAAAAAAGAAATGATTGAGCCCTGTAGTTACAGAAGATTATTACAAAGTGCCAGTGCTTAAATGGATATTCAAATCTATTTGAGCGATTTCTATTCCAGATCTAACATGAGATAAAGCCAAGACTCTAGATACAGATGCTATCATGTGAAATATAACTAATGCGTTGGCTAATTGACGTAATATATTACTTTATCCGCAGTGAGCTCTTGCGCGTCAGTGATTTCAATCGATAGTGGGTAAGAAAACAGCTTTTTATGCTGCTAAGCAGCTTCCAAAAGATACAAAAATTCTGACAGTAAATATCCGTTGACTTCGATGATCACGTTCATCTCGAGCCTGGACATGAAAATCGCCTAGTCTAACACTATTTGCATTGAAAGGATTACTATTCACGATATTCAATCTAATTTTCTTTGTACCAAAAAGAAAAGTAGAAGTTGAAATTCATGATTCTACTGCGTTATTGCAGAAAGTAAGTAAAAAATGAGTAGATGCATTCAATCAAGAACTAGAAAAAATATATAACGTAAAAGGAGAAGAAAAGCTGAATTATTTGACTGGTTTGTTTTGGTACAATACAACCAAAAATAAAAAGGAACCAGACGTTATTCAGTGATCTATCAAAGATCTAAAAAGGACAGCATTCAGTTGAAATGCAGATATTCCTGAAGATGTTTTGAAGAAAATTACTGCTGTCGTGAAGAAAATCAAGCCTGAATACTCATGAAAGATATCGCTTGATACTAATCTAGTACTTGATTGTTTTTTCGATTCACTAGATATGGCAGAACTGAAATCTTCAGTTCAGTCTATGTTTGCTGATTCATCAAATCCACCTTTATTAGATCTAAAAACCTTGTGAGATGTGGCTATGATGGCCATCTGAAAATCAGCAACGAACGAAGAACTTAAACCTTGTAACTGGATTGCTACCAAAGATAGTAAAATAGTTTATGCTCATTTGAAACATTTAATCGCAGAAGATTCAACGGTTCTATCGTTGATGAAAGAATCATTGAAGAACAATAGAAATTATAGTTTCTGCTATGATTCAATATTCTGAGTTCAGTCTAGAAATGATTTTCTCATAAAAGCGTATTTAATCGCAGATTTGCTCAAAACCATTCCAGGAAAGAGAATCGCTATAATGCTTCCATCATTGAGTGCTACTTCATTATTAGTAGTTGGATGCTATTTGGCTAATAAAATTCCAGTTATGCTAAACTGGACACAATCAGAAGAAGCCTTCCGCCATTGTATCAAATCACAAGACGTGAGAGCTATTCTGACTGCTAAATCTTTCTTCCAAAAGATTCAGACTCCTTGGCTAAAGAAATACGAAATGACATTCTTTGAAGATATGCTCAAGACAATATCTCTTAGACAAAAACTTACAGCTGTAATTAAGGCCAAAAGATTTAAACTTCCTAAGAAAATATCAAATATCGCTGTTGTATTATTCACTTCATGAAGTGAAGCTTTACCAAAAACTGTAGAATTGACTCATGAAAATGTTTTGCATGACATTCTATGAACGGCAGGATTAGTCTGACTAAAGATGAACGATGTAGATATCTGTTTCTTGCCTCCATTCCATTCATTTGGATTTATATTATGAATCGCTATTCCATTGATAACAGGAGTTAGAGTTGTATTTACTCCAGATCCAAATGATTCCAAAACTATCGCTAATTTAGTAGAGCATACAAAAGCTACGCTTCTCGCATCTACTCCAACATTCCTTAATTGAGTAGTTCAAATCGCAAAAGAAAATCAGCTTAATTCTTTACGTATAGCTGTGGTATGAGCAGAGAGATGCCCTAAAGATTTGTTTACAAAATTCTCCAAAAAATCTCCTAATGCTACAATAATAGAATGATATTGAATCACAGAATGTATCCCAATTATCGCAGTAAATCCATTAAAGCGTAATGCAAAAATCAAAAGATGAACAGTCTGATTGCCTATCTTGTGAGAAAGTGTTAAAATTCTAGACATAGATACTAACGAAGAACTTCCAGCAAAGAAAGAATGAATGATTTTCGTTAGATGATTGAATATGTTTGGATGATATATCGATAAAAATTTGGAATCTCCATTTGTAGAAATAGACTGAAAACAATGGTATAAAACGTGAGATTTATGATTCTTGGATAATGATGGATACTTAACTATATCTGGAAGACTAAAAAGATTTGTAAAAATTGCGTGAGAAATGATTTCTCTTCCAGCTATTGAAACAGTTCTTTCTCGTAAATGGAAACATTCTGACTGAACTGAGTGTCTAGCTATTGAGTCAGAGGAAGATGACTGAAAGGTTACTTTGACGTTATTTACTACAGAAAATCTTGATTTAAAAGAGATAAATTCATACTTACATGAGCAATGAGTGACAAATCTGGTTTCTATCGATGAGATAATTAAATTAAAAGAGATTCCAATGCTCTGAACATGAAAGGTCGATCATGTACAATTAAAGAAGCTTTTGGCTGAATGAACTACGGAACAACCTAAGAAAACTCCAGCAAAAAAAGCAACAAAAAGCAAAAAGAAATAATTTATCCATTATTCCTTTCAAAATTATGTATTTCTCTATCTCAATAACAGACAATACACTATATGAACAAGCTAAATGATTTTTTCTATCGCAGTGAAGAAGTGATTTACTGGTAAGGGCTCCTAGTTCTCTAATCTGAGCATACTTGGTTACACAGTATATGTGGAAAAAATGAAAGACCCAGTTTTCTTTCATGGAATGAGTATATTCATGTGAAGAATTCTTTTTCAGTCTTTCACATAGTGAAGATATGATATGATTTGTGGTAGATACCAAAAAAGTAGCAATCGATCTAGAATACATTCGTGAAAGAGATGAATCATTATTACATAATGTACATGTTCCAGATTCACCATATAGCCAACGAGAAAACTTTTATCTACAGCGATGTGCAAAGGAGTGTGTAGTAAAATTTCTGAATATAACTAGTACGGAGATGCAAGAAATGTCTGTTTGAGCTTTTATAAGAAACCATCATTATGTTATTAATGACTGGACTTTGGATTCTCTTATGCTGATAAATTATAGATTAAGGGAATATCCTGTACACATAACTATAAAAGATGGTAAAGTACTTGCTATGCTACATGAAACCAAAAAATATTGAAGTTTATAATTAATTCTTATTTTCTCATTCAAAATGATCTTCCTTCTTGTCGTCCTGTCAACAAGGAAGTTTTTTTATGAGGAAAAGATACACATTTACACCGAAGAATAATAATGCCATTATCAAGAAAATAATAATTTTATTCATTCTGTTTGTTCATTGCATTAGCATCAATATCATCATTATGATAGACCATATCCATACAAATGCACGCACTTCTCATCTAGTTCGTCAGAGGCGTAGCAAACGATGATGCATGTGTTTGTAGTCTCATTGCATTGGAGATCTTTTCAAGATAAATATCCTATAAAATATAATCCATACAGCATCAAAAATTACGAGCGATAAGGCAACGATTAATGTTCATATCTTCGTTCATCAGAGAACTGAGAGATATGCTAAACCAAACGCAAGGAACATTGTTCAGATATCTCTGATTAATGCGCTAGGTTTAAATTCTATAACGGTATAAACTAGGGAAATTATTGCTAAAACGAGAGATAAATTCTGAACGAGAACCAAAGTATCATAATTTGTATATTCAGTATATGATGGGAAAACGACTCGCTGTATTAATCCAAAAATAGTAAAAAATCAGATTGTTAAGATTCCGTTTCACTGTGCATTAATTCAGTCAATCCAATTCACAGCGTTAGTTACAAATGCAGACCAAATCGCAAAAGCAACATACAAAAGCCATTGAGGTAAAATAATAGCATTTCATCATAGCACAATTTCAAAATCGTGAATTCCGCTAATATACAAAGCTAAGCATGCAGCAACTAAATGAACCAAAAATCTAGCCCATGCTGGAATTTTGAACTTAATTTTCCCTATATATTCGAGCTCAGTGATTATTTCTACAATCACTATCAAAGTTCCTCACGCCAAGAATCAGAGTAATAATCTATTTGTTCGCATTTCAGGGAAAAATAGAGCGATTATGATAAGAAATATTAGATAAACTACGATTCATTGCATTGTTGGGACTGGTTTTCTTGTTCACTTCAGATCTTTTCATGGTTTATCCAAGATGTTTAATTTTCTAAAAATTTTGATTCCACATCGAGATAGAAATGTAGTTAATGCTAGGATACATAAACAGTTAATCCAAATATTCATATTTCAATCATAATGAATAAAAATCTGATTTTTTTATTCTTCTTTTGGTTTATATAATGAATCACTCAAGAATAATAAATATGTTAACAAGAAATATCCAGCAAACACCAACACAATATAAATCAATAAATTCATATGTTGAACCGATAGATTGTATCATCGATGAATCAAAACTCAAATCAGTATTGCTACCACAATCCTCCAGATCTTTTGCCAAATATTTAAATCCTTTAAATATTGCTGTTGATAAAGCTTATACAGTAGCAGCGCAATCAATCATGTCGCTATAAAATGTAGTAATGATGTGAAAATTCACCTTCAAAAAACTAGTCCCCAAATTCATTCTCAATCAGAGAATATCTCACTTCAGAGATAAAAAATATTTTCAATAATACTAAATCCTAGCGCTATAAATATGGAAAAGAATAACAAATCTGATGAATAAAAATCAGTTTTACTTACCTCATTTTCAGTAGCTCAAATTTTGAGAAATTCCTCTGAATAAGCCAATATGAAATAATAAATTACGCTGGCAGATATTCACACTTTAACTCAGAAAAATCCAACTACAGCAAATAATACCATCCAAATTAAAAATAAAAATCGAATCTGCTTTTTCTTCCAGTTTCAGTTCAAGAGTATCAGGAATAGAAATATCAGACCACAGTATAATAAGAACAATCACCATCGACTAAGAGACATTGCTCCGTTTTGTATGGCTTCTAGTCCGGGAAATATTTCTTTAATTATAAAATTAAATGCTAGCAAAGATCAAACCAACAAAAAGCTTGTTAGGAACAACTTCCATGAAATTTTTCTTTGTTGTTTGGCAAAAATATGCTGGATTAACCATATCCAAAAATATCATAATAATATACATACAAATATCGCTCAAAAAAATTTCATATAATATTGGATAATAATATACACAGTTCAAATCGTATATTTTTGTGTAAATTTTTCAAGAGAGGAAAAAGAAACTTGAAATTATCGAAGAAATATTTACTATGTCACTTGCATGTCTAGATGTCGACATGGCGGGCTTAGCTCAGCTGGTTAGAGCATCTGATTGTGGTCCAGAGGGTCATGGGTTCGAATCCCATAGCCCGCCCCATTTAGGAATCTAGAAGTGCAAAAATATAATGAGAATTGTAGAGCTGAAAGCTCTTTTTTTTATTTAATTTAAGAAGTGTATATACATATGTTATTGTGTAAAACATGAATAGAATATAAATATGAAGAATGGATGATTCCTTTAAATGAAAATATAACATAATATCTATCTCATTTTTGCATATGAAAAAGTACTTGAATGTACGATAATTAAGATTAATATAGATTTTCTCAAAAAACTTTTATTTAAATAAATATATAAACATGAAAAATTTACTTTTACTTATGTGATTAACCCTAATCTTTTGCTGAGTTTCTTATGCAGAGAATGATAACCCAGAAATAAATGATGCTGATGTTCAAGCTGTAAGTACTGAGGAAACAGAAGCTACAAATGAAGAAACCGCCCAATCAACAAACACAGAAGATACAACAGCAAATAATGAAGTTGTTCTAGCAACAACCGGAGATAACACACAAACTTTAAGTGAAGAAAATGACCAAACTGTTGATAATGAGGCCAGTCCATCTGTAAGTGATGAAAATATACAAGAATCAAATGATGCAGAGCCTCAACCAACAAGCAACAATAATGAACAAGTAACGGATGGAGAAATTTCTCAGACTGTAGTGCAGGAGG
>JAEEGK010018599.1_pt1 | contig 15013 bp, 10 predicted proteins | sample 8958771 | NCBI WGS metagenome assembly JAEEGK01 (sample SAMN16246547, study PRJNA631951) | gut metagenome | biome: gut microbiome; feature: rumen; material: SC-attached | host: Bos | place: Iran: Karaj | collected 2018-10 | reverse complement strand
GCCTCCAGCAGGAGGCTGGAGACGCCATAAGGAATGTGATTTAATCAAAGATTAATAGCCGGGGTTCTGCGACCAACCTTCGTTCAAGTCAAGGTCGTTCTTCGAGATTGGGAAGATACGATGGGTCTTGTCGAAGTTGGCATTTGGATTGTTCTTGTAGTGGGGGAAGAACTCATCCTCGTAGTGACCGAAACGAATCATATCGTTGCGACGCCAGAGCTCGTCGAAGAACTCACGACCACGCTCCATGTAGATGTCATCGAGCGAAGGCTCGCCGGAGATGATAGGAGCACCAGCATAGCTGCGGATCTTGTTGAAGAGATCCTTGGCACCACTTTGACCACCGCGCACGAGAGCTTCAGCCTTCGTGAGCAGGACGTCAGCAAAACGGAAGATGGGCACATCGTTCGACTGGTTACGGCCATTGGAATAGTCATTGTTGCAGAGGAACCACTTCGTCGAGCGGTAGCCCTGAGACCAACCGGTGAGGTCGTCACCAACGTCAACTGCACCAAGGTCACCGGTAACAGTGATGTTCTTGGTGAATACGAGAGGATTGCCGTCGCGGTCAAGTGCCTTTTCGGTGGTAGGCAGCAAGGTCACAGGATCATAGATGTAAACCTGTCCGAGGTTGCCATTGGCAGCAGAAGTGAAATCACCATTGGCGTCGCAAAGACCTGCGATCATCCAGTTGCGCTGGTCGCCGGGAAGATTGAAACGATCGACGCATTCGGGAGTGATGGTCATGTAAGCACCACCTGAGTTGTTGAGGAACTCGCCAAAGTAGCTAACTTCCATCTTCTTCACATCCTTATAGACGTGTGAGCGGCCCCACTGCATACCTTGAGCCTCCTGAGTGTCGTAAGCGGCTGCATAGATGAAGTCCTTGATGGTACCAGCCTCTACGCGCTCGGTGTTGTCCCAATTGAACTTGAAGCGATAAGGATCAGGACCAAGATCGAACTTGTTAGAACCGATGATCTCGTCGCAAACCTTGATGCAGTCAGCAAGTTTCGGGTTGTTGTAGGCAGAAGCTTCGTAGTTCTGTACACCACCTTCAGCGGTATATACAGGCCAGTTGATGTAGAGCTTTGCAAGCAAGGCGAGAGCCATGTACTTGTTAGGACGACCATAGTTGGCGCCTGTAGTCTCAGTAGGAAGCTGGTCCTTGACAGCGAGAAGCTCGCTCTCAATCCATTTGGCTACCTCAGCGCGTGGTACGCGGTTGTTGGTGTCGAAGCCGTTCTCACGGCAATAGTCCATATCAGCCAATGGGGCATCACCAAAGTTCTCCATGATGATGAAGGTGAAGAAGGCGCGCATAGCACGGGCACCATTTCTTGCCCAATCGGGATACTCAGAGTTTACAATGTCGGTAGCGAGGACGTTAGCCTTGCCGAGTTCGCCCATCCAATCGACGGTAGCATCCTCGGAGGTCTGGTTGTGATAGGATGGGTGAGCATATGCATATCCATCTACCCAGTTGCCGCTATAAGCCAACGATGTATATTCGTCACTGGTCAGAGTCATAGCCTCCATATAGCGACGGCCCAGAGGACCACGGAACTTGGTATAGATGTTGGCCATTTCACCCTCTACGGCTTCATCGGCGGTAGGCTTGCTGGTGTACTGCGACACGATATCAACATCCAAATCCGTGCAGCTGGCAAGAGCAAGAGCAAGAACGCCAGCGGAAAGAATCAATTTATTTGTTTTCATATACGCGGAGTCAAATTTAGAAGTTAATCTTAACACCAATCATAGTGGTGCGGGTATGTGGATAAACCTTCCAGCGATAGTCAACACCTGGGTCAATGCCACCAAGGTTAACCTCAGGATCGAGACCCTTGTAGTCGGTGATGGTGAATACATTGTTCATAGTGGCATAGAGCTGAACATTCTGGAGCCAACCATTGAAGTTCTTGAAGGTATAGCCAATAGAGAGGCTCTGCAGACGGATGTAACTGCCGTCCTCGATGAACTTGTCAGAAGGAATGTTCGAACCGGTATCCTTGAGGTCACGATCGTAGATGAACTCGTTGAGGACGTTCTTGCCGCCGGCGAAGAAGTCTGGAGATGAATAGTGGGCACGGAGGCCATTGTAAACATCGTTGCCAAATACACCAGTGAAGAACATCGATGCATTCCAGTTCTTATAGTTGAGGGTATTGTTCCAACCAACAGTCAGCTTAGGCTGAGCGCAGCCGGTGATGGTGCGGTCCTTGAATCCTGGATCGCGGGTGGTGCCGCCATCACGGTTGCCGTTCTCATCGCGGGTGTAGTAAACAGAAACGCCTTCGTTATCAACACCTGCCCACTCATAAGTGTAGAAGGTACCGAGAGCTTCGCCCTCCATGACACGCTGGGTCCAGCCATTGGCCGAAACGCCTGCAACCATAGGATCGCCCTGCGAGAAGGTAGAAGTCTTGTAAGTTTCGTTCGAGAGCTTATCAACCGTATTGCTGTTGTGCGAGAGGTTGAGAGTGGTATTCCAAGTGAAGTTCTTGGTCTGCACGGGGATAGCTGTCAGTGAGAACTCGATACCCTTGTTGGTGATTTCACCTACGTTGGCATCAATTTCGGTCTTGGTCGAAACGTATGCCGATACAGGATAGTTCCAGATAAGGTCGGTGGTGTTCTTGACGTAGTACTCGATGCTACCCGACAGGCGGCCATGGAACAAACCGTAGTCGAGGCCGACATTGAACATGCTGGTGGACTCCCACTTGAGGTCGGGGTTGTCGAGCTTGGTCATTTCAAGCTTCACATAGCCGTTCTCACGCTCGCCAGTCGAACCATAGGTATAGTAAGCGGTATAAGCATCGAAGCCCATAGCGTTACCTGAGATACCGTAACCAGCGCGGAGCTTCAAGTTATCGAAGAGGCTCTGGTTCTTCATGAATCCTTCTTCGGTGAGGTTCCAGGCAACAGATACCGATGGGAAGGTACCCCACTGGTTGTCCTTGCCGAATACCGATGAACCGTCACGACGAATGGTAGCCTGGAGCATGTACTTGCTATTGAACGAGTAGCTGGCACGACCATAGAACGAAATGTTACGGATGGTCTGTACGTTGCCGCTTTCGAGCCAGTTCAGGCCATTCTTCATGTCACCTGCATAGGTGATGTTGTTCCAACCGATGATGTCATCATAGAAGCTGTTGACACGTACGCCGAAGCCGTCATTGGTCTTATTCTCTTCCCAAGAGTAACCGAGCATCAAGCCAATCTTGTGTACGCCAAAGGTGGCATCATAGTTGCCGAAGGTCTCGAAGGTCTGACCCTTGCCGAAGTAGGTGCTGCGGGCAGCTACGCCGTTAAAATCTGGGCTCACGAGACCGTCCTTGTTGATGATCTGAGTATGGTGAGAATCATAGCTGCTATAGGTGCGCTGGAAAGAGTTGAATGAATAGTTGGCATTCCAAGTCAGACCCTCCATGATGGTGAGTGTAGCCTTGCCGATGAACTGAAGACGCTTCCACTCAGTCTGGGACTTGTCCTCATTGATGAGAGACAGTGGGTTGTAGTTGCTTGAGCCATCGCCGTGTGACCAGTCGCCATCAGACTGCTTGATAGGCAGGGTGGGGTTGAAGTAGTTCATGGCGTCGAGTACAGATGCACCCTCATCGCCCATAGGAACACCTACATTCTTGCCGAACATACCGTTCACGCCAGTAGAGAGTTCCAGCTTGTCCTTGAGTACCTTGGTAGAAATCAGGGAGCGGACGTTGGCACGATCGTTCTTCGAACCAACAACGACACCCTCGCGCTTAGCAAGGTTCATTGAAGCCATGTAAGTGGTCTTCTTCGAACCGCCATTGATTGAGATGTTGTGGTTGTGGCTCATAGCTGTGCGGAGCACCTCGCTCTGCCAGTCGGTATCAGCACCGCCGTCATACATGTAAGAATAAGAAGCATCAGCAGCCTTCTTGCGGCTTACATAGTCGCGAATGTCAGCAGCCGAAGCCATGTCGAGAGTCTTGAGAACGTTGTCGAATGCTACGTAGCCAGAGTATGTTACGTTGACGCGCTCCTGGTCCTTCTTGCCTCTCTTGGTGGTGACGATGATCACACCGTTGGCTGCCTTCGAACCATAGATGGCGGTAGCGGTAGCGTCACGGAGGACATCGATGCTTTCGATGTCGTCAGGAGCAACCATTGAGATATCTACGCCAGGAATACCGTCGATAACATAGTAAGGCGACATGGCACCGGAACGGAGAGAAGATGCACCACGGAGGGTCATGCTTGGAGACCCGTTGGGGTCACCGGTAGTGGTGACAACGAGTCCGGGCACCTTACCCTGCAGCATGCTGGCAGCATCGGAGAATACACCCGTGTTGAGGTCCTTGGCCTTTACAGTGGTGATGGATGAGGTCAAGTCCTTGCGCTGCATCGAACCGTAACCGATGACTACTACGTCCTCAAGTAGCTCGGAATCTTCCTCAAGCGTAACGTTAAGGGTGGTACCAGAAACCACAACTTCTGTGGTGCGGTAACCGATGAATGAGAAGACGAGGGTCTTGCCCCTGGCCACATTGAGTGCAAAGTTGCCGTCAATGTCGGTCAGCGTACCATTGGTAGTGCCTTTCTCAACAATGTTCACACCTGCCAATGGTTCGCCAAGATTATCCAACACGGTACCTTTGACCTGCTGGGTCTGGGCAAAAGCCAAAGAGCAGCTAAAGAGGGCAACAGCACATGCCGTTGTCGCTCTCATAGTAATGCTTTGAACGATTGACATAAAAATTAGTTTGAGTTAATAATAATTAGTATTTGTTTTAAAAATGTTGACACTTCTGCTTATTGTATTAGTGCAAAATTATTTAAAAGCGCGTGCAAAGTTAATTAGTTTTTTTAACATTGCCAAGAAAAAAGCCTCCAAACATGTTGCAGAACATGTTTTTGAGGCGTTTTTAACAATTCAATTCTTAAAATTGGATATTTTTGAATTAGGAATTAGGTGTTTGTCGTGTTCTAATTAATAGAATTGCACGCACGTGGGTCGGGACATCTCGATGGCACGTCCCGTATCGCTAAGCAAGCCTGTCTGCTTGTCGCGGCGGAAGATTTGTACCTTGTTCGAATCACGGCAGGCACAGAGAAGGAGTTCTCCATTGGGTGTGATACCGAAGTTACGCGGATGGATGCCTGTGGGCTGGAATCCTACCTTGGTCAACGTTCCGACTTCCTGGTTCACCTTCCAGATTGTGATGCCATCCCCTTGGAGGCGATGCGAGGCATAGACGAAGTCGCCATCGGGAGAGACATGAACATCGGCGCTACCTCCTGCATTGAGCGTGTCGGCCTGCAAGGTCTGGATAACGCAGAGTTTCTCTTCTTCATATTTCAGCACAAAGAGTTGGCCGGAGAGTTCGCTTAGGAGGTAGGCGTTCTTGCCGTTGGGCGACCAAGCTAGATGACGTGGACCTGCTCCTGGATCGACCTGAACGTTGTAGGTTTCTGCAACAGGTTCGACAGGAAGTTCCCCATTGCTGAGGATGGGAAGTGTATCGGTTGCAGCCCTTTCGCGCATCTTGAATACATGGATCTGGTCCATGCCGAGGTCATTGGCCAACAGATACTTGCCATCGGGGGTGAAGTTGACGGCATGGATATAGGGATGGTCCTGGCGCTCGGGGTTGACGCTGTGACCAGAGAACTTCAAGACAAAGTCTTTACCCAAAGAGCCATCGTCGCATACAGGAAATTCCGTGACACATCCACTGCCGTAACTGGAGGTGAAGAGCGTGTGCTCATTGGGACTGAGGATGATGTTGCAGGCAGCACCCGCATGATTGCTCTGGCTGTTGAGGCGGACGATTTCGGCTTTATCTTCATTTAAGATGAAGGCATTGGCCGAGCTGCTTTCAGGGTCATCTTCTTCGCCAACGGCGTAGAAGTGGCGACCGTCGCGTGCTACCCAAACAAACGATGGGTTGGCAAGCCCGATGTAACCGGTCAGATAGGTGTAGTCGCCGGTTTGCTGATTGAAACGATAGACTCGGATACCTTCCTCGCCCTGGTTGCAGTAACTGCCCAGCCAAAGCAAGATGGTGTCTTCTTTTGCTTGATTGCAAGCTGTGAGGCACAGGAGCATAAGGCCGAGTGCCCAAAGATAAATGCGATTCATATATAGTGGTTTTGGTTTGGCGTACTATAAATCATTAAGGTGTGGCATAGCACATTGTGCACCTTCGTGTTGCACGGTGTATGCCGCAGCCTTGTTGGCAAAAGCGATTGCTTCCTTCATTCCTTGCCCTTGACAAATTGCCACAGAAAGGGCGCCACAGAAGGTGTCGCCAGCCGCTGTAGTGTCGATTGCTTGGACCTTACAGGCAGGAAATAGTTTCACTTTGCCATCATAGTAGGCTAAGACACCTTTCTCCCCGAGTGTGATCATTGCATCCTTGACACCCAGTTTCGTCAAGGCTTTCATTGCCCGTTCCGCTGATTGCAGGTCCGAGATTTCGACACCAGTGATGGATGTTGCCTCGGTCTCGTTGGGGATGATGAGGTCGATATGCTTGAGCAAAGCAGTTGGCAAAGGCTCCTTGGGAGCAGGAGCGGGATTTAGTATCACAAATTTGCCCTTCTCGTGTGCCATTTGTGCTGCTGTACAAAGGGGTTCGACGGGCGTTTCGAGCTGCATAAGCAGGACGTCGGCTTGAGAAATGGCAGGCTCGGCATTTCGGATATCTTCGGATGTGAGCAGACCGTTGGCACCACTTGCTACGACAATGGTGTTTTCGCCATTGGCATCGACAGTGATAACCGCGATGCCGGTAGCTGCTTGGTTGGTCACCGTGATGTATTGTGTGTCTATTCCATCCTTTTGGAACTTCTCAATCATCTCATGTCCATAGTTGTCGTTCCCCACTTTGCAAATGAAGGTGACATCGCCTCCAAGCAGGGATGCGGCAACGGCCTGGTTGGCTCCTTTGCCTCCGAAGTTGGTCATGAATTTCTTGCCCATTACCGTTTGACCAGGTAGAGGGAAATGCTCGGTACTTACTACCAGATCCATGTTGGAACTGCCAATCACTACAAGTTTCTTCATCGTGGCATTGTGTCGTTTTTGTTCGTTCGTGTTTTGCAAAGATATGTTTTTTTCTTCAAAATATCCAATTATTGAAAAGAAAAAATAACATTTATTTGGATATTTGCGAAATAATAGACATATTTGCGCGATTTTATGCAAATATAAGCCATTAAGATGAGACTATTCTCGCGATTTAGATTGATTTGTTACTCCCTTATAATGGGCTGTTTTTTCAGCGCCTGTCAAAGCGTTTTCGACGTGCATCCCTACGATATGAACTTGCATGGAGAACATGATATCAATGCAGCTCAGATTGCACGCATTCGTCAACTTTACAATACCCGTGATACGCTGCGTATTGCCTTTATCAGCGATACGCATCAATGGTACACCCAGACCAAAGCTGAGATAGCCGATATCAATAGTCGTTCAAACATCGATTTTGTGGTGCACTGCGGTGATATGACCGATACGGGAACAACCAATGAGTTCAGGATGTTCCGTAATATTCTTCGCGAGTTAAAAGTGCCGTATGTCGTGGTGCTTGGTAATCACGATTTTTTAGGTACGGGCGACCAAACCTACGAATGGATGTTCGGCCCCAGGAACTTCAGCTTTATCGTCAGCCGTATAAAGTTCCTTTGCATCGACACCAATGCGATGGAATACGACCGCGTGGCTCCCGTGCCTGATTTCGACTATATAGAACAGCAGGTGACAGCCGATGCTGCAGATTTCGACCGTACCATCATCATCATGCATGCGGCGCCATATAGCGACGAGTTCAACAATAACGTCTCACGCGTGTTCAATTACTATACGTTGCAATTCCCTGGATTGATGTGCTGCATCTATGGACATGACCACGTCGATATCACTCATAGGATTTACGAAGATGGACCTATGTATCACAGCATCGACTGCGCCCAGCACCGCAACTACAAAATATTCACCATTACACCCGACGGCTATGAAGTGGAACGTATTGACTATTAGTTTGATTCTGTTGTTCGTTCTGCCATTGCTGCCGGTTCGCATGTCAGCACAGAATGCCATGCCTCAGGATACCTTGAGTCGCAGTGACTCTATCTATTTCATGTCCGAAGATGAAGAGGGTGTATATCAGGCGGATGTCAGGATGAAGATTTACGATAAACGTGTACGTCGATATCGCAAGCATTGGGAAAGCTTGATACCTACACAATTCGTTATACAGAATGCCGGCAATATGGGTTTCCTTTCCTTTGGCGTAGGCTGGAGTTACGGCAAACGTAATCAATGGGAGACCAACCAACTTTTCGGCTTCATACCTAAGTACAAGAGTGACCGAGCCAAGGTAACCTTGACAATTAAAGAAAACTATATTCCCTGGAGCATCTATGTGGGCAAGGGCGTGCAGATTGAACCGCTCCGCACAGGTCTATATCTCAATGCGGTGTTCGGCTCGGAGTTCTGGCGAGAACAGCCAAGCCGCTATCCCAACAAGTACTACGAGTTTCTATCTACCAAGTTCCGTTTGAATCTTTTTGCCGGGCAGGGTGTCACGAAGATTGTACCGAATAATCGCCTGTATTTCGTCAAAAGTGTCACCGCTTTCTACGAACTTAGCACTTGCGACCTCTATATTCGTGCCAAGTTTCAGGACCATAGTGTGAAATTCTGGGACCTTATGGGCCTTTCGCTGGGCTTCAGGTTCCAGCTATTATAAGGGACTTTTAGGGATTGAAGAAATTTAAGGGATAGCAAGGTGCGAATGTTTCACACATCTCTTTAATGTTAGCAAAGGTATTCATATAAACATTTTGAATCATTAAACTTTATAACTATACAATCAATGAAGAGCACTTATTTTATTTTAGCAGTGCTATCGGGAATAGCTACTGCGGTATTTGCGCAAGAACAGCCTGAGAAACCCGTTTTCAAACACCCCCTCACAATCCCTCAAAGTCTCGACGAGGTGCCAGCCATACCTGGTGTGCCAAAGGATGTCGCCAAGGCCTGGCAACGGCCAGACATCAATCAGGTGAACCGTATGCCTATGCATACACATCACTTTGCCTACGAGAGTTTCGAGGTTGCCCAATGTGGTATGCCTGAGGCATCGGAGCGCTATCGGAGCTTGAACGGTACTTGGGACTTCTACTGGCAACCCGATGCCGACCAGATGCTCGATGGCTTCTACAGGCCTGAGTACAAAACTGCGGATTGGAAAACCATCCCCGTGCCCGGATGCTGGGAGCTTAATGGCTTTGGCGATCCCATCTATGTGGGTGGAGGTTTCATCTGGGACCATCGAGCCGAGAGCAACCCGCCTTTTGTACCCATCAAGGAGAATCATGTCGGCTATTATCGACGCAGTGTCACCATTCCCGCATCGTGGCGAGGACAACAGGTCATTGCTCACTTCGGAGCCGCCGGTAGCTGTATGTACCTTTGGGTCAATGGCAAGTTCGTAGGCTATAGCGAGGACAACAAACTGGAAGCCGAGTTTGACCTTACTAAATATATAAAGGTAGGGAAGGAGAATCTTATTGCCGTTCAAGTGTTGCGAATGTGCGATGGACATTATCTTGAGGACCAGGATTATTTCCGTTACACTGGTCTTTATCGTGACTGCTATCTTTATGCACGTGGCGGGAAGTATCGTTTCGACGATATTCGTGTTGTTGGTGACCTTACCAACGATTACAAGGATGGTGTACTCACAATTAACGCTGCTGTTAAGGGTGGGGGGCAGGTCGATTTCGTTCTCGCTGATGCCGATGGAAACGAAGTGGCTTCGACCACATTGTCTGCTTCTTCCTTGACGAAGGGCGTGAAACTCGACGTGAAGGATGTGAAGGCATGGAACGCAGAAGTGCCCTATCTCTATCAACTCACCGCTTCCTTGCGCCAGGGCACGAAGGTCATAGACGTCATCCCACTCAAGGTGGGTTTCCGTAGCATCGAAATCAGCAACAAGGTGGCTGGTGTCCCGCAACTGCTCGTCAATGGTCAGCCCATCCTTATCAAGGGTGCCGACCGACATGAACTTGACCCCGATGGCGGTTATGTGGTCAGTCGCGAACGTATGCTCCAGGATGTGCTCGAGATGAAGAAGATGAACATCAACGCCGTGCGCACCTGCCACTATCCCGATGACAACTACTGGTATGACCTTTGCGATAAGTACGGACTTTATGTTTGTGCTGAAGCCAATCTCGAAAGCCATGGTATGGGTTATGGCGAAAAGACACTTGCCATTCGTGATGACTTCCGCTTGGGTCACCTTGAACGTAATCAGCGTAATGTGCAGCGTAACTTCAACCATCCATCCATCATCATCTGGAGCCTCGGCAACGAAGCCGGCTACGGTCCCAACTTCGAGGCCTGCTACGATTGGGTCAAGGCTGAAGATGCTTCGCGTCCAGTGCAGTACGAACGTGCCGAGAAACTTGGCAAAACCGACATCTTCTGCCCGATGTATTACGGCTATCGTCAGTGCGAGGAATATTGCACCAAGGAGTCGGGAGAGAATTGGCGTACCCATGAGGTAGAGCCTTTCGATAAGCCTCTCATCCAGTGCGAATATGCCCACGCTATGGGTAACTCTGAGGGCGGTTTCCGCGAATATTGGGAACTGGTGCGTAAATATCCCAAGTTCCAAGGTGGTTTCATCTGGGATTTCGTCGACCAGTCATGTCGCTGGACCAACGACAATGGTCGTCAGATCTGGGCATACGGAGGAGATTGGAATGAATACGATGCAACCAGTGGTAATTTCTGCGATAATGGCCTCATTGCTCCTGACCGCACTTGGAATCCCCATGCCTACGAGGTGCAGTACTACTATCAGAACATTTGGACTTCGTTTGTTGAAGGCAGCACAACTTCTGACTTCGAGCTGAATATCCATAACGAGAACTTCTTCCGCGACCTGAGTGATGTCCTGCTTTGTTGGAGCCTCGTTCGTGAAGGTGAAATAGTAGAGACGGGGTTCGTCGATAATATCAAGGCTGGTCCACAACAGGACTTCCGTCTGAAGCTCAATGTCTCTTCGTCAATCGATCTAAAAAAAGAGTATTTCCTCAACCTCTCCTATACGCTTCGTTGTAGCGATGGTCTTCTTCGAGCGGGCACAGAGATTGCTCGTCAGCAGCTTGAGGTAACTGATCCTTCCCAGTCATTCCTCGTCGTTCCTTACTTTATGCCTCGGCCTATAATCGTGTGTGCTGAAGAGAACAGCCTTTCGAAGCCCGCTCCAACAGTCTCCATCTCTTTTGATCCAACCACAGGTTTCCTCTGCCAATATGTGGTTGATGGCGTCAGCTACCTTGCCGAAGGTGGCCAGCTCACACCCAACTTCTGGCGTGCACCCACTGACAACGATTTTGGTGCTGGCCTTCAGCGACGTCTCAACGTTTGGCGTGATCCCGAGATGAAGTTGATGTCATTTGCCGATGAAGTGAACGACAAGGGGAAACGCGTTGTCACTGCCCACTACGATATGCCTGCCGTCAAGGCTGAACTTGTATTGACTTACACGATTGACGCCTTTGGACAAATCGATGTACAACAGCAGCTTATCACTCACGGCAAAGCCTATCCCACACACTTCCCTCGTGGCCGCCGTCCACAGGAACCTGCTGCTGACGAGATTCTGCCAATGTTCCGTTTTGGTATGCAGTACCCAATGCCTGTGCAGTTCGAGCAACTGACTTACTACGGACGTGGCCCTATCGAGAACTATTGCGACCGCAAGGATTCTCAGTTCGTGGGCATATACGAAAGCACTGTCACTGATGAGTTCTATCCCTACATCCGTCCGCAGGAGAATGGCAACCACTGCGACGTGCGTTGGATGCAGCTTGTAACGCCTAATGGCCATAAGTTAACGATTGTGCCCCATAATGTCGATGGTCAGTTCCTTTCGGCCAGCGCACTCCACTACACACAGGCCTCGCTCGATGAAGGTGATGCCAAGCGTAATCTCCATTCGCCCGACATCGATCCAGCTCCGCTCACCAACGTCCTCATCGACTACAAACAGATGGGTCTCGCTTGCGAAAACAGTTGGGGTGCTGTACCGCAGGAACCCTATCTCGTTCCTTATCAGGACTACATCTTCTGCTTCTCGCTTATTCCAGTGAAATAAGTGCATGCATTAAAGAATTAGAGGCTCGGTCTGCTTTTGCAGGCTGTGCCTCTAAATTTTATTAGTAACTATATTATTTATAGGTACTATAGTTATTATAGTCACTATTATTTGGCATAGTATTCCTCCAATCGCTTGGCTTCGCTCAATTTGATGGGGATGATGCTACCGTGCTTTGGAGACACGAAATTCAGAGCCTTCATCACACCCTCGTTGAAACGTCCAAGTGGCGTGAACGTCTTAAAGTCGGTGGTTTCCACGAAACCGAAGTTGTGGGGATGCACGCTGAAAACGTCGTACATAATTACCCATTTGTCTTCGCCAATGCGCTTCCAGCAGTTAGGGGCTTCGCAAGCCTTGGGCTCGGCGTCGATCTGCTCTGCGTGGTAGTCATCAAAATGATTAACCTTGTCTGAAATCATATATTTGATGCCACCTGGATCCTCCTGTGCCACGTAGGTCATAAAGTAGCGACCATCTGGCATGGGACAGATGTCTGCGTCGAGCACTTGGATTGTTGAATCGGGATATTCGAAGAGCAGTTTCGGCTCGGTCACGAGCGTGGTAAAGTCCTTGTCGGCATAGCTGTAGAACAGTTTGGTGCGACCACCATCGCCCTCTGGTGACTGTCGAATGGTGAAATAGACCATCATCTTTTGTTCGTCGGGGTCCCAGATGGTTTCGGGCGCCCAGGCGCATCCAATCTCGCCGAAGTTCTCTGGGAAGAGTTGGTCAATGCGTGCCTCGTTGTGCGTCCAGTGGATCAAGTCTTCTGACTTCATCAGGATGATGCCACGGTTGTTGCCCCATCCATAGCGGTCGTCGCGTTCCCACTGTGTGTCGCGCAATCCTGCCTGTTTGCCGAAGATGTGCAGGTCGGTCATCACAATGTAGAACTTGTTATCGGGCCCACGGTAAATGTGCGGGTCGCGAATGCCGTGCTGTTCGGCAATGCTGTCGCCAGCGATGATAGGCTCACTGCCATTGATGGCCTTGAACTCATATCCGTCATAGCTGATGGCCATGAAGAGCGAATGTGTCGGGTCGTTGAAGTAGGTGAAGAGGTAGGCGCCATCGGGCTCCACTTCCTGCTGCTTGTTGGTACATGCACCCAACGAAAGGGCGCACAACGCTACGGTAATGATGGTCTGTTTCATGTTTTACGATTGATTAAAGTTATAGTAGGTGTTTGTTCAAGGTGATATAAACTTATTATGGCCAGACAGTCAATTTTGACAATCTGGCCATATAAGGAATTCGTGGAAAAATTACTTTACCCAAACCTTGCGACCTCCGACAATATACATGCCTGGTGCATAAGTGTCGTTGAGGCGTTGGCCTTGCAGGTTGTAAATCTCCTTGTTTGAAGTCTCGTCAGTGTAGATCTGCTCGATGCCCTGCTCTGGGGCAAATTTGAAGCTGATTGTTGCACCAGCGTTTTCGCCCACTTTGGAAACAGGCAGATAGGTTGTGTTAGGAGCGAGGGTAGTGCCATTGAAGAGAGCCATAACAGCTTCATTCGATGCATCTGCACCAAGCAGATAGCATGACTCAGCCTCAATCAGCATTTTATCAACAGTACCTGCAAAGAGGTTGCCTGTGGTCTTGGCAGCAGTCTTGGTGCTCTTTGACAGCGTATAGGTCTCATCGGTGCCACGGAGCAACAGACCTTTCTTGGCTGGAAGTGTATTGCCGGAAGTAATAGCAGTCAGCATAAGGCTGTAGGTGCCGTCACCATTGTCCTCATATTTCGATGCATAGTAGGCAGTCAAGCCTGCAGGAAGGAGTACAGCATGGTCGCAGCAGAAGCCAGCCCAACGGTTACCCTCAGAATCAGCAACTCCCAGGTTCACTGTTACGTCACTGTTGAAGGAATATTCCGAGATGTTCGAGAAGTCCTTCCATCCAGTAGCACGAGCATAAGCCGATTTGCGGCCAGAGGGAACATATACCTTGCAGTTGGCCTTGTCTACACCATCGAATGCTTTGGTGATGAGTTTTGGAGGATCGTTCCTATTTACGTAGATCTCAGCCAGCGAGGTACAGCCGGCGAATGCCTCGTTCTCGATAATCTCCAGGCTACTGGGCAAGGTGAGCTTAACAAGCTTGTTGCAATCTCTGAATGCCTCGAAGTCGATATAGATGACTCCAATACCAATCTCAATGCTCGTCAGGCCACAACGTTCGAACGAACTGGGCTTGATGCCGGTCACTGTGCTTGGGATCTTGACCGTCTCCACGTTGGCACAATCAATGAATGCGAGGGAAGCGATGGTGGTCACTTTGTAGGTTGTGCCTTCATAAACGAAGCTGGCAGGGATGTCAATTACGCCTGAATAGGTTTCGTTGCTGTTGGCTACCTCTGCAGTCTTGTCAGACTTGTTCAGCTCATAATAGATGCCGTCAACCAGCACGGAAGCCAGGGAACTGGTTGTGATGAAGCTCACGAAAGTGAAGAGTGTGAGCAACACTGATAATTTGATTTTGTTTGTCATATTTTTAAATATAATGGATAGTATCAAAATTGACGGCGCAAAGATACGGCTTTTTTTTACATTCTCCAAATATTTATTCTTTTTTTTAAAAAAAGACTCTGCAAAAAGTTAGACAATCCTTAAAAATGTGCGTAATATTACAGTTTGGTGCCATTTGCAGATGTCAAAAATGGGAGCGTTCGTGTGATTTTTAGGGGGGAGTGATGGATTAGTAGGGGAAAAATTTCTTCGGTAAAGAAATATTGTGTATCTTTGCGCCCGATTATTAACAGACCGAGCATGACCCCCGGTCACAAAACTATAAAGAAATGAAGAAGGATCTGCATCCAAAAAACTATCGTC
>JAEEGK010018596.1_pt1 | contig 15015 bp, 6 predicted proteins | sample 8958771 | NCBI WGS metagenome assembly JAEEGK01 (sample SAMN16246547, study PRJNA631951) | gut metagenome | biome: gut microbiome; feature: rumen; material: SC-attached | host: Bos | place: Iran: Karaj | collected 2018-10 | reverse complement strand
GCCCGAAGAGATGGCGGCGCAGATGCCGCTGTTGGGCGAAAGTCTTGAAGCAAGTGGAATTCCACTCTTGTCGGAGCCGGGTTACGAAGCGGACGACGTGATGGCGAGTACCGCCATGGCTGCCGTGGAAGCGGGCTTTGACCACGTCGTGATTATCAGCAAAGACAAGGATATGTCGCAGATTGTGACCGACAAGATTCACCTTTTCCACCTGACGAAGGGTGCCGACGGCATTGACTTCGGGCCGGAACAGGTTCTTGAAAAGTACGGGCTTCCGCCGGAAAAAATCCGCGACTACCTCGCGCTCATGGGTGACGCAAGCGACAACGTTCCCGGCGTGCCGAAGGTGGGCCCGAAGACGGCCATCCAGTTGCTGAACGATTACGGCGATATGGACAACCTGTACGCGAACCTCGACAAGATTACCAAGAAGGGTTTGCACGACAATTTGGCGAACAACCGCGAGAAGGCATTCCTCAGCCGAGAACTGGTGACGCTCCAGACCAAGCGCGCCTTTAGCGGGAACCTGGACGCCCTCGAATACAACGGCCTGCACGTAGACACCTTGGCGCAGATATTCAAGGACCACGAAATCAACAGCCTGTTGCGTTTACTCGAGAAAGTTCCGAGCAAGGCGGGATTCGTGCGGGATGGAGAAGGTGCAGAAGGCCCTTCGGCAGGCACTTCGGCAAGCTCAGTGTGCCACTCAGGGACCTTAAACGGGGATGCCGCGATTCAGGCAGCATTCCCGGTTGATGTTCCTCCCCCGTATATTTGCGTTGACAGCGACGAAATCTTTGAGCAGATGAAGGCGGAATTTGCCGCATCGTCGCTTATTGGCGTAGACACCGAAACCGACGGCCTTGACCCGATGCAATGCAACATCGCAGGCCTCTGCCTTGCCTCTGCCGACAGCGACGGCAACGTGGCGAAGGGCTACTACATTCCCCTTGCACACACCGACGAAATCGGGTTCCCGCTCCCCGCGGGCAAGGGCGGCAACTTCGACTTCAACAAAGCCGCGAACTGGTTCAAGGAATTTTTCGCAGACCACACACCCGCCGCAGGCGCAAATGTTCCGCGCGCATTCGTATTCCATAACGCGAAATTCGACCTGCACGTTCTCGCACGCGCGTTCAAGATTCCGCAAGCCGTCATCGACAACGCAAACATCATCGACACGCTGATTGCCGCCTGGATGCTTTCGCCGGGGCAATCTGGCCTCGGGCTCGATAACCAGGTGATGCAACGCCTGCAGCACGAGATGATCCCGATAGAGAACCTCATCGGGCGCGGCAAAAACCAGATTACGTTCAACCGCGCGCCCATCAAGGAAGCCACCGAATACGGCGCCGAAGATGCGGTCTATACGCTCCGCCTTTGGAAACCGCTCAAGCAGGAACTCGAAAAGCTCGACTACGTGAAGTACTTCTTCGCGCAGGAAATGCCGCTGCTGAAAGTTTTGTACCAGATGGAATCCGTGGGTGTCGCCATCGATGTTCCGGCTCTCAAGACGCTGGAACAGGAACTTGCCCGCCGCATCGAGAATCTTGAGAAAGAAATCTGCGATATGGCGGGTGTGGAATTCAACATCGGTTCCCCGAAGCAGCTGGGCGACGTGCTTTTCGATACGCTCGGGCTTCCCGAAATCAAGAAGCGCAGTACCGATGCCGTCGTTCTCGAAGAACTCAGCTTCAAGGCGCCGCACCCGATTGTCTTTGCCGTCATCGAGTACCGCGAACTCAAGAAGATGCAGAGCACCTACATTTCGGTGCTCCCGACGCTCATCAATCCGGATACGCGCCGCATCCACACGAGCTTTATCCAGTGGGGTACCGCGACAGGCCGCCTTTCGAGCCGCGATCCGAACCTGCAGAACATTCCCGTTCGTAGCGACCTCGGCAAAAAGATTCGCGCCGCATTCGTGCCACAGAACAAGGATAACGTCATTCTTGCGGTGGACTACTCGCAGATTGAACTCAGAATGCTTGCGCACCTCAGTGGCGACGAAGCGCTTATCGAAAGCTACAAGGAAGGCATCGACATTCACGCCCGCACCGCAGCAGCCATTTACGGCGTCAAACTCGACGAAGTCAACAGCGACATGAGGCGCGATGCAAAAGTCGTGAATTTCGGCGTGCTCTACGGCATGACCGCCTTCCGCTTAAGCCGCGACTTGAAAATTCCGATGTCGCAGGCGAAGGACTTTATTACCGGCTACTTCGATATGTATCAAGGCGTGCAACAGTACATCGAAGACATCAAGGCGGCCGCCCACCGCGACGGTTATGTCGAAACGCTTTCGGGCCGCCGCCGCTACATCGCAGGCATCGACTCTAGCGACCGTATGGAATCGCAGATGGCCGAGCGCATGGCCGTGAATACTCCCGTCCAAGGCTCCGCCGCAGACCTCATCAAGATTGCGATGATCCGCATCCAAAAGCGAATCAACGAAGAAAACCTGCCGCTCAAGATGATGCTGCAGGTGCATGACGAACTCGTATTCGAATGCCCTCGCGACCAGGTGGAACCCATGTCGCAAATGGTCAAGGCCGAAATGGAAGGCGCCATGCAGCTCAAGGTTCCTCTCGTCGCAAGTGTTGGCTTCGGCGAGAACTGGCTCGTCGCTCATTAAGCGACCGCTCGCGCCCACAAAGTAACTAAATCTTTTCGTACGTTGTAAGCCGTTCAATAGTTTTTGAACGGGTGTGATGATTATACAATATGTTTCAAATTTTTCGGTATAAATTAAGGGAGTATTCTGAAAAAGGACCGAAAATGAAGCATATTCTTGCCAAAACCGCCCTCTTTGCCCTCGCGGGAACCCTTTCTGCGACCGCAGCGACGCTCCCGACCGCCAAGGAAGTCCAGGCCAAAATGGGCATGGGTTTCAATATCGGAAACTCAATGGAAGTGCCGAATAACCCGACTTTATGGGGCAACCCCTACCCGACTCAGGCCTTGCTCGATTCCGTGAAGGCGGCAGGATTCAACACGGTCCGCATCCCCTGCGCCTGGGACAGCCACACCAGTGGCGGCAAGGTCACCGAAACATGGCTCGACTCCGTAAAGACTGTAGTCGACTATGCCATGCGCGCCGGCCTCTACACGATTTTGAACATTCACCACGAAGGTGAAGGCGGTTGGTTCCAGAGCAACATCGGCACAAGCGTCAACCAGACGATTGACAACAAGATGAAGACTTACTGGACGCAGATTGCGAACAAGTTCAAGGACTACAATGAACGCTTGATGTTTGCAGGCGCCAACGAACCCGGCCCGAATGTGAATACGTGGACTCCGCAGCATGTGTCCACCCTCATGCACTACTATCAAACCTTTATCGACGCTGTACGTTCTACGGGCGGCAACAACGAAACCCGCACCTTGATTATTCAGGGTCTGAACACCGACATCGACAAGTCTGTCGCAAACGCTCCGGTGAGCACCTTCCCGAAAGACAACGTTGAAGGCCGCTTGATGTTCGAAGTGCATTACTACGATCCGTACCAGTACACGCTTATGACCGGACCGCAGGATTGGGGCGCAAGCGAACCGATTCAGCCGCAGTACTACTATGGCGACTACACCAAGGCCGGCGAACCCAAGCGCAACGCGGGCTACAACGCCTGGGCAGGCTCTGTGGATTCCAAGCTCGGAAGCATCGTCCACCCGCAGGAACAGTTTGCCAAGATGAAGACGAACTACGTGGATAAAGGTTATCCGGTAATCGTAGGCGAATTCGGCGCCAACGTTCGCAGCCCGGAATTGAACGGTTCCGACCTGAACCTTCACAAGCAGGGCCGCGTACAGTGGCATAAAGACGTTGTTTCTGCCGCCAAGCAATACGGCCTTACCCCGATTCTCTGGGACATGGGCAACGAAAGCGATTCCGGCTATGACAACATGGCTTACATTCGCCGCCAATCTTCACCGGTGGGCAAGGTTCTCGAAACGGACGTTATCAACGCCATGCGCAGCGTGTATAACCTCGGCAACTATAACAATACCGGCATTACCCACGTAGAAGACTATATTACCGGCGGTAGCGGCGAACCGACTTCCAGTTCGAGCGAAACCATTTCCAGCAGTTCTAACGCAACTACGTCCATTCACACAATTGCCAATGCAAGCAACGTCAAGTTCTTCCGCAACGCCAACACCCTTTACGGCACCAACCAGATTTCCCTTTTCGACTTGAACGGAAACCTCGTTCGTACTTCGGCCAAGGCTTCTACCGGATATACCGAAATGCAGCTGCAAGGACTCCATCAGGGCAGCTACATTGCAAGATGCCAGGGCAAGGTGATGTTAGTGCAAATTCGCTAAAACGCGCTTTCAAAATCTCAACACCCCCATATATAATATTTCCCGATTTTTCAAAATCGGGATTTTTTGCTCAATTTCGCCATTTTTTCACGATTTTCGCCCTAAAAAGGCACTGTTGTAGCCGTTGAGAATTTATCACCACATATTTTCGCCCAAGGGACATTTTTATTTACGGCACCCCTTTTAGAATTTAATTTCAATACAAAGACAAAAATGTTTGGTTTTCTAAGCCTAAATAAAGGGTGCAACCCAAAAGGAGCATAAAATGAAACTTTACGGACTCTTCGGAATCGCCTGCGGCATGACGCTGTTTGCAAGCACAGCAGCATTTGCCCTCCCCAAGGCAACCGAAATTTACCCCAAGATGGGTCTCGGCTACAACATCGGCAACACGATGGAAGTTCCGGGGAACCCGACGGCCTGGGGCAACTCCTTCCCGGATGCAGCCTACGTGAAGGCCATCAAGGACGCAGGCTTTACCACCGTGCGTATTCCCTGCGCATGGGATAGCCACGCCTCCAACGGCACCATCAACGCCGGCTGGCTTGACTCCGTCAAGACGGTTGTCGATCTCGTGATTGGCAACGGCATGTACGCCATTCTGAACAGCCACTGGGATAACGGCTGGCTCGAAGACCGCGTATTCGACGGCACGGGTTACGCCAAGGACGAGACCATTACCAGTTCTGCAGCAGAGGTTGCTGCCAAGCAGGAAAACTACTGGAAGCAGATTGCCACCAAGTTCGCCGAATACGACGAACACCTGATTTTCGCCTCTGCCAACGAACCGGGCGTAAACGACCCGTGGAATGGCGGTTCCGATAACGGCCAGTGGGCATTCGATGAAACCCGTATGCAGGTTCTCAAGCAGTTCCACGAAGCCTGCCTCAAGGCAGTGCGCTCTACCGGCGGCAACAACGCCACCCGTATCGTGGTCGTGCAATCTCCGCGTACCGAAATCGACAAGTCTCCGCTCCTCGCCTCGATGTACCCCACCGACCCGGCCGGCGAAGGTTACACCATGGCCGAAGTTCACTTCTACCCGTATCAGTTCTCGTTGAAGACCGATGGTGACACCAAATACGATTGGGGAACCATGAATGAATTCTACTACTGGGAAGACCAGACTCCGGGTAACGATGCCGCACATACATGCTCCGGCACGTCTCTCGGTTCCAAGAGCTCCATCGACGAATTGTTCAGCGGCCTCAAGAGCCGTTTCTACGACAACGGCATCCCGGTCGTGATTGGCGAAATGGGCGCCGTCAAGCGTTTCGGCCTTACCGGTGAAAGGCTGAGGGCACACCTGAACGCACGCGCTGCTTGGTACGGCTACACGGCTGCCGCAGCAAAGAAAAACGGCCTTGTTCCTTGCGTGTGGGATACCGGTGACGAAGGCGACGGCAACTTCACCATTATTCGCCGCCAGGTGAGCAAGTTCGGCGGCAACGTGGGTGACATTACCGACTACGAAACGCTCAACGCCATGCGCGACGCTTACGGCCTGGCCACTCTCACGGGCAACTCCATCGATGCTATCGTCAACCAGAATCCGGACATCGCCGAAGGCACCGGCAAGGGCGTCGAAATCACCTACACGTCTGCAACTTCTGACTCCAGCGAAACGGGAACTCTCCGCATCAATTTTGCCAACGGCAAGAACCTTTCCGGTTATGTCGGCATTGAAATCAGCATGAAGGGTTCCGTAGCCTCCGCTGGTCCCTGCACCGGAGAAAGCGATGGCTGCGGCGCATACGGCTGGACCTCCATGGATCTCTTCATGATGACAGGAAGCTCTTGGGCCTGGTTTGATGCATCCGTCCTGAAACAGGCCGATCAGGAACTGACCTCCTCTTTCCAGACCTTCAAGATCATGTTTGACGACTTCCGTACTACTCCCACGGGCCTCAACTCGGTGAACGCCATTGGCCTTAACCTCTACGGCACCCAGGTTTCCGGTACAATCACGATCGACTACATCAAGGGCATCAAGGCCGACGGTTCTACCGAAATCATCGATGACTTTGACAAGAAGCCGTCTACAGAAGGCACCGCCAGCGGCAAGATCGTCGCCATCAGCGGAACCTCCGCCATCACGGCCAAGCCCATCGCCGCAGCCTCCAAGATGTTCGTCAATGTGCAGCCGGGTATGGTCACCGCCTCCTTCAGCGCGGCCACTACGGCACCGGCCAAGGCAATGCTCCTCAATAGTCTCGGCCAGGTGGTTGCCCAGCAAAGCTTCACCGCAAGCAAGGGTCTGAACCGCGTGGAACTTTCCAGCGACTACCGCGGTCCGGCAATGCTCATGGTTAAGCAGGGCAGCCAGAAATTCATCCAGAAGGTGATTCTGAAGTAAGTTTCGTGTGGAATCCCGGCAGGTTGGAGTGTCTCGCCGGGATGCTTGACAAAGCAGAGAAATCCGGTCCATCGACCGGATTTCTTTTATATACAGATTATACAGAAAGGGCGAGGCATAAGCCTCGCCCTTTTATTTAAACCTATCTTGAATTACTCATCGCCAGTAACGAGGTCCACCTTCTTCGTCAGGAGATCTTCATCACCCACGTCAGAAGTCACAATCTTACCGTTAATTTCGGCATAGGGCAGCACGTAGAAGTAGACGCGGGTTGCGTCTTCAAAGCGACTGTCGTAAAGATTGATATTGATTTCGGTGGTTCTATTGTCGGTAACATCCCTGAATTCAAGGGCGTCTGCCATGCGATCCGTCCTATAGAAGATCTTATAGCCAGAAAGACCGGCAATTTCGTTCTTGTACACTGTCCAAGAAAGCTTATTTTCCGTATCGTCGAAGGTAATCTTTGTAACGTTAGAGGGACGGCCAGAAAGAGAACCCGGCGTAAAGTTCACAGCCAGCTTCTTGGAACGACCTTCCTTCGTATAAACGGAACCTTCAAGGCAATAGGTGGAACGGTTCCACTTATTGGAAACGGAATTGATCATGACAGTTCTACCATCACGGTCAAGTCCCGAAGCAACCAACACCTGGGCACCACCTTCGCAGCGGCCAGCATCTACATTGGCGATTCCGCCCTTGTAAACCGACCAGGCATTTTCAACGGAATCTTCCACAAGATCCGTCGAGAAGGTGAGGAAAATATCGGCATCTTCGTCAATGGTATCCAGGGTAGCGAAATTCGTACGGATCAGTTCCGGAAGCAGACCCACCACTTCCATGGTGATCTGGTTCATGCTACGAACTTCACCGGCGCGAAGGCCACCCACAACCAGTTCATCAGCGTTGCGAGCCTCATAGGTCTGGCCATCGATTTCTGCCTGCGGAACCACAATCTGGTAGTCGCAGTTTTCGGCAAGGTTCTTGAAGGAGAACACGCCAGAAGCATCGGTGGTCGTCTTGATTTCAGACGGATAGACTTCACCGTTGACATACTTGATGACCACCGGAATCTTGGAAGCGGCAGTCAAGTTGTCAGTCTTGGTATCCTTCAGAAGAACAGTTCCGTTAACGGTCACGCCTTCCTTATGCAAATCCACCTGCAGAATTCTGTCGGCCACGCGGGCAGTGTTGCCCTTGCCGGATTCTTCGATAGAGATATTTGCAATCTGGTGAGCATAGCCTTCTTTAGAAACGATGTAGCGGTAATCACCAATAGCATTCTTTTCCCATGTGACAACGCCCATGGAATCAGAATAGAGCGTATCCTGATCCAGTTCCGAATAAACCACAGCCGAATCAATCGGGAGACCAGACTTGGAATCCACAATCTTCATCGTGATTGTAGAATTAGTCTTGGCTTCATCCGTTGCATTGACAACTTCATCTTCCATGCAACCCGTCATCAATACGGTGGCAGACGATAAAAGAATTAAAACCTTTTTATTCATGTTGTTACCTATTGATTAGTCGCTTATTCTTTTTCCGTTTTAACTTCGAACTTGCTCGGAGTTGCAGCAACAGCGTCAGCCGTAACCGTATCGCCGTCCACAATCACGTACGGGAGCACAATGAACTTGACCCATTCCGTACCGGAGCGAATCACGCTTGACGTAGAGACAAAGGCGCGGTCACTTTCGGCGGTGGGCTTAATGGAAGCGTATTCTCTGTACCAGTAGTAGTTATGATCAATACTGGAGCGGTCGTATGCGCCATACTTATCTGCATTGTCAGCACACTTCGAGTCATTCATATACATAGTCTGATCATACTTAGTTGTGCAGGACACGGAATCCGTGTAAGCCGTTACATAGTAATGTGTCGTAGTTGTCGGAGCCGTTCCAATCTCGGCATAAACTTCATAGCATTCATTAGCCATGCTGGAATAGCTGTAGTTTTTCGAAGTACAGGTCACCGGTTCGGCAAGAGCCTTGTTAAAGCGCCACTTGTATGTATAGATGTAATGATCATCTGCATCGTAACTTCCCGAATAGTTCGTATAAGATCCATACGCATCATCATAATCAGCACAATATGTCGAATACGAATAACCATACGGAACCGTGCAAGTCACTGAATCCAGAGCAGAAGACTTTGTCCAAGTGAAGGTATATTCATAGGTGTCATAAGCATCCATTGAAGTCACTTCAGTCCTGGAAGAATCCGTATACCAGAAGTAATTGTAATTGGTTTCTTGGCGGTCAGAACTACCGAAATCTTCGTACTGCACGCAATTCATCACATTCGTTTCTTTCTTGCAAGAAGTAGAGTCTATGGGAAGTTCTCCGGTGCTCCAAGCCTTGTATTCTTCAAAGTCAGCGGATTCGCTCGTCTGGAAGAACACCTTGTAGCCCTTGACTTCGTTTTCGCCCTTAGTCCAGCGCAATGCGACATAACGGCCATAGTAGTCTTCGGCAACCAGGCCTTTGATCAAGTCAGGTCTAGAAACGGTGCTACCCGGCACGAACTTCTTGGTAATACGAACGCTCTTGCCTTCGTTGGTGTACACAGTTCCCACAACCGTATAGGTTGCAAGCTTGGTCCACTTTTCAGAGACAGGCTTGATTACCACAGTTCTGTCATCATCATCCAAAGATGCAGTGACCAGCACTTCCGTATTGCTACCGATAACGAGATCAGGGTAAACCACATCATATTCGTCAACAATGTAGTTGTAAGCGCCCTTGTAGACCTTCCATGCCGTAGACACGGAGTCTGCCAACAAGGCCGTCGAGAAGGAAAGCTTCACATTGTCATCGGTTTCAAGGGTCTGCAGGTTGTCCTTGATGAGTTCCGGAGTCAGGCCCACAATGGACATGGTCACCGGTTCAAGAACGCGCTGTTCGCCGTTGCGGAGTTCAGAGTTGACTGCCTTACGTTCTTCAGAAGCGTAGGTCTTGTCATCTACAGACACCTGAGGAACCTTAACTGAATAGGCAAGGCCTTCGGCAAGGTTCTTGAATTCATACACGCCCGAAGTATCGGTCATGGTGGTGATTTCAGAAGGAACGATGAAGGTGTTATCGTAAGAGAGAACGACCTTCACGTTCTTTGCTGCAGAAAGGTTACCGTTCTGAGGATCCTTCAGCAACACCGTACCCTTAACCGAAACGCCTTCCTTGTACATGGGAATGATTTCGATACGGTCTTCTACACGAGCGACATCGCCCTGGCTATTTTCCTGAAGCAGGGCCGTATACGTACGGGTAGCATAGCCTTTTTTGACAATGGTGTATTCGTAATCACCGATGGCGTTTTTCGTCCAAGTGGTGACACCCACCGAGTCCGTATATTCCGTTTCGGCATCGATGAGAGAATAGACTTCTGCAGAATCAATGGCAAGGCCCGTGCTATTATCCACGACCTTGAGCGTGATTGTGCCCTTGGACTTTGCTTCGTCCGTAATATTTGTAACGGTATCATCGCCGCAAGCACTAAGCAGCATAGCGGCAGATGCGATTCCAAATGCGAGTTTGAGTTTCATAAGTTGATTTACTCCTGTTTTAAAATTCTTTTGCCATTATGCTAGGGTTATTTTTCAGTAACAGATGGATTCTCCGGATCCGTGACGTCGCAGTCATGCGTTTCCGGGTTATACAGAATCGCATTGTCGCCTGTACCACAAGACTCCAGTGCAGTTACTTCAAATGCTGCGCTACAGTATTCCGCAGTCGGATCATAAGTTAAGCCACCGCAAAGGGCATACAGAGACGTTCCCTCGCAGAAATGCGTACGGGTGTCGTAAAGTTTCCCATCGCAAAGTTCATAGATATCTTTGATTTCATACGTCACCGGTTCACCACTTGCATAGCAATACTGATTTACGAGCTTGTATGTATCTCCACCACATTCTCCATAAACAGCCTTTGAGTAGATTTCTCCCACATCAACAGATGTGTCTTCAGGAGCAGACGGAATCCAGAAATAGGTTGACGTCGGATAAGTCGTTGCAGCAGTCAAATAATCATTTTTATTATAAGCCTTGCCATTTTCGCAGAACTGCACGTCTTCATCAATCATGGTCGTGCCACAATTGAACGGAGCAATAACGCCGGCATCGCATTGTTGAGTCAAGGTATTGTAAATACCCGTCACAGCATTTTCTGCATCAAGGCACTTGGCATAGCCGGCAGCAAGAACCGTGTCCTCTTTGAAAATCGGATTTTCATCGTCCACACCGGTCTGGCAAGAAATGATCGAATATCCAACAGCACTCGTGGCAGAGCAGCTATAACCAGCATCACCCTTCGCACCGGCAGCACCATCATTCACAACGTATTCCGTTGCACTTGTTCCAGTACCACAGGTAATGGTTGCAGTGCCATCGCCATTGTCCGCGATAGAACAGTTGTCGCCATTCTTACCGGCAGCACCATTTTCACCAGCGGCACCATCTTTCACAGTATAGGTCGTTGCACTTGTTCCAGTACCGCAGGTAATGGTTGCAGTACCATCGCCATTGTCCGCGATCGAGCAATTGTCACCATTCTTACCGGCAGCACCATTTTCACCATCATATACCTTAGCCACATCGTCACCGCAGGTAATGGTCGTCACGCCCGTCGTCGTGTTCTTGGAAACAGTGCAGTTTTCACCAGGTTCACCCTGTTCGCCCTGCTCACCCTTGGCACCATCATAAATTTTAACAGTCGTCGTTCCGCAGGTGATTGTAGAATATACACCACCATCAATATCAATCGACTTCAAGGAACTCGTCGTGCAACTCGTTCCATTGATGCCGTTAGTACCATTCTTTCCGTTAATGCCGTTCAAAACGGTGGCCTCGGTTCCGTCTTCACAACTAATCACGGAAGCTCCGTCTGTTTTGGAAACCGTACAGGAATGTCCGTTCGGAATCAAGCCAACCTTTTTTTCGCCACAGAACAGTTCAAAGCCGCTTTCAACCTTCTTGGCTTCGCAGGAAGTACCGTTTTCACCATTCTGGCCATTTAAGCCATTATCACCATTCACACCATTACGGCCAGCCTTACCATTATACACGACACCGACAGAATCACCGCCGCAAACCAGCTTGAACCCGGAATCGTCTCTTAAAGCTTCGGCACCGCAGGAGCCATACACACCCGCAGACGAAGTCTTAAGGAAGCCGTAGCTTTCGTTATTACAGGTAATTTCGAGCCCCGTTTCGGAAGGATTGAGCAAACAAGCGCTCTTGTTTGATTCCGAAGAACCCGATGTCGACGACTCGTCAAAGCAAGCACTCAGCGTCAACATGCCAAAAGCTGCCGGAACTAGCAGAAAAAGTGATTTTTTCATTACTTTCCTCTTTTCAAAAAATTATTCAAAGACGAAATGTAAAACAATAGTTAACAATCGTCAATGACTTTCATCACATTTGTAAACAAAACTCAATATTTTTGTTGGAAATTATGTAAAAAAAAGTTATCTTTCAGTGATGGTGTTTAAAAAAAACAAAGGGATGTGTATGAAATTAAGCAAAACTATAGTTTGCATAATCATAACCGCAACAGCCATAGCCAATGCCGCCGACGCACTAAACGGATATGGCAAATTTAACGAAACTGCCGCCATATCAGGATGGACCAAGTACTTCAACACTGAATACTATACAACAGCCGAATTAGGTTCCATTAAGATAAACCTGAACGACGCCGGGGATTACGTTGCCGAATTCTGGTCCGACGGCAACAATTTCGACGAATGGGATATCCAGCTCAAAAGAACCATCACCATGGAAAAAGGCTACGCCTACACCATAGAAACAGGGTTCTATTCTTACGATGAATACGGAGTTGAAGGACGCGCTGTTCAAATGGGCGTTCTAGATAACGAATTCAACACCTATTTTGCCGAAGAGTTCGAAAACTATTACGGCGATTACGATGAATTCATAGGAACAACTTATGAATATTGTGGTCCAACCGACACCAAGGCTATTTTCTTTATCAACGGAGGAACACAATACGGCGGATTCGCCATTCCATGGGTCATTATCGACAAGCAGCCAATCAGCTGCGGCGGAGTCACCCCCACATCCTCTAGCAGCACCATCACTCCGAAATCCAGCTCCTCTACCCAGCAGAATGGCAAACGAGTCGGCCCCGTTGCCCAATACGGACAATTACAAACAGGTACCAACGCATCCGGTTACGGACGCATTTACGGTTCTTGTCCCACCTGGAGCGTCAGCGGAAAAGAAGTGCAAGTCAAGGGCATGAGCCTCTTCTGGAGCATCAACGACGCTTCGGCCGCATTCTGGAACGCAGACGTCATTACACGAATGGTCAAGGAGCACAACATCCAGCTCATCCGCGCTGCAATGGGCGTCGATGAAGAATGGGGTGACGGGAACTACTTTACCAGCACTCGCTACTACCAAAATTTGATGGACGAAGTGGTTCAAGCCGCAATCGACAACGACATTTACGTAATCATCGACTATCATAGCCACAGAGCCCACGAAGACGTTACCAACGCCAAAGAATTCTTTACCCGCATGGCAAGTAAATGGGGCGAATACGACAACGTGATTTTCGAAATTTTTAACGAACCTGCCTGCATCACCGGCGGATCCGGAGATTGTTCGGACATCGATTTTGGCGGCGAATTCCTGGGATGGAGCAGCATCAGAACCTATGCAAACCAGGTCATATCCGTCATTCGAGAATATTCTGACAACTTGATTATCGTAGGCACCCCAATGTGGGATCAACAGCCAAACGCAGCAATCAATTCAAAGGTTACCGACAAATACAACAACACTGCCTACGCATTCCACTATTATGCCGGTTCCCATTCCACATCCGTTGAAGGTGCAAACGCCGTCAAGGCAATGAACGCCGGTTTGTCCGTTTTCGTTAGCGAATGGGGAACGATCAATGCCGACGGGAAAGGCGCCGTCGCAAGCTCCAATACAACTTGGCAAACCTGGATGAACACCCACAAGCTTTCATCTGCAAACTGGTCACTCACCAACTTGACCGAAGACGTGAGCGGACTTTATGGGGGCGACGGCCAGGGCGGTTCATACTTCAGCGCAACCACAAGGCCGACCTCTACAACCTGGAGCTATTCCAAGAGCGGCACATGGTTAAACACCAACGTATTTGACAACCTTCCGGGCTACAGCGATTACACTGCATGCGCCGGGACCGTCACACCGAAATCCTCCAGCAGTTCTACAATCATTCCGAGCTCCAGTTCCAAGCCGGCATCCAGCTCCAGCAAGGCACTCAGCAGCTCCAGTCAAAAAATTGTCAGCAGTTCGAGCAAAGCCATCGTCAGTAGCTCTTCAGCCATAATCATTCCGACCATAAGCAGCTCCAGCAAAACAATCGCAAGCAGTTCCAGTCAAAACACTGTTGTAAACGCCGATTGGAATTCCGAAAACACCGTATTGTCCAACAACACCGCCGACGGTGTCATCTTGGGCACATCTCTTTCTGGCAAAAAGCGCATTATCACACGCGACATTTCTCTTACCAAGAGAGAAGACTATGTCATCAGTTTCGAAGTTGCAACCGAGAATGAAGAAGCAGCCATTTCGGTTAAGGTTACAAGCGGAGATCAAAAACTTTGCTCCGATGCCTTCGACATTTCCAAAAAGACCACAACCATTACATGCGATTTCACGGCAACAGGCTCATCGGCCACATTGACCGTAGCCGTTTCTGGAACCGACGACATAGTCACCTTATCGAATTACAAACTCAGCAATGGTACCGAGGCTATCGCAACCATCCAAAAGCCAGCATTTGGCCTAAGCGTCGAAGACAAGCATCTTTACATTGCCACGAACGAAGTCGCAAGCATACAGGTTTTCGATATCATGGGCAATATGGTCATGAAAACGATTAAGTCTGCAAATACAAACGACGTTTCGCTCCAGAACATCACCGACGGGCACTATATTATCCGCGTCAAGAGCAAGAGCGGCATACAGTCGATTAAGGCAAATATTAAATAAAGCGATATAAATACAGCTTATAAAACCGGGGCGGAATCTAAGGCAAAGATTTCGCCCAGTTGTTTATCGTCCATGTCGGCGAGCCAGGTTTCGCCGGCATTCACAGTCATCTGGGCTACAGCCTTTTTGGCTTCGAGCAGGGCATCGATTTTTTCTTCGAAGGTTCCCTTGGTAATAAAGCGGTGCACCTGCACATTCTTCGTCTGCCCGATACGGAAGGCGCGGTCGGTAGCCTGCGCCTCAATCGCCGGGTTCCACCAAAGGTCGTAATGAATCACCTGCGATGCGGCAGTCAGATTCAAGCCCGTGCCAGCCGCCTTCAGCG
>JAEEGK010018595.1_pt1 | contig 15016 bp, 13 predicted proteins | sample 8958771 | NCBI WGS metagenome assembly JAEEGK01 (sample SAMN16246547, study PRJNA631951) | gut metagenome | biome: gut microbiome; feature: rumen; material: SC-attached | host: Bos | place: Iran: Karaj | collected 2018-10 | reverse complement strand
AGGAGAACTACCTCTACGAACTGTCCGTGCCGGAGCTGGCGCGATACACCGGCCGCAGCCTGTCCGCCTTCAAGCGGGACTTCAAGAAAGTGAGTGAGCTCACGCCCGAAAAATGGATCCTGCGGCGCCGCCTGCAGGACGCGCACCGGCTGCTCGCGGCAGGAGACTGCCGCGTAGCCGACGCGATGCTGGAATCGGGGTTCAGGGACCCGGCGTTCTTCAGCCGGGCTTACAAGAAGTGTTACGGCTATCCCCCGAGGGAGACGCCTGCGGAAGGAGATTCCGGGTCAAGCCCGGAATGACTGCAGAGGGGCACGGAATGACTGCAGAGGGGCACGGAAGGACTTAGATGCGGAGCCGGTGGTGCTTGTGCTCGGACCAGAGGCCGTAGACTTCGCTTACGTTGCCGGCGGTGATGAAGGCCTTGATGTCATTCTCGCGGATGAAATTCATCAGGTCGGCGAATTCATCCTTGGTCAGCAGGCTCTGGATCTCCATGCGCTTGTCGCCCTGGTAGCCGCCCGTGACTTCATAGAGCGAGCAGCCGCGCACGATCTTGTTGACGATGTAGTCCCGGATCTTCTCATGCTCGTCGGCAATGATGCAGACGCGCTTGCGCCGGCTCAGGCTCGCCATGAAATAGTCTACGATGAGGCCGTTGATCCAGGTACCGATCAGACCGATGATCACCAGGCGGAACGGGTTGACGGCGAAGGCCGTGAGACAGATGATCACACCCGCGATCGTCACCGACAGGCCGATGTCGAAATGCAGGTACTTGTTGACGATCTTGGCCAGGATGTCCAGACCGCCCGTGGACGCGTTGATGCGGAACATGATGGCCTGGGACATGCTCAGGATGAGCACGAAACAGATCAGGTCGAACCACAGGTCGCCCATCACGGAGGTGGCGCCGGGCTCGAGGAGCCGCTCATACGGACAGATCTTCTCCCACAGGTCCATCATGGGGCCCAGGATCAGTGCGGTGTAGCAGGTCTTGACGCCGAACTCCTTGCCGATGAGGAAATAGGCCAGGACCAGCAGGATGGCGTTGATGACGAGCACGACCGTGGACACCTTGATGGCGAGGCCTGCCTGCTCGAACAGGGCGCTGATGACGATGGACAGACCGGAGATGCTGCCCACGACGATCTTGCTGGGTACCAGGAAATAGTAGACGGCTGCGGCGGCGATGAACATGCCGACGGTCATGATCAGGAGTTCTTTCCAGAACTTCCAGGTCCTGAGAGGAGCCAATAAGTCTTGAAGTTTCATCATGTGGTTATTGAAAGCCGGGGCCTGTCCGGCCCCGGCGTCATGTTATTGCTGCTTGAGGTAGGCGTCGATGGCCTTGGCGGCCGTGCGGCCGGCGCCCATGGCGAGGATCACCGTCGCGGCGCCCGTGACGGCGTCGCCGCCGGCGAAGACGCCCGGGCGCGTAGTGGCGCCGGCTTCGTCGGCCACTAGGCAGCCCCAGCGATTGACATCCAGGCCCTTGGTCGTCTTGGAAATCAGCGGGTTGGGCGAGGTGCCGAGGGCCATGATCACGGTCTCCGTGGGGATCTCGAACTCCGAACCGGGGATGGGTACAGGGCGGCGACGGCCGCTCGCGTCGGGCTCGCCGAGCTCCATGCGGATGCACTTGAGGGCCTTGACCCAGCCCTTCTCGTCGCCGAGGACCTCTACCGGGTTGGTCAGCATGTCGAAGATGATGCCCTCTTCGATGGCATGGTGCACTTCTTCGCGGCGGGCGGGAAGTTCGGCCTCGGTGCGGCGGTAGACGATATGGACGTCCGCGCCCAGGCGAAGCGCCGTACGGGCGGCGTCCATGGCTACGTTGCCGCCACCCACGACACAGACTTTCTTGCCGGGATGGATCGGGGTCAGGTAGTCCTCACGCCAGGCCTTCATCAGGTTGTTGCGGGTCAGGAATTCGTTGGCGGAGAACACGCCGCAGAGGTTCTCTCCGGGGATGTTCATGAACTTGGGCAGGCCGGCGCCCGTGCCGATGAATACGGCCTCGAAGCCTTCCTGGTCCATCAGCTGGTCGATCGTGATCGTGCGGCCGATGATGACGTTGGTCTCGATCTTGACGCCGAGCGCACGCACGGCGTCCACCTCGTGGCGCAGGACCTTCTCCTTGGGCAGACGGAACTCCGGGATGCCGTATTCCAGCACGCCGCCGGCCTTGTGGAGGGCTTCGAAAATCGTCACGTCGTAGCCCCACTTGGCCAGGTCGCTGGCGCACGCAAGGCCTGCCGGACCGGAACCAATCACCGCTACGCGGCGCTTGGTCCCGTCGGATCCCTTCACCCCCTGCACCCCCTCAAGGGGGATGGCCGGATGATCGCTGACGCGATCCGGCCCGTCACCGGCAGCGGCAGTCAGTTCGCGGCTGTAGTCGGCGACGAAGCGCTCGAGCTTGCCGATAGCGACGGGTTCGCCCTTGACACCGAGCACGCAGCTGCCCTCACACTGGGTCTCCTGCGGACACACGCGTCCGCAGACGGCGGGCAGCGAAGAATCCTCCGCGATCACGGCGGCCGCGCCGGCTACGTTGCCGGCGGCGACTTCTGCGATGAAGCGCGGGATCTGCAGGCCGACCGGGCAGGCCGTCACGCAGCGGGGGTTGCGGCAGTTCAGGCAGCGGGATGCTTCCAGCATCGCCTCCTCCTTGTTGTAGCCGTAGCACACTTCTTCGAAATTGGTCGCGCGGACCTTGGGGTCCTGTTCGCGGACCGGCACACGGGGAATTCGGTTTGCCATATTACTTGCCCCTCCCTATTTTACAAACATGTTTCTCATTCGCTTCGGCCTCTTCGGCCTTGTACTGCCCCTGGCGGCGCATCGCTTCGTCGAAGTCGACCTCGTAGCCGTCGAACTCGGGGCCCTCGACGCAAGCGAAACGCGTCTTGCCACCTACGCTCACACGGCAGGCACCGCACATCCCGGTCCCGTCCACCATCAGCGTGTTGAGGCTCACCGTGACGGGCAGCCCGAGCTTCCTGGCGGTCAGGGTGGTGAACTTCATCATGATCATCGGTCCGATCGCAACGGCCTGCGTATACTGGCGGCCGTCCGTGACGACCAGCTTCTCCAGCAGGGCCGTGACCATGCCGTGGAAGCCCTCGGAGCCGTCATCCGTACAGATGAAGAGATTGTCGCACACGGCGGCCATCTCCTCCTTGTAGATGAGCAGGTCCTTGGTCTTGGCACCGATGATCACGTCCACGGGGATGCCGTGGGCGTGCAGCCATTTGGCCTGCGGGTACACGGGGGCCGTGCCCACGCCGCCGGCGATGAAGATATAACGCATCGACGAGAGCTGCTCCGGGCCCATCTCCACGAACTCGGACGGGAGACCGAGCGGGCCGACCACGTCGCTGAAGCCTTCGCCGACTTCCAGCGCATTGATGTCGGCCGTAGAGGCGCCGATCTGCTGCGTGACAATGGTCACCGTGCCCTTGTCGGCGTCGAAATCACTGATGGTCAACGGAATCCGCTCGCCCTGCTCGTCCGCTCGGACAATCAGGAACTGGCCCGGCTGCGCCGCTGCGGCGAGCCGCGGGGCCTTCACTTCCATCCGACAGATCGTCGGAGTCAGCATCTCTTTTTTCAGTATCTGATACATATCCTCAAAGATACACAAAAAATCCCGACCTGCAGACACAGGCCGGGATTTTTTAGACATTCCGGCTCACAGCCGGGGATATTATCCTAATAGCCAGGGTTGTTGGCCCAGTCGGTCAGCTGCACCTGGTCGTAAGGGATCGGGAAGAGGACGTCGTCGTCGAAACGCCACACCGAAGGGGTGCCGCTCGTCGCCTTCTCGTCCGTCACGACCATGCCGTTGTCACTGCCCTGATGCAGCGGGGAGAGGCCCGGCGTGCGGTGGTTGTAGTGCGCCGTCATGACAGCCTTCAGCCGCTTGTTGCGGAGCAGGTCAAACCAACGGTGTCCCTCGAAGCACAGCTCGCGGAAACTCTCGTCCTCCAGGGCCAGCTTCACGGCGTCCTTGCCGGACACGGAGATCGGTTCGGCACCGGCACGCTCCCGGATCATGTTGATATACTTCACGGCATCGCCGCCGGTCTCGTTGAGGCACTCGGCATACATCAGAAGCACGCCGCCGTAGCGGTAGATGATGTTGTCGCAGCTCGAGCGGCAGGTCGTCAGGCCCATGTTGGCGAAGTCAAAGTATTTCAGCGTATTGGGGATGTTGGCATGGGTACCGCCCGTAGCGGGATTGGTGAACACGGTCACCTCGTCCGTCGCCATGTCGACCGCCTGCGTGTCATAGGTACCGGAATAGACAAGCGTGGTAAGACGCTCGTCGTTCGGATCCTCGCGCAGCTTGTTCCACAACTCCCAGGTCATCAGCAGACCGCCGCCGCCACCGCCGATCGTAATCGTGAACTTGGTGCCGTCCGGGTAGATGTAGATGGGCTGGGTGCCCGGCATACCGCCGTTGATGTAGCAGGAGCTCATGAAGCCGTTGGCAACGACCGTCGCACCGTTGTTGAACTGCGCGGCAAAGATGATCTCCTTGCCGTTCGGGTTGGTAGAATCATAGATCTTCGCGACATGCTCCTCCAGGCCAAGCTTGGAAGGGTTGGCGTTGGCATAGTTGATCACGTTGTCCAGCGTAGACTTCGCGCCGCTGTAGTTGCCGCGGGTCATCTGGACTTCTGCCTGCAGGGTCCAGGCCGCGATCTTCGTCGCACGGCCGGCCTCAGCGCCGCTGCGGGTCTCCGGCAGGCCGGAGACAGCCGCTGCCAGGTCGCTCTCGATCAGGCTGTACACGCTCTCCACGGACTCGCGCGGATAGTTGTACAGATCTTTGTAGTTGCCGATTACGGAGGTCGTCAGCGGGCAGGCACCGAACAGGCGGACCAGGTTGAAGTAAGCGTAGGCGCGCAGGAACTTCGCCTCGGCTACCAGACTGCCGTTCTTCAGGTCGGCTTCGTGGTCGATCACCGTGTTGCAGCGGTTGATCATGTAGTAGCTGTTGGACCAGACGCTGCTGGAAATACCGAACGTGGCGTCCCAGGTGCACTCGTTGAGCGCGATGGCATCCGTGCCGTTGTTGCGCTTGCCGTTGTAGGCCTCGTCCGTACCCACACCGTTGATGGTGATGATGCTGGAAGAGATCGTACGCAGGTAGTAGTAAGCATCATACAGGATGGTCAATGCTTCGGAATCGTTCTTGACGTAGGTCTCCATCTGCATCGTGTCGGTCGGATACTTGTCGAACGCCTTATCGCTGCAGGAGGTGGCGGTCAGCGCCGCCAGGCCCAGTACAATAATGGATATTTTGTTGATGGTCTTCATAATTGATCCTCCCATGACTTAGAAATTAATATTGACACCGAAGGTCATCACACGGGACAGCGGGTAGCCGCCGAAGTCAACGCCGTTGTTGGTCGCGGAATTCTCGCGATAGTTGGCCTCGACCGTGTATCCCGGGTAGTTGTCGAAAGTCCAGAGGTTCTGGAAGTTGGCGCTGAAGCGCACACCTTCCATGCCGATCTTCTGGCAGATGCGTTTCGGGAGCGTGTAGCCCAGGGCGACGTTTCGGATACGCAGGTAGCTTGCGTCATAGAGGTAGCGGGTGTTGGCGCCAATATTGGAGCCGAGGTTGTTGGTACCCGCCTTGTGGGACTTGCCGTTGCCGGGATCGGAAGGGGACTTCCAGCGTCCGAGGCCGGACTCGGCCAGCACGTTGTCGTCGTAGCGGTTCAGCGTGAAGGCACGGGCTGCAGCGTAGATGACGTTGCCGCCATACTGGCCGTCGATCGTCACCGCCAGGTCGAAGTTCTTGTAGGCGAAGGTGTTGTTCCAGCCATAGGTAAACTTCGGCTGGTAGTTGCCGACCAGCTGCATGTCGTTGTTGTTGATGACGCCGTCAGGAACGCCCTGGGGGCCGCTGACGTCTTCGTACATCAGGTCACCGAGGGCCTGGGTACCGTTGCGCGGTTTCTTCAGGTCTTCTTCGGTGTTGAAGGTGCCGATCACCTTGAACATGTACATGTCGCCCATCGGACGGCCAACATAATTGCGGATCACGTTGCCCCACTTCGTGCCGGCGCTCTGGTTGCTCAGCTGCGTCTGTCCGTCGGCCAGCGAGAGGATCTTGTTGCGGTTCAGCGACCAGTTGAGGGTGGTCTCCCACTGGAAGTCGCCCGTGAAAGGACGGCCCGTCAGCTGGATCTCGATACCCTTGTTCTCAATCTGGCCGGAATTCATGTTGATCGAGCCGGCGATACCGTTGAAGTTCGGGATGTTGGCCGGCATCACGATGTCGCTGACACGGCGGTAGAGATCCACAGTGAGATTGATGCGGTCGAACACGCCGAAGTCGAAACCGAGGTCGACCTGGTTGTTCTTCTCCCAGCCCAGGTTACGGTTGGAGTACGCGCTCGGATAATAGGCCTTGACGGCCGTGGTGCCGAAGATCACGTCGTGGTTCTTGTTCAGCGAGGACAGCCAGGCGTAGTTGTCGCCGATCTGGTCGTTACCGGTCACGCCGTAGCTCGCGCGGATCTTGGCGATGTTCAGCCAGCTGACATCCTTCAGGAAAGACTCCTCGGAGAGGTTCCAGGCACCGGAGACGGACCAGAAGATACCGGCCCGGTTGTCCGGACCGAACTTGGAGGAACGGTCACGGCGCACGGAGGCGGAGAGGATGTACTTGTTGCTGTAGTCGTAGATCAGACGGGCGAACATGGCGTCGAACAGGTACTCGGAGAAGCCGGAAGAACCCGTCCAGAGGTTGGCGCCGTTGACGTTGGTGATGGAAGTATTGTTGTATGCCACCGGGTTGTCGGCATCCGTACGGTCATCCTGGCGGACACTGAAGCCGCTGTTGTACTCGTAGTCGTAGCCGGCCACGAAGTTGAAGTGATGCAGGTCTGCGATGTCCCACTTGTAGGTTGCGGTCGTCGACCAGTAGAGGTTGTAGCCGAAACCGGAGGAACGGTTCGCGTCGATGGAGTTGAGGTACGGGGTCGACTTGTTGCCGGTGTAGGCGCCGCCCAGCATGTAGGCGCTCTGGTAGAATTCGCCGCGGCTGGAGTTGGTCGAGAAGTTGAGCGTCGAGCGAAGGGTCAGGCCCTTGACCGGCGTCGCCTCCAGGAAGCCGCTGTTGACGGTGCGGATGCTGTAGGTGTCGTTGTTGTTTTCCAGCAGGTTCGTCACCGGGTTGCGCCACTGGTTGTTCAGGCCGTAGGAAGGATAGTGCTGCTGGGTCTGCGTATAGTCGCCGTTGGGCTGGTAGACCGGCAGGATCGGGGCGCCGGTGAGGACCTCGGCGATGATACCGGTACGGTCCTCGGTGTTGCCGCCCGAAGGGGACTGGCTGCGGCGGTAGCTGTAGGTCGGGGAGAAGCTCACGCCGAACTTGAGCCAGTCGGTGAGCTTGGCCTCGAAGCCGCCCTTGACAGTAATCTTCTTGAAGAAGGAGTTCAGCAGGATACCGTCTTCATCCTGATAGCCGACCGAGAAGTTGTAGCGGACGGCGTCGCTGCCGCCGGTCACGCTGAGGTTGGCGCGGCCGTTGAACGCGTTGCGGAACACGGCTCTCTGCCAGTCGGTGTTGGGATAGTTGCCGCTCTTGCGCAAGTCGATGAGGTTCTGGTACTGGCCGATCGTGCCGTTGTTGGTGCGGGCCTCGATGATCATGTCCAGGAAGTCGTCTGCGTTCAGCACCTCCACGAAGTTCTGCGCCTGGCTGATACCCACCTGGGTGGAGAAACTCACCTTCGGCTTGCCGGCCTTGCCGCTCTTGGTCGTGATGATGATGACGCCGTTACCGGCCTTCGAACCGTAGATGGCGGACGAGGCGGCATCCTTCATGATCTGGATGTCCTCGATGTCGATCGGGTTGAGGTTGTTGAACAGCTGCGCGTCCGTGGTCGGATAGCCGTCGATCACGTACAGAGGGTCGTTGCCGCTGTTGATGGAACCGTTACCGCGGATACGGATCGCCGGGGCGGAACCCGGAGCACCGTTGACCTGCTGCAGGGTGATACCGGAAGACATACCCGCCAGGGACTGTGCCATGGTGGAGTTCGGCATGTCGGCGATCTTGTTGCCCTTGACCGTAGAGATAGCCGTCGAGACGGAACGCTTGGTGATGGAACCGTAACCCACGGCCACGGCCTCTTCCAGGAGCAGGCTGTCATCCTGCAGGACGAGGGCGAGATTGGGAGCAGCCGCCACCCGCTGGGTGACGTAGCCGATGCAGGAGACTTCGAGGGTCGTGCCCGGGGTGACGCGGATCGAGAAGTTGCCGTTGACGTCCGTGATGACACCGTTGGTAGTGCCGGGCACGACGACGGAAGCTCCAATGATCGGATCACCGGCCTGGTCCTTGACCGTTCCCGTAATCTGCTGCTGGGCGAATGCGGAGACAGCCCCTACGAACAGGAGCAAAGCCGCAATCGCCATTCGAAAATGACTTTTCATCGGAAAGGTTTTTTGGTTGAACAATAATTGGTTGCTTTAGTGCAATGCACAAATGTAGTCATTTATTTTAACATATTGTCCTTTTTGGACAGAAAACGCCGGCCCGCAAGGGGTCGGCGTTCTCCATGGTTCCGGACGAGCCGGAACAGACGTTCGTTTCAGACTAGAAGCGGTAGCGGATGCCGAGGGCGATGCCCTGCCAGCCGAAGCCGCCGTAGTTGAAGTAGTAGACCGGGCGCCAGTCGAGGGAGATGTTGACGGGCGCCGAAGGGATTTCGAACTCCATGCCGAGCTGGCCGGCGAGACCGGCGTTGAAGCCGCTCTTGTCAGCGTGGTTGTAGAAACCGAGCTGCACACCAGGGCCGACATAGAAGTTGACGATGCCGGCGTTGGCGAAGATGAAGTCATACACACCGGTCACATAGAAGCCGTTGTTGGCCCAGAAACCGAGGTCGGCCTCGAGGAAGCCGGCGCTGCCACCGTGCTGGTAGGAGATTTCTCCGCCGTAACCGGCACGGATACCGAGGGCGCGGGGCTGAGCGGATGCCACAGCCGCGAACGCGAGTACGGAAAGTACTAAAACAAGCAATTTTTTCATAACGAAAAGAATTAAAAAGGTTAAACGATTCCAGAGAAACCGAGGAACGCCATTGCCATGATACCCACGGTGATGAGCGCGATCGGAAGGCCCCTGAAGGCCTTGGGGACGTCGTTGCCGGCCAACTGCTCACGCAGGCCTGCAAACAGGCACATCGCCAGGCCGTAGCCAAGCGAGGTGGCGACGGCGTAGACCACCGCCTGGCCAAGATTGAGCATATGGGGGGCGCCGCCCAGTGCGAACTCCTTTGTCACCACCGTGATGGCCACGCCGAGCACGGCGCAGTTGGTGGTGATCAGGGGCAGGAAGATGCCCAGCGCCTGGTAGAGCGAGGGGCTGATCTTCTTCAGGACGATCTCCACCATCTGCACGAGGGCGGCGATCACCAGGATGAAAGAGATGGTCTGCAGGAACTCCAGGCCAAGGGGTACCAGAAGATACCGGTTCAACAGGTAGGTCACCACGGTGGCGAGCGTGATCACGAAGCAGACCGCACCGGACATGCCCGTGGCCGTGGACAGCTTGTTCGACACGCCCAGGAAGGGGCAGATGCAGAGGAACTGCGCCAACAGGATGTTGTTGACGAAAATCGCCGAGACAAAGATGAGGAAGTATTCCATAACGACCTACTTTTTAGCGAGATACTTGTTGAACAGGACCATCAGGTAGCCCAGGACCAGGAAGGCGCCCGGGGCCATCACGAAAGCGAGGATGCCGTCGCCGGCGATGAACTTCCAGCCGAAGAGCGAGCCGCTGCCCAGGATCTCGCGCACGATGCCGATGACCGTCAGGGACACGGTGAAGCCCAAGCCGACGCCGATGCCGTCGAGGGCGGACTCGCCCACGCCGTGCTTGTTGGCGAAGCCTTCGGCACGGCCGAGGACGATGCAGTTGACGACGATCAGCGGGATGAACAGGCCGAGCGTCTCATAGGCGGCGGGCGTGAAGGCCTGCATCAGCAGCTGGAGCACGGTCACGAAGGTGGCGATTACGGTGATATACACCGGAATGCGCACCTTGTCCGGGACCATCGGGGCGATCAGCGAGATCACGATGTTGCTGAGGATCAGCACGAACATCGTCGCGAGACCCATCTCCAGGCCGTTCAGCGCGGAAGTCGTGGTGGCGAGCGTCGGACACATGCCGAGCACCAGTACGAATGTCGGATTGTTCTTGACGAATCCGTCAGTGACAAAATGCCATTTACTCATTGCCCTGTCCTCCTGTCAGTTGGTTAAAGACTTTCACGGCGTTCGCGACCGCCAGCGCATAGGCGCGGGAGGTGATCGTGGAGGCCGTGATGGCATCCAGGTCGCCACCGTCCTTCTTGACGGTCAGCGTCTTCGCCGCCGGATTGAAGCCCCGGAACTGCTCCATGAAGTGCTCGTCGGTCGTGCACTTGGCACCGAGGCCCGGCGTCTCGCTGTGGGCGAGGACCGTGGTGTTGTGGATGGTACCGTCATCGGCGATGCCGACCATCAGCCGGAGCACGCCGCCGAAGCCGGAGGTAGCGGAGATGATGGCGTAGCCGGTATCGGTCTTGTAGTAAGGATAATCCACGCCGTCCACGGTCACGCTCCCCTGCTCCGGCTCACCGGTGAACTCCGGCAGCACGGCGGCGATGGAAGCGGTGGTCTTGGCGCGGGCGGCGGCGGCGATGGGATCCTTCGTCATAACGTAGGCACCGCCGACTACGGCCGAGCAGATCAGGCACACTGCCGACAGGCAGAGGACCATGTTCTTAAGTGTAGATATAGCTGCCATGCGTTATGCCCTCCCGTATTTTTTCTGGTGGAACCAAATGTTGAGGAGCGGCACCGTACAGTTCATCAGCAGGATGGCGAACGACATACCCTCCGGATAGGAGCCGAAGTAGCGTATCATCATCGCGATCAGGCCGATGCCGATACCGTAGATGACACCGCCCAGGGTGCTCATCGGCGAGGTGACATAGTCCGTGGCCATGAACAGGGCGCCGAGCATCGCACCGCCGGTCAGCAGATTGAACGGAACGCCGGTGTAGAGGTCAGGGTTGACCCCGTGGAAGATGGCGGAAATCAGGGCCATGGTACCCAGCACGGCCAGCGGGATCCACGGCTTGACCACGCGCCGGATCAGCAGGTAGATGAAGCCGATGAGGAGCGCGCCGGCGGAAAGTTCACCCGCCGAAGCGCCTGCATCCCAGAGGAAAGAGGCAAGGTCATAGCTGTGTGCATCCATGAACTGCGGGATGGTCGAGCCGGACTTCAGGGCCTCCTTGAGGGCGCTCAGCGGCGTGGCGCCGGACACGGCGTCCGGGATGGGAATGAAGCCGGGCGTGGGCGTCCAGTCGGTCATCTGGGCCGGGAAGGACACCAGCAGGAACACGCGGCCGGTGATGGCCGGGTTGAAGACATTCTGGCCGATGCCGCCGAAGGGCAGCTTGGCCACGCAGATGGCGACGAAGGCGCCGATGAACACGATCCACAGCGGAATCGAGGACGGCAGGTTCATCGCCAGCAGCAAGCCTGTGACGACGGCCGACAGGTCGCCGACGGTCGAAGGCCGCTTGAGCATCCATCTGGTGACCGCCCACTCCAGCAGCACGCAGGAGGCCACGCTCACGGCGAGGACCAGCAATTCGGCCCAGCCGTAGGCGAGGACGGAAACCAGGATCGCAGGGCACAGCGCGATGATGACATCCCGCATGATCGAGGTCGTGGAGATGTTCGCGTGGATGTGCGGCGAAGGAGATACGATATACTTCTTGTCCATAGGCGCTTACTTTTTGGCGGCCTCGGCGGCGGCTTTGGCGGCCGCGGCACGGGCACGGATTACACCCATCACCTGCCCCTTGGCCTGGCGGATATGGTCCAGCAGGGGGATATGGGCCGGGCAGCTGTACAGGCAGCAGCCGCATTCGATACAATCCTGGGCAGCCTGCTTCTCGAGCGCGTCGAGGTCCGCAGCCTTGTACAGGCGGTTGAGCAGGAACGGTTCCAGGCCCATCGGGCAGGCATCCGCACATTTGCCGCAACGGATACAGCTGGTCTCGGGCTGGCGCCGGGTCGAAGCCTCGCTGAGGTAGAGCACGGCGGAGGAGCCCTTGACCGTGGTGGCGTCAGGGTTGCTGATCGCCTTGCCCATCATCGGACCGCCGCTGATCAGCTTGTCAGCCGTCTGGGGGATGCCGCCGGCCTGCTCCATGACGAAGGAGAGCGGCACGCCGATCCGGAAGAGGTAGTTGTGCTGGAGGTTGCCGGGGATATGGTCTCCGGTGACGGTCAGCACGTTGGTGATGAGCGGCTTGTTTTTCTGCACCGCTTCGTAGACGGCCAGCGCCGTGCCGGCGTTCTGCACCACGGCGCCGACGTCGATCGGCAGGCCGCCGGAGCGGACCTGGCGCTTCATCACGGCGTCGATGAGCTGCTTCTCACCGCCCTGCGGATAGCGCTTCTTGAGCACCTCCACGGCGATGCCGGGATAGCCGAGCTCGGCCACGGCGGCGCCCATCGTGCGGATGGCCTCCGGTTTGTTCTCCTCAATGCCGATCACGCACCGGCAGCCACCCAGGACCTTCTGCATGATGGCCGCGCCGACGACGATCTCCTTCGGGCTCTCGAGCATGATGCGGTAGTCGCTGGTCAGGTAAGGCTCGCACTCGGTGCCGTTGATGATCAGGCACTCGGCCACCTTGCCGGGAGGCGGGCTGAGCTTGACGTGGGTCGGGAAGGTCGCACCGCCCAGGCCAACCACGCCCGCAGCCTTGATCTTGTCGAGGATCACGGCCTTGTCTTCGGGAATGTCGGTCACCAGCTTCTTGCTGCGGTCGATCGCCGGGTCCCATTCGTCACCTTCGACGGCGATCTCCACGTGCATCACGGGATTGCCGGCGAGGTCCTTGCGCGGGGCGATGGACTTGACCGTGCCGGAAGCCGGCGAATGGATGAATGCGGAGATGAATCCGCCCGGCTCCGCGATCACCTGGCCCACCTTGACGGTGTCGCCGACGGCAACCACCGGCTTGGACGGGGCGCCCAGGCTCTGGGCCATCGAGACGTAGACGGTCGGCGGGAGCGGGAGCTCCTCGATGGCGCATTCGCGTGCGAATTTGCTGTCATGGGGGTGTACACCACCCATCGAGAAAGTCAGTTTACCCATTTGCTACCTCCTTTTTTTCAACAGGTTGCGCTGCGGCAGCGGCGGCCTTGGCCTTGCGGTCGGCAATGCGTTTCTTGACGGCGTCCTTGTCGAGTTCCTTCGGGAAGTTCACGCCGTGGATGGCGCCGGTCGGACAGACCGCCTCGCACTCGCGGCAGAGCTTGCACTTGGTGAAATCGATGTAGGCGACGTTGTCCGTGACCGTGATGGCGTCGTGCGTGCAGGTCTTGGCGCACAGGCCGCAGCCGATGCAGGCGGCGGCGCAGGCCTTGCGGGCGGCCGGCCCCTTGTCCTTGTTGACGCAGGACACGAATTCGCGCATCCCGCGCGGACCCTGGTTACGCAGTTCGATGATGTGCTTGGGACAGGCCTTGACGCAGGCGCCGCAGGCGGTGCACTTCGATGCATCCACGACGGGAAGCCCGGTCGCGGGGTCCATCGAGAGGGCGCCGAACTGGCAGGCGGCCACGCAGTCGCCGCATCCCAGACAGCCGTAGACGCATCCGGTGTCGCCGCTGTAGAGGGCGGCCTTGACGCGGCAGGACTGTGCTCCGTCATAATCGTTGGTCCGGGGGCGGTTGGCACACGTCCCGTTGCAACGGACCACGGCCACCTGCGGGGCTTTCGCCGCCACGGTGAAGCCCAGAATGGCAGCCACCTTCTGCATCACCTCATCTCCTCCCACGGGACAATACTGGTTGTCAAGGTTGGGGGCCTTGACCGCTGCGTCGGCGAAGGCGCGGCATCCGGCGAAGCCGCAGCCGCCGCAGTTGGCGCCCGGCATCACCTTCTCCACTTCGTCGATCCGGGGGTCCTCCTCAACCCGGAACTTGCGCGCCACCCAAAAGAGGATGAGCGCAAGCAGCAGGCCCAGGACGGACAGGATCGCGACGGTCCAGATTATCGTTTGAGTCATTATGCTTTAATGTTAAAAATGTATTCGTTACGTAAACGGTCGCGCAGCAGCCACACCACGCCGTACCACAGGGCCACGGCGCCGATGGCCAGTCCGCCTGCCAGCAGTTCGGATCCGCCGGCGGCGAGCGTGCCGAGCAGGGCGGCGACCATCACCAGGAGCGGGATCACGTAGGCCAGCCAGACGGCCTTGTGGCCCATCGAGGCCCGCAGGACCACGGACACCTCGTCCCCCACCTGGTAATTGTCCCACCCGCGGGTCGGGAGTTCGATTTCCTTGAGCGAGGCATCCCCGAGGCTGCACATTCCCTTGGCGTGGCATGCGGCGCAGGCTGACTCGGACACGATCTGCACGGTCGTGACTTCGGGCGTGACGGAGATGATCCGTCCGCGGTGGCTGATCTCGCTAACGGAACTCATCGCCGACCATATTGTTCATCGCAGAGTCGATCTCCATCGAGCCCGCCCGGATGTCGAGGGCATCGTCGAGTTCGACAAAGCGGATCTGTTCGCTCTTGAAGAGCATCTCTATCTCGCAGGTCTCGCCGTTGCGGTGCTTGGCGATGATGATCTGCGTCTTCTCCCTATCCTCGGGATTCTCGCTGAGTCCCACGAAATCGGGACGGTGGATGAACAGGACCATGTCGGCGTCCTGCTCGATGGAGCCGGACTCGCGCAGGTCGGACAGCTGCGGCTTGCCGCCGCCGCCCTGGCGCTGCACGGCCTGGCGGGAGAGCTGGGAGAGCGCGATGATCGGCACGTCCAGCTCCTTGGCCGTGGCCTTGAGGGTCCGGGAGATCGCCGCCACCTCCTGCTCGCGCATCCCCTTGAGTTCGGCGGGGCCCTGCATCAGCTGGAGGTAGTCCACGACGATCAGGCGCACGCCCTTGTTCTTGA
>JAEEGK010018594.1_pt1 | contig 15016 bp, 15 predicted proteins | sample 8958771 | NCBI WGS metagenome assembly JAEEGK01 (sample SAMN16246547, study PRJNA631951) | gut metagenome | biome: gut microbiome; feature: rumen; material: SC-attached | host: Bos | place: Iran: Karaj | collected 2018-10 | reverse complement strand
AATCAAAACCATTTATTTTGCATAAATTTCGTTGAAAGCGTCAACGAGTTCGCTTACTACAAACGGCTGACCTTTTACCTCGTTGAATTGGAACGGCACAAAACCATCCACTTTCATACGGAGGTAGCCCGCAAACTGTCCGAGGTTTTGCTCGGCAACTACCACTTTCTTGAATTTCTTCAAGACTTCGGCGGTGTTTTTGGGCAACGGGTTGATGTACTTGAACTGTGCGAGGGCCACCTTCTTGCCGGCGGCGCGCATCTCGTCCATTGCGGCGTGGAGGTGTCCGTAGGTGGAGCCAAAACCAACTATGAGCAATTCTGCGTCCTTGTCGCCAAGCACCTCAACGTCGGGAACGGCGATTTTGGCGATTTTCTCGGCGCGTTTGCGGCACATAAGGTCGTGGTTTTCGGGGTTGGTGGAGATTGCGCCGGTCTTGTCGTCCTTTTCGAGGCCGCCAAGGATGTGCGTGAATCCCTTCCTGCCCGGTACTGCCCAATAGCGTACCATTTCCTCGTTCCTCATATAAGGTGTCCACTTGCCGAGAAGGTCTTCCGGCACGTAGGGAGGATTGATGGCGGGATAGTCGGCGAGGTTGGGGAGTTTGAATGCTGCCGAACCGTTGCCGAGGAATGCGTCCGTGAGAAGAATCACGGGGGTCATGTGTTCGAGGGCAATCTTGCAAGCGTCGTAAGCCGCGTCGAAACAGTCGGTGGGGCTGAGGGCTGCGATAACGGGCATTGGCGATTCGCCGTTGCGACCGTAGAGAGCCTGCAAGAGGTCTGTCTGTTCAGATTTGGTGGGCAAACCCGTTGCAGGGCCGCCGCGCTGTACGTCGAGAACCACCAAAGGAAGTTCGAGGATGACAGCCAAGTTCATCGCTTCGGATTTGAGGCAGATGCCGGGGCCCGAAGTTGATGTAGCCGCCAATGCGCCTGCAAACGATGCGCCGACAGCCGAGGAGCAACCTGCGATTTCGTCCTCGCACTGCACGGTGATAACATCCAAAGACTTGTGCTTGGAGAGTTCGTGCAAGATGTCGGTAGCGGGAGTGATGGGGTAGGAGCCGAGGTAAAGACGGAGACCTGCCTTCTCAGCCGCTGCAATAAGACCGTATGCGGTGGCCTTGTTGCCGGTGATATCCATATAACGTCCCTGAACCTTGTTTTTGGATTCGATGCGATATACGTTGGTGGCACTGCTGTGCGTATTGTGTCCGTAGTCGTAACCTGCCTGAATCACCTTTATATTAGCCTCTGCGACGCCCGGTTTCTTGGCAAACTTGTCTTTGAGGAAGTTGAACGCGATTTCGAGGTTGCGGTCGAAGAGCCAACATACCAAACCGAGGGCAAACATATTGCGGCATTTGAGGATGCTCTTGTTGTCCATACCCGAATCGGCGAGGCAGTCCTTCACCATCGATGTGAGGGGGCAGAGGATAACGCGGTCGGGGTCGATGCCCATTTCGCCGAGGTAGTCTTCGGTTGCAAACTGCGCCTTCTGCAAGTCGGCAGACTTGAAACTATCGGTATCGACGATAATAGTTGCATTAGGCTTTGCATATTTATACTGAGTTTTGAGGGCTGCGGCGTTCATAGCCACAAGCACATCGCATTTGTCGCCCGGAGTGTAAACTTTTTCCGCTCCGATATGCACCTGAAAACCCGAAACGCCTGTCAACGAACCCTGAGGTGCGCGAATGTCTGCGGGATAGTCGGGGAAGGTGCTGATGCTGTTACCAACAGTGGCAGAGATAGTCGAGAAGATGTTGCCGGCGAGTTGCATACCGTCGCCCGAATCTCCCGAAAACCTGACAACCACACTGTCCAAATTTTCTATTTTCAAATTTTCTGACATAAGTTCTTTGTTTTAAAATTGATGACGCAAAGATAAGGTTTATTCTTTAATTAATTATTAAATATTGCATTTTTTTTGGATATTTTTTCAGGGGATTAAGAGATACACGTATGGAGAGATTTTTTTTTTTTGCATATATTAATTATTTATGTATATTTGCAAAAACAAATTTAAACCACACCGCAATGCAAAAGACAACAACAACGAGTTTGACATTTGAGGAAGAACTTCTTGCAGCCGTATATTATAATAATGTTGCAAAAGTGGAATGGCTGATTGGGATGGATTATTTTAAGCCGTCGATGGTAACTGAGCCAATTGAGGTTTATGATGAGACCATTCCATTGTACTGGATTACAATATGTTACAAATATTTGCTCCATTACGATGAATATGCAAAACCGCGTAAAGCCGTCGACAAAATGCTGACGCTTTGGAAGGAGCGTTTCAATTTGGATACCGAAGAACTTATCGACCTGAAAAAATGCAAAAAGAACGACGACGGTGATGTTGAATCCGGCGAATTTGTGGAAGGTCAACCTTGGTTTATGGGAAAACTCACGTATCAAGATTTCCAAAATTCAGGCGCAAAAGATATTGATTACGAACTATATAAAGCCGTATGCACCAAAAACATACCAGCAATAGTCGATTGCCTTCAACGCGGTGCGATGCCCGACGCAAAAATCATAGACCGAGATGGTAATCCGTGTTCGACTTCTGCGCTGCTACACTATTTTAGATGTTGTCGCTCCGGCTATGTTCCGGGCAAGGAAGAACCAATAGGACGATACGATATTGGCGCATTAATCACCGTAGCGTCCGACGAACAAATCCTCTATTTGCTTGACCAAAACATTAATCAACGCACATTTACATCTGCAAACATATTCAGCAAATTTATTTCCAAAGCGCACACAGAAGATGAACTAACCTCCGAAACCAAAGATATGATTGACAATTTTGTAAGCGAAATTGACAAACCGGGGGCAGTTCTTGTAATGTTTGACGAAGGCAAAATATTTGCAAGTTGGGATATGAACTATATGTGCAAATCCAAATATGCGTATAAATATTTGATTAAACGAGTTTTCTATCATTCAAAATACATAGTAATCCGCGTAGGAGGATATTCTTTCCGCGTTGCCGGAATGGTATTAGCGTATGCGAACAATCTTCCCGAAGACCGTACCTACGTGGAGCATCTGTCGGACGGCGGCGACGACGGCAATTGGGATTACCGTCCGCCAAGAATCAAAACCATAAATATGAACCACTATACGTTTAGCCCTGATATGGACATCGTAAACAAAGCCGAAGAATACGATTTCAAGACATTCGGCAGCAAAAACGGTTCGCATACTATGGTTCATTATTATGTCAACAACATCTCGACGGGTTGGTATGACGAAAAAGGCAAGTTCTGCCCGTTTTACGACAATATTCGTGGATTGCACGCAATCACAGATGTTGCAATGATATACGGATACGACCAATTGGCACCCGCAACGGCAGCCGTCGCCACATTTACATACGAAGATGACGGCGATACAATCTTTGCCGGTGGCACCGTCCACAAAGACCGCCGCAGCCGTACATCGTCGCAGAAAAAACTCATTGAGGAGTCCGGCGTAAAATTGCTTGACCTGACGGACCAAAAATTAAAGGCATTTATTGAGAAGGAATTCAAATTTCGATGTGAAATGGAAGAAAAAAATTAACAATCCTCAAACTCAATTAAAAATGGTGATTCGTGAGTGTGGTCGCCTTCACCGTCAAAATCAATCGTTACAAAGTTATCAACATAATCGTAAATCTTGTTGGTCTTTGCCTCTTCGATTATTTGTTGGTAATCATTTTTTGTGCCGCTTACAACACCCGACACGGAATGTTTTGGCACTTTTACGCGGTCGCCTTCGTCAAAAAATACAGGATAAGGCACGAAAGCATTTTCAAACCGTTCAGAATCCAAATTGTCAACCTCGCGGGTTTGTTCATTGTCAATTTCCCAAGCACAAAAGGTTGACAATCTGCCATTTCCGTCAAAACTCATTTCACCGAGCTTGTCTGGAACACGGTTAGAATGTTCAAAAACAGTTTGATATTCTGAATCTAAATCTCTGATTCCAACAAGCGTTTGAGAAAACACGGGTTCAAACCTTGACGAAATTATCTGATATTTACTTATAGTAAATTCTTCTTTTATTTCCGCAGATTTTTGCAATGCAGTCGAAAAATCACCATAAATTCCTTGGATAGAATTGTCGGAATATTGCACAACAAAAACGCACTTCGGATTGGTTTCTTTGAATGTTTCCAATTGCAAATTATCAATCTTGATGCGTTGTTTTATTTGAGTTTTTAGATTTTCATCAGTTGTCCGTGCAGCAATTTCTTTCAAAAATTCGACCTTATTTTCATACAGCAACGACCAATTATAGACAATTGCCGCAGTCTCCAAATCGCTGAATTGCCATCCTGTACGCTCAATTTCCGCCCTCATAGCCGTTGAAAAATCAGGCAAAGAAAACAATATTTCATTGTTGCTCATAATCGTTTTGTTTTTAAGGTTGATGCAAAAATATTAATTAATTCGTTAAAAAAAATGTTTTTCTTATTCCAATCTGTTTCATTATAACGGGTTAGAATAAAAAACAAACGACTGTTTTTTGTTAGACGATTCATACCAAACATCATATTCTTTGGATAGATACAAACGAATTTGCTTTGCAATTCTAAGCCCTTGCTGATTCCATTTTTCGGAATCAAATTCAGTTTCCTTTTTCTGTTTTAACCATTTCCTTACGCCATCGATTTTGACAGCCTCAAAAACTTTTATGCATATTAGGTCATCATCATCAACATATATCGGCGAACCGTCGTCGAGATAGCCGCAAGTATTTTCACCCGCGCGAATCGTAACTATTTCATTAACAATAATTTGGCGTTTAATTAATTCAGGTTGTGAATTGCTGATTGTTAAAAACCTTTCTACAATACCTGATTTTAACGTGTTATAAATTTCAAAACCACACGAAAAACGCCAATCGTTAGAATCATATTTTTTGGTTGTTACAAACATTTTACCGAGGTGCAAAAATGCTTCATACATAGCACGGATTACTTGCTCAGGATCACAATATCCATCAATGGGCTTTACTTGTGTAAAACAATTAGGCACAATTTGTAGATGCATAACCAAGGAACTATTTATGCGTCCATCAGGCATTTTATCGTGCAAATAACAATGACTAAACACAAATCTTGTTGGGTCGTCCTCATAACAAATGTCAACTTCGCCACGATGAGGATAAAATGTCAACCCTTCCAACTGATGCCGAATCAAATCAAAATTGACAGACCAATTGGATATATAACTTTTAATTGTCCGCCTCCCTAACTTTGCCGTAAACGGAATATCGCAGGCATCATATTTGCCAAATTTAAGTGAAAATTCCTCTATTTTTATCTCATTTCCAGTCATTTTTTTATTATTTTAACAACAACAATTCCTTATCAAAATCGCTGAAATACAAACTGTTATCTTCTTTTATTTCAGGATTAAGCAAATACATTAGTTTTGCAATCGGAAAATCAAAATTGTTTGTATTATCGTCCCAACTGTGAACATATCCTAATATGCCGTATTTTTTTATGGCATTAATTGCCGCCTTACAAACATCTTTTGTAAAATCTTCAAAATTGACAACTTTATCCAAAACAAGTTTTGAATCTTCAAACATAAAATTTCTATCACCGAAATTCGACACATCCGAAAAATAGTATATAACTATTTGTAAATCAGCATTTTTTTTGCACAATTTAACGAGATGACCGTCAGGCTCATTTTGCCACACAAAATTGCATACACTTTCGTTTTGTTGAATTCGATTGCAATCTTCATCCAAAAAAAACTTGTCATCTTGAAATTGCAGTTTCCAAAGGGCTGTTATGAGCAAATTTAATGGGTTGTCGCCCACATACGTAGATTCAAAGCGGTAATGTTTGCTGTCAATATCCATTTCGACAACCGCAGTACCGTAAAACTCAAAGTCAAATTTAAAGTTTGTTGCTGCCATAATTATTCATTATTTTTCTTGACGCAAAGTTACAAAAACTAATGAGAAATTCAAAGTAATCACACAAATTTTTCAAATTTCAACTCTAAACCTTCCCACCATTTCACCGTCAAACTCCCGAAACAAAAACATCACATAATTATGAAAAAAATTCTATTTATCCTTACGGCGATGGCCGTAGTATTTTCGCTGAGCCAATGCAACAGCAACGGCGGCGACAAAGGCGACAAATGTTGCAACGACGCAAAATGCTGTCAGAACGGCGGCGACAAGTGCAACAACAATTCTCAATGCTGCCAAACCGCTGACAACCAAGTCATTAAAGCGATAATGGAACGTCGCAGCATCCGCAAGTACAAGGACACTCCCGTCGAGCACGAGAAACTCGCCACAATCGTAAAATGCGGCATCAACGCTCCGAGCGGTATGAACAAACAGCCGTGGGAAATCCGTGTGGTGGAAAGTCAGGAACTCATCAACCAAGTGAACGAGGTCTATAAAAAGGCTAACGCCGAGGCTGTTGCCAAAGACCCGGACTTCAAAAATATGTTCCGCAACGCTCCCAACATCATTTGCGTTGCCGCCGAAAACAATGCCGGTCTCGACTGCGGACTCCTTGGCGAAAATATGATGCTCGCCGCACAGTCGATGGGGCTCGGCACGTGCTGTTTGGGCGGGCCCGTGCGTTTCATCAAAGACAACGCCGACGCAAAATTCTTCCTTGACAAACTCGGATTTTCAGAAGGTTACGACCTGATTTACATCCTTGCCATCGGCTATCCCGACGAATCCCCCGCCGCCAAACCGAGGGACGAAGGCAAGGTGAAGTTCATCAAGTAGGCGGAAAAAAAAATTCCTAAAATTCCGGCACGGGTTCGTTATAAAGTTTCGTAAAAACTTCCCGCGCCGGAATATATAATATTGCCATCTTCGTCGCTCTGCACAACGCAACTAAATAAAAATTTTTTTTCCTTTCTTTGGGTTCTAAAATTAATTTTATACTTTTGTATTGTTTCTCAGTAAGGGATATTGGATGTTTAATTAAAAATCAAACAACTTCTTACATTTGCGCATAAACAAAACATAATATTAATTTAAACAAAGTATTACTATGAAAAAAACATTCTTTTGGCTGTTGTTGATGATGTTTTGTGCCTTTAATACCAAGGCGCAGAACATCGAGGTATCGCAATCGGGACGTTTCGCCGTGTTTACCCTCACCGGCGACGACTACGCCCATTGGCTCGAAGACGCTTTCAGCAACGATCGCCAAATGGTGCAAAGGCTGTCGAAACAGCTCTACCAGAAGTTCAACGACGATTTCGATTTCATCGTGTATGTGCTAAACGAGGACGAACTTTTGCCAAGTTTCCCGTATTACGGCATCAGTAGCCAGGTGCGCATTACCGACGAGGGCGTTGGCAACAGATATTTCGACAACTCAAAGGGTTATGGTTCCGACGGACGTCTGTTTCAGGTGCTGCACCTGCCTTACAAGAACGCTATCGAGAGCGGCCCGTTTCTCCACGAGATTTTCCACCATTGGGGCAATTTCGCGATTCCAACCATCGATTTCGACAACGAACCGTATGGTTCCAACGGCGGCTCGCACTGGGGTGTCACTGGCGGCAGCGGCAAGGGGCAGCTTGGCGGTTTTGTGCAGAGCGAGATGAAAAAAGACGGCAATACCTACACAATCCCGAGTTTCGGTCTCAATGCCAGCGGCGGCAACGGCGTGCCTTACAACGAGTTGGAACTTTATCTCATGGGGTTGATTCCAGTATCGGAGGTATCGCCGTTTAGCGTGTTCCGTCACATCAACAACTACTCCTGGGACAAAACATCGCGCACATTCACCATTGTGGCCGACGATGTGCAGACCTACACTCCCCAAAGGCTCGAAAGCGAGCTTGGCAAGCGCGTACCCGACTACACAACGTCGCAAAAGGAGTTCAACGCGATGTTTGTGGTATTGACACTCAATCCGCTCACCAACGCACAAATAAAACATTACGACGAAACTATCGAACGTTTTTGCCGTGTTGGCGACGATGGACAGAGTTGGCTCTACAATTTCTACGAGGCCACCGGCGGACGCGCCAAGTTCCTCTGCGGCGACCTTCACGAATCCGTTAAGGGCGATGCTATCAGAATCATAAGTCCAAACACGAACACGCCGGCTTTGGAGATGTATTCCACATGTTCTATCGAGTGGAACGCCTCGGTATCGGGCAACGTGAAGATTCAACTCATGCGTGACGACGCGCCCGTAAAGACCATCGCATCCAATATCCCCGCTTTGACTGGCAAATACGAGTGGATTGTTGACCTCGACGGCTCGCCAAACTACACCAACTATTATATAAAGGTTACAAGCGAGAATAAAGGTCAGGTCTATGCCGAGAGCGCGAAATTCAATGTTAAAGTTCCCGACAGCGAAATTTGCAGTATCAATGGTCATGTGTATGATTTTGCTGGCAAGCCGGTGAGCGGAGCGTGGGTCACAAGCGGCAGCAAGCTTCCGAGCATCGATTGCAGTTTCGAAGACGCCGGCGACTACGGCTACATGGTGTCGCCTTACCAAACCAAAATCGAGTTCCAACCCAGCAACAAAGTTATAAACCAGTTTAGTTTTCGGGTTTTCACCAATCAACCCACTTTGGTGGATGGTCTTACCACTGGCATTATAAACAAAGACCAGGAGATTTTGTATAGTGTTGATCTCACCGCCGACCAGGTAAAGAGTTCATTGTGGACCGAAGTTGATATTCCTGAGGGATTGATAGTTACACCGGGCGAAACCTATTATATTTTTCTTTATGACAACAACGCCGACTACAACACCATGGCGTGCTATTTCGCTTTTGTTGGAAAAGACGATGCGTCAAAATATTGTTACCGTGTTACGGCATCCGACGGCGTGGCAACAAAGACCAATTCTACCGGCGCATACTCATTGCGTCAAAGTCTTAATTGGAGCGGCAAACTGCGAGCCTTCGCCGACGGAATGAATTTTAGTCCCATTGATATTCAACCGCTTGCCGCATCGGCGTACAACATTGATTTTTACGACAATGTTACCCTCAATACAATATCTGTGACGGCAATCAAGACCGAGTTTTTCACCAATGAGACCATCAACAAAACATTCTTCACCGTTACGGGCAATTACAGCAACGGAAAGTCTGTCAAGCTTAGTCAGGACGATTTCACGATAAGTCCCACATCGTTTGCCACAGCCGGAACCCACAGTATAACAATTACAAGCGGCGACAAATCCGCCTATGTGTCTGTCAAGATTGAGGCTCCGAAGCTCGACTACATTGCCGTGACAACGCCTACAAAAACCACATATTTTGTTGGCGATGCCTTCGATAAATCAGGGATGGTTGTTACCGCGCATTACGACAACAATACCACCGCCGATGTTACTTCGCAATGCACTCTTTCCGGATTCGATTCCGAAACGGCTGGCACAAAGACCGTTACCGCCACCTTCGACGGCAAGAGCGCAACATTCAGCGTTACTATCAAAACTCCCGAGATTGTTGATTACACCTTTGTATCACCATCCAAAACAACATACCAAATCGGCGAAGAATTTAGCAACGCAGGATTCTCGCTCGTTGCCAACTACGAAAACGGCGTCTCAGTCAATGTTACCGACCAGTGCGCAATCTCTGGTTTCCAGGCATCGGAGGCAGGCAAATTTGAGTTGACATTTACCTATAAGGATTTTGTAAAAGTAATACAATACGAAGTGGAGGCTACTGAAAATCAGCAACAGGAAGATCCTCAACAAGAAGATCCCAAAACCGCTGTGGAAAACATTGCTCAAAACAACGTAAGAATTTGGAGTTACGATCGCAATATCCACATAGAAAACTATGTTGGCAAAGTGTATATCTTTGACCTTGGAGGACGCTTGGTTAGGACATTCACCACCAACGACTCCACAACCGAGTTCACATTGCCCAATACCGGAATCTACATTGTGAAAACAATGGTCGTCACAGCCAAGGTATCGCTACAAAATTAAATGCAAAAATCCCCTAAAATTCCGGCACGGGTTCGTTATAAAGTTTCGTAAAAACCTCCCGCGCCGGAATATATATTATGTTGCCATTCTCGTCGCTCTGCACAACAGTTTGGTTAAGCATCGCCTTCTGTTTCAGCGTTTTATATTCGGCAATTTCCAAAGCCTTTTTTAATAATTCTTCTTCTTGATTATTCATAATTTTTGATTGTTTTAAAGATTGATGGGTTATAAATTGTAACATCGTCGCCGTTCTTTTTGGCGATAATTTTTCGTGGATTTTCTGCATTGTCAATTATCATCCAAAAATCAACTATCGGCATATAAATCTCAAAAAGATTTTTGATACCGGCAAAATACCGCCTGAAAATCACGTCGTTAGGAATATTATGACCGCCTTCCTTCACGCGCTGCGCTACACGTGCGGCGGCAAATTCGGGCGAAGGAAGCCAAAAATACAGAAGTTGCACATAAAAACCTTTTTCGTGCGCTTTTGCGACAAGTTTTTGATAACTTTTGGTGGAAAGAGTGGTTTCTATTGCAAAACTTTCGTTTTGGTCGAGGAGATATTCAATGCGTTCGAGCATAAGCCTACCCGCCTGAATAGCAACACTTTCAGGATTGAACGGCGAAAGACCTCTTGCAATTTCGTCGGCGTTCACAAACTCCTTGCAGTCCAAAATCTCCGGCAAAATAGTTACCGATGCCGTCGTCTTCCCCGCGCCATTGCAACCCGATATTATGTAAAGTTTCTTTGATGGCATAATTGTTTTTATATTATTCAACATCAAAATTTACAGTGTTAACAATACAAATATATAACAATTTGCTTAATCCAACAAGCATTTTTTGTTAAAAATTGCTTAATCCATTAAGCAATTTTCCCTCATTTTTGCTTAATCAATTAAGCAATTTCTCAATAACTCATCAAATTTTTTTGCACAATCTCGCAAAACTCTTTATTTTTGCCACCGAATCAATAAAACATTTTACTATGAGCAAACAGATAGACCGCATAAATCAGATGGAGGCGAATCTTGACACTTTGACCGCCGCCAACAAACAGTTAATCAGCGCGTTGAAGACATTCAGAAACGCGCAGGAGGCTTATATTGCGCTCGAAGAATACTACAATGGCAAACTTTGGCGCAAGGATTTTGACGACGACAAAAACGGCAAAATCCCCGCCGAAATCAAACGTGGCGTTCTCTCGGAAGACGGTGTGTACAACGCACTTACAGACTATAAGGCGTCGTGTTTTGACGCATTGGAGGCGATGACGTCGCTCTTGAAAATTATTTAAGCCTGCCGCGCCGCAATCTCCCGCAGCCCGTTGTCGCTGATTTGTTTCAAGAAATCCTGAAACGTTTCAATCACCAATTCGTCGTCCGCAACTTGCTTGCGGACAGAGGTTTTGGCGAGTCGATATAATTGACTAAACACCGTGTAGCGCAATCTTGAAAGCAACGACCGCTCTATCCAATAACCAAAATCGGTGTTTTGGATTTTGGAGTTTAAACGTTTCATTTTCAGATACATCGCTAAGCCGTCGGCAGTGTCGTGCCAAATGTCGGTGAAGATGTAATCATAATGTTCAGCACCTTCGGCAGATAGTTTTTCGGCATATTCAAAAGCGTCGGCCTCGATGATGGATATTTTTTCGGCGTTTGGGAACTGCGGCAACAATTCTGTTTTGAAAAGTTCGATGATATTGGAATCTTTTTCCACGATTGTAACAGTCTTGACGCTCCTTTTGCCCGACGCCATAAACGCAAAATAACCCAATCCAAGACCGTAGGCGAGGACATTGCCGTGGGCGTTTTCGATTGCAGGCTGCATTGTAAGAATTTCGCTTGGTTTCACCGCCATCCATTCGCGACCGTCCTGTTTCACCGCCGGAAAACTGAACTCCTCCTCAAAAAATCCAATTTGAGAAATCTCCTTAAAATCAGATGTTTGCACCGGCTCGTCATAAACAAACGCTTCACACGGAGCATAACTTTCCATCGTCAATTCCCACGCGCCAAATGTTTTCTGCGGGAATTTAATGGTCTTCAAATACGGGTCGCCTTTGAAGTCGTTGACATCCAAACGCTTGAAACACCGCACGAAATAATCGTCAAAAAACTGTTTGTGGGCATCGTTTTCGTTGATTTCCATTCCGCACGCCGACGCCACCAACATCGAATACGCCAACGCCGGTTCCATATCGTACCCGCCGACTATCTTTTGCAGCATATCGGGGCGTATAAGCCGCTCATTTTTAGTTACATAATTCGCCAAAAGATCCATTGCCTCGCCATTGTTTAGCATAGTATCGTTGAGAATCTCCAATCGGCGTTTGTCAAATTCGTCTAACTTTATAATCATTTTTCAATTCTATTTTTAATCTTTACAACGGTGGCTCAGAAAACTTTTTGTCCATATATTTTGACATTTCCAACAGCCGTTTCTCTATTTTTTTCCAATTGAGTTTCTTGCCGTTGCAGAGTTTCAACGGTTCGTTATAATTAATTTCGTCAAAAAAAGTAACCGCTTTAAGTACCATTACGGTATTGGCATTGTATTTTTCTTGAAAGAAATCCAACATCTGCCGAAGCGAATAATACTCCGACAAATACGCCAAATCGATAAAATCTTTTATCCGGGTTCCATTGCCGGCTATGGAATTGAGTTTCATAGCGCAAATGTCTTTGAGTCCCGCGAGTCTGATTCCGCTATCTGCAAATGTGTCCAACCATTTGTATTTGTGCATTATACAATCAATTTTTACATCGGATATTGAACCTTTGAGCGTATTTGCAGCCATATAGTCGGCGCGGAATCCATATTCGCTTTCCAAATATTCGCGCATCTGAACGTTGTCGAAGGCAGACGTTGAAAACAAATCCAAATCAATGCTTATTCTGTGTCCTATCTGCAATGCGAGAGCGGTGCCGCCTACAAGATAAAAATCTTTCAATACGCTGTCTGCCATCAGTCTTTTTAGGAGTTCCAAAGTTGAGGCTTTGACTGTTTGTTCCTGTAACATTTTAAATCCTCCTTTTTGAGATTAAAAACCCGACATACAAAGTTCATATCCTTGTCGTTCATATACGGTATATCTTTAACTGTCTGACGCACAGCCCTGTAACCATACAGATTGAACATCGCGTAATAGTCGTTTTTCCATCCGCGCTCCAAGACCCTCTGCACAACTATATTACGCATTGCCTTGAAGTCGAAATCGTCGGTTTCGTACTCCCACAATAGCGACGGATTGATTTTGCAATCGCGATGTTCTTTATAATCTGAAAAATACAGCATAGCCTTACAATTTTGGTTACTGCAACAAAGTTAAGATTTTTTTTCGACAACGGCAAGTTTTAACGCATTTATTTTATAATTCCAAAATGCCGCAGCGCGTTTGCAATTCCGTCATCATCCACGGACGTTGTTACATAATCCGCGTGGTGCTGAACGCCGGGCATTGAGTTGCCCATTGCGATACCGATGCCGGCTTTTTGGATGATGGGAATGTCGTTGCCGCCGTCGCCAAACGACATTGTTTCAGCGATTTGGATACCGAGATAATTCGCAACGGCTTCAAGTCCTTTGCCCTTGTCGGCGTGGACGGATGTGATGTCAACAAATTCCGGCGACCAACGCCCCGCAACGCAGGTTTCAACTGTCGGCATCAAAACCTTTTCGTGCGCCTCGTCAAAAAATGACGTTATCTGCATAATGTCCTGCGGCAAAATATCTTCGATAGGTATCCTATTGACATCCACAGGGATATGCAGCCCAACGTTAAACACTTTTTCAACTACGGGTTTATGGTTGAAAACAGAAAAATCGTCTGTGCTCATCAAAATGGTCGGATAATCAAAATCGCGGGCGTCGTCAAGGAGTTTTTGGACGTCAGATTTGCTAATATTATGTTTTACAACAGATTCACCGCCCACGTCCACCAACGCGCCATTGTTGGTGATGTAGCCGTCGATTAACGGTTTGATAACGTCAAGATTGGAGGTTATAAACGCCTTTGGTCGCCCCGTGGAAATAAAAATTTTGATGCCGCGTTGCTTCGCCGTCTTCAATGCTTCTACTGTGGAAACGGGAATTTCGTGCGTCTTAAAACTCACCAATGTCCCGTCAATGTCAAAAAATAATGCTTTAATCATTTCGTTAAACGTGAATTTTCGGACTCCGCCTTGCGGCGGGTCTTTTTTCTAAACATCAATTACCGATAATTTTATTTTAATTATCGAAAATTTTCTCATACGGTTGCATATTTCTGTCCAAACGATGGCAAAAATTTGCTTCAATATCAAATCCATACCTTTCGCCTTGCAAACTTGCTCCTCCAAAATTGATCAAAATACCAACGGGAATTCTTGTAAGTCGAAGATAATTGAATAATTGACTCCGATGTTCAGGCAAAATTGTCGAAACCGACTTTAATTCAACACAAATATCCTTGCCAACCAAAATGTCAACTCGATATTTCTTTTTAAGTTTATGATGTTTGTAATAACAATCAACCTCACATTCAGACTCGTTTTCAATACCCGAATCCGATAGTTCCAAACTCAAACTTTCATTGTATATTGGCTCCAACAATCCCCGACCTTGTGTATTATAAACCCTTAGAGCCGCTCCAATCACTTGATAGACAACATCTTTGTATTCACTGAAATCTTTCATTTGCAATTATTATTACAAAATAAATTAAAAACAAAAATTACCGTAAATTAGAAATTTTCGATAATTAAAATAAAATTTACGGTAATTTTCGTTTTAAAACCCTGTCGCGCCTGCGCGGCAGTTACGTTCAAAGATTTATTGTTTAGAGAGCCATTCGTGTGCGCCGGCAGCTGCTTTGCGGCCATCGCCCATTGCGAGGATTACCGTTGCACCGCCGCGAACGATGTCGCCGCCCGCGAAGATGTCGGGGATGTTGGATTGGTTGTTTTCGGGGTTGACGATGATGGTGCGACGCTTCGGGTCAACGTCGAGTCCTTCCACAGCCGATGTGATAATCGGGTTGGGGGAGACACCTACT
>JAEEGK010018593.1_pt1 | contig 15017 bp, 12 predicted proteins | sample 8958771 | NCBI WGS metagenome assembly JAEEGK01 (sample SAMN16246547, study PRJNA631951) | gut metagenome | biome: gut microbiome; feature: rumen; material: SC-attached | host: Bos | place: Iran: Karaj | collected 2018-10 | reverse complement strand
CCAAAGAAAGCTTTCAAATATTAAACATTATTAGTACTTTTGCACGCGATATGGCAGGATTATACATCCATATACCCTTCTGCAGGAGCCGCTGCATCTATTGCGCCTTCTACTCCACCACGTCGCTCGACCTGCGTCAGCGATACGTCGATGCGGTGTGCCGCGAGATGGTGTCAAGAGGTAGCACGGCGATAGACACCCTCTACCTCGGCGGCGGTACGCCCAGCCAACTGACCATCGCGCAATTAGAGCAGCTGTTCCTATATATTAATAAGGTGTATTCCCTCTCTCCTCAAGCAGAGGTCACCATCGAGGCCAACCCCGACGACGTGACAGTATCCTTTGCTGCGACAGTGTCGCAGCTCGGCATCAACCGCGTGTCGATGGGTGCCCAGACATTCGACGACAGCCGACTCCGCTTCCTCCGCCGGCGCCACACATCGGCACAAGTAGCCGAGGCCGTCGGCCGACTGCGCCGGGCAGGCATCCGCAATATCAGCATCGACCTGATGTACGGCTTCCCCGGCGAGACTCTCGACGAGTGGCAGCACGACATCGCTTGCGTCCTCGGCCTCGGCGTCGAGCACATCTCGGCCTACTGCCTCACCATCGAGGACGACACGCCACTGCAGCGGATGAACGTCAGCCCAGCAGACGAGGAGACTGAGCGCCAGATGTACTACGCCCTCATCGACCGGCTCACACAAGCCGGCTACGAGCACTACGAAATCTCGAACTTCGCACGACCAGGCTTCCGATCGCGCCACAACAACAGCTACTGGACTGACCAACCTTACATCGGCCTTGGCGCCGCCGCACATAGTTATGACCATCAGCGCCGCCAATGGAACGTCAGCGACATCAACGCCTATATCAACGGCATTGAGAGCGGCACCCCCGACTTCGGCTTTGAAATTCTCGACGGCGTCACCCGTTATAACGACCGTGTGATGCTCGCCCTGCGCACATGCGACGGTCTCGACCTCAGCACGCTCACCGACGCCGACCGCCAGTACATCCTTCCGCTTGCACAAAAGCACATCGGCGCAGGGCTCCTGCGTCTCTCAGGCAGCCGGCTCATCCTCACCCGCCAAGGCCTCTTCGTCAGCGACCTCGTCATCAGCGACCTGATGCAAATTTAGTGCCGTTCAAACTGCGCGTTTACTGCCGGGTAAAGGTGCTTTACCCGCCGGTAAAATGACCTGTACCCGCCGGGTAGCGGCGGGAGTATTACTGAGCATAGTCAGAAGAGGAAAAAGCAAAGACTGCTGCAGTCAGATGTTATATTTGTTTGTCTTGCGGGTGGCCTTGCGCGGAGCCTGGGTAAAGCCCTGGCGGGGACTCTTTACCTGACGGTAGTCGGCCCAACGCTGGTTGATCTTGGCAACATAGTCGGCCGTCTCTGAGCCACGCATGTAGCCGTACTTCACAATCGGGTCATTATAATATTGGGGCTGGGCAAGTTTCAAGACATACTCGGAAATGTTGGACCACTGGTGGGCGTTGCGACCGTCGCGCTGGCAGAGAGCCATCGCGTCACGTATGTGATGACTGCCGCCGTTGTAGGCTGCAAGAATGAAGTTGATGCGCTCGCGGCGGTCCTGAATGTCGCTAAAGGTCTGTTCAAGCTCGCCGATATACTTGGCTGCTGCGGCAATGCTCTTTTCGGGATCATACATCTGGTCGCGAGGCAGTCCCAGGTGGTCGGCGGTGGCCGGCATAATCTGCATCAGTCCCTTAGCTCCAGCCCAAGAAGTTGCCTTGGGGTCGAAGGTTGACTCCTGATAGGCCTGGGCTGCCATGAGGCGCCAGTCCCAGCGAATAGAGCGGCAATGTTGCATGAACAGACCGTCGTAGTGGGAGATGACGCCGCCCTTGCGGTCGAGCATGGGCGAGAACACGCGGCGCTTAACGCTGCGGCTGCTCAACAGATAGGCCTCCTGCTTGCGCACTTCTTCAAGACGCTCGGGACTGTTCCAGGCCTGAAGCTCGCGTTCCAAGTCGTCCTTGGCGGGACTTGCCACAAGCCGTCCCACCTCGGTGGCGGCCATGATGTCGCCCTCGTCTGCATCGAGTTTCTGCTGCATCTCAACCGAGTCGCGGCATACCTCAACGCGGAGGCGGACTCCGAGCTGCTCGGCAAACTTCAGCGCCAGCAGGTACTGCGTGCCCAGATGGCGTCCATGATAGTCGTAGTAGTACTGTGGGCCGCTCAGGGTAAGGAGAATCATCTCGCCACCATTCTGAATTTCCTCAAGGTCAAAGTCGTCGTCGACGTCCATGGAGTCCATAACCTCGCCCCAAGGCGCCACCACCTTGCCCTGCGGCTTCTGCTCACGGCAAGCGACCAATAAAATGGCTAATATGACGATATATACGACTTTAAACTTCAATTTCTCTACAATTTGGGCGCAAAATTACACATTTAATTGCACAATCGGAATTTTTTATGTACTTTTGCAGCACTTTTTCAAGATAATTAGACTTTATACATGTTAAGAATCGCAGTTCAATCGAAAGGACGTCTGTTTGAAGACACAATGAATCTGCTCAGCGAGGCAGACATCAAGGTAAGCGCCACAAAGCGCACGCTGCTTGTTCAATCGAGCAATTTCCCACTCGAAGTGCTCTATCTTCGCGACGACGACATACCCCAGAGTGTGGCGTCGGGTGTGGCCGACATTGGCGTTGTTGGAGAAAATGAGTTTGTTGAGCGTGGCGAGGATGCTGAGATTATCTCGCGTTTAGGATTTTCAAAGTGCCGCCTCTCGCTGGCTATTCCAAAGGAGATCAACTACACGGGGCCGCAGTGGTTCAACGGCAAGAAGATAGCCACCTCGTACCCCAACATCCTGCATAACTTCATGCTGGAGAACGACATCACGGCTGAGGTTCACGTCATCACCGGCTCGGTGGAAATAAGCCCGGGCATCGGGCTGGCTGACGGTATCTTCGACATCGTCAGCAGCGGCTCGACGCTGGTTTCGAACAACCTGCGTGAGGTGGAAGTGGTGATGCAGAGCGAGGCCCTGCTAATAGGTCACAAAGGCATGGACGCCGAGAAACGCGACATTCTGGAGCAGATACTATTCCGCTTTAAGGCCGTCAAGGACGCTGAAGATAAGAAATATGTACGCATGAACGCTCCCAAGGCCCGCCTTGAGGAAATCATCAGCGTGCTGCCGGGTCTGAAGAGCCCCACCATCATTCCGCTGGCCGACGAAGAGTGGTGTTCGGTACACACCGTGCTCGACCAGAAGCGTTTCTGGGAAATCATCGGCAAACTGAAGGAGATGGGTGCACAGGGCATCCTGGTCACCCCGATTGAAAAAATGATATTATGAACATCATCAAATATCCCGCCCGCGAAGAATGGGCAAGCATTGTCGAGCGACCGCACCTCGACGTTACAGAACTCAACCAAACCGTAGCCAACGTGCTGGCCGACATCAGGCAGCGAGGCGACGAGGCCGTCAAGGGCTATGAACTGAAGTTCGACCACGTCGACCTTGACTCACTGTCTGTCAGCGACGATGAGATGGCTGATGCTGAAAGCAAGATTTCAAAACAACTGCGCGAGGCCATCGAGCTGGCTCATGAAAACATCCAGAAGTTCCATGAGTCGCAGCGCTTCCGTTCGAAGAAGGTGGAGACGCAGCCCGGCGTGGTCTGCTGGCAGAAGAGTGTGGCTATCGAGAAGGTAGGACTCTACATTCCCGGCGGCACGGCTCCCCTGTTCTCGACGGTGCTCATGCTGGCCACGCCTGCCAAGATTGCCGGGTGCAAGGAGATTGTGCTCTGCACCCCACCCGACCGCCAGGGCTGTGTCAATCCTGCTATTCTGGTGGCTGCACGCGTGGCTGGTGTCAACAGGATATTCAAGATTGGCGGTGTTCAAGCTATCGGCGCCATGGCCTACGGCACGGAGTCGGTGCCCAAGGTCTACAAGATTTTCGGTCCAGGCAATCAGTACGTCATGGCAGCCAAGCAGCAGGTCAGCCTGCACGACGTGGCCATCGACATGCCTGCAGGACCCTCTGAGGTTTGTGTCGTTGCTGATGATATGGCCAGCCCGGAGTTTGTGGCTGCCGACCTTTTGTCGCAAGCTGAGCACGGCGTTGACTCGCAGGTTGTGCTCATCACCACCTCACACAAGCTCATTGACGACGTGCAGCAGGAGGTGGACCGCCAACTCGACAAACTTCCTCGCAAGGAGATAGCGCAGCGAGCACTTGAGAACAGCCTCATCATACTGGTACGCGACTTGAAGGAGGCAATGGACCTGTCGAATGCCTACGCTCCCGAGCACCTTGTCCTGCAGACCGCCAACTATGAGGAAATGTCCGAACGGGTGGTCAATGCTGGTAGCGTCTTCCTTGGGCAATACGCCTGCGAGAGTGCCGGCGACTATGCCAGCGGCACCAACCATACGCTGCCCACTCACGGCTACGCCACCGCCTACAACGGCGTCAACCTCGACAGCTACTGCCGCAAGGTGACTTTCCAGCACCTGACCGAAGAGGGCGTGCGCAGCATTGGCCGAGCTGTGGAACTCATGGCCGAGGCCGAGCAACTCGATGCCCACAAGAACGCGATGACCGTCAGAATAAACAGTTTAAAATGAAACCGTTAGAAGAATTGGTGCGACCAAACATCTGGTCGCTCGCACCCTATAGCAGCGCCCGCAACGAGTATGCCGGACGCGAGGCTCACGTGTTTCTCGATGCCAACGAGAACCCCTACAACAATCCCGTAAACCGCTACCCCGACCCTCTGCAACTGGAGGTAAAGGCAGCCATATCGAAGGTGAAGGGCGTGCCCACTGAGTGCATCTTCCTCGGCAACGGCAGCGACGAGGCCATTGATCTGCCCTACCGCTGCTTCTGCCGTCCGGGCATCGACAATGTTGTGGCCATTGAACCGACTTACGGTATGTACAAGGTATGTGCCGACATCAACGATGTGGAGTACCGCCCCGTACTGCTTGACGACAACTACCAGATAACTGCCGACCGCCTGTTAGCCGCCTGCGACTCAAAGACCAAAATCATCTGGCTCTGCTCGCCCAACAACCCAACGGGCAACTGCCTTTTACGCGATGAAATCATCAAAACCATCAACGCCTTTGAGGGCATTGTCATCGTCGACGAAGCCTATAGCGACTTCTCGTCACAGCCCTCGCTGCGCACCGAACTGGCCAAACATCCCAATCTCATCGTGCTCAACACCATGTCGAAGGCATGGGGTTGCGCAGCCATCCGTCTTGGCATGGCCTTCGCCTCGCCTGAAATCATTGGGATATATAATAAGGTGAAATATCCCTATAATGTCAACCTGCTCACCCAGAAACAGGCTCTCGAGGCCCTCGCCGACCCCTTCCAGGTCGACAAGTGGGTGCGCATGCTCAATCTCGAGCGCAGCCGCATGATCGACGCCTTTCGGCTGCTGCCAATCTGCGAAAAAGTCTATCCCACCGAGGCCAACTTCTTCCTCGCCAAGATGACCGATGCTCAGGGCATCTATGACAGCCTTGTCGAACAGGGGATTATTGTCCGCAACCGCACACGCATCAAGCTCTGCCGTGACTGCCTGCGCATTACTGTCGGCACCAAGAACGAAAACAACGAACTCATTGCCGCGCTGCGACAAATGTAGTGACTGCTGAATTAACTATTCATTTAATTAATACTAACCTATGAAGAAATTACTTAACATCCTCGTTCTCTGGGCATTCGCTCTGGCAACATGGGCACAGACAACACCCGCATTAGAACAGCTGAAGGCCGACCCGCGGAAAGCCTACGGCACAGACTACCCCTACACCGGGGCTGCCGCCAAGCTGACAAAGGCCCCGAAAGGCTATAAGCCCTTCTACATCAGCCACTACGGGCGCCACGGCTCGCGCTACTACTGGAATGCCATGCTCTACCGCGAGATGGACAGCGTGCTGACCATCGCCCACCGCAAAAACCAGCTCACGGCAGCCGGCGAGGAATTCCGCAAGAAGTTCGACGCCGCGAAGACGGAGCTGGCCACGGGCGTCAGCGAACTGAGCGACCTGGGCTGGGAGCAGCACCAGCGCATAGCCCGGACCATGTACAACAATTTCCCCGAGGTGTTCAAGAAGGGCGGCAACGTGCTGGCCATCGCCTCGCTCAGCGGGCGCTGCGTCATCAGCATGTCGGGCTTCTGCCAGGAACTGGTGCAATGTAACCCGAAGATAGAGATTCGCGAGCAGTCGTCACGCTTCACCCTCGACGGCGTCGTGCCCGACGACCGTCAGAACCCTGCCCGCCGCGACTTCCCCAGCACCAAGCCCAGGTTTGAGAAGAACCGCGACCAGTTCAAGTACACCGACAACCTCGGCGAAACGGTTGTCAAGCGTGCCTTCACCAGCACCGAGGGCCTGCCCGGCAGCACGCACCATATCGGCGAGAACTTCATCAACCTCTACACCTCGCTGCCCAACATCGGCCACGAGGGCATGATGGGCAGCCTCATGACCGACCAGGACATTGCCGACCGCTGGGAAAGCTCGAACCTGGGCACCTACTCGTGGCTCTTCCCCCGCAAGAACATGACAATCCCCATCCTGGAGGACATCATCAGGAAGGCCGACGCCGTGATTGATGGCAGTAGCGACCGCATAGCCGACCTGCGCTTCGGCCACGACGACCGCTTAGGCCCACTCCACATACTCATGGGCATCAACGGCGCCGACCGCGACCCTGAAGACCCCTACGAGGTGAAGAACTGCTACCAGAACTGGGAAACCTGCAAGGCCTGCAACATTCAGCTCATCTTCTACCGCAGCAAGAAGCAGGGCGCCGACGTGCTGGTGAAATGCCTGCTGAACGGCAGCGAGGCCACGCTGCCACTGCCCGCCGACAACTATCCCTACTACAAGTGGAGCGACTTCAAGAAGTTCTATACCGACAGGTGCAACAGCCTGAAGGGTGAGTAACGGCTGTGAATCCCGCACATTCACAATGAACGACCACACAATCATCAACGACCCGGTATTCGGGTTCATCAAGATTCCGAGGGGACTGCTGTACGACGTCGTACGGCATCCCCTTATGCAACGCCTGAACCGCATCAACCAACTGGGACTGGCATCGGTGGTCTATCCCGGCGCCCGCCACACGCGGTTCCAGCACTCCTTAGGGGCCTTCCACCTGACGAGCGAGGCCATACTGACGCTCCAGCAGAAGGGGAACTTCATCTTCGACTCAGAGGCAGAGGCCGTTCAGGCCGCCATCCTGATGCACGACATCGGGCATGGCCCCTTCTCGCACGTGCTGGAGCATACGCTGATACACGGCATCTCGCACGAGGACATCTCGCTGCTGATGATGGAGCGCATCAACCGCCAGACGGGTGGCCAGCTGAACCTTGCCATCAGCATCTTCAAGGGCGAGTATCCGAAGCAGTTCCTGCACCAGTTGATATCAAGCCAGCTCGACATGGACCGCCTTGACTACCTGCGCCGCGACTCGTTCTTCACGGGCGTTACCGAGGGAAACATCGGGTCGGCGCGACTCATCAAAATGCTGAATGTTGTAGACGATTCACTGGTCATTGAGTCGAAAGGAATCTATTCACTTGAAAATTTCCTGACAACACGACGGCTAATGTACTGGCAGGTATACCTGCACAAGACGGCCGTAGCCTGTGAAAAAGTATTGGTCAACACGCTGACGAGGGCCAAGGAGCTGACACGCGGCGGGAAGGACCTGTTTGCCTCGCCGCCGTTGAAGTATTTCCTACGGAACGAAGTCGACAAAACCTGGTTTGACAGCCATGAGGAAACGCTCGACATGTATGGCGACCTCGATGACAGCGACATCTGGAGTGCGCTGAAAGCCTGGAAGTACAGCGACGACAAGATACTCTCGACGCTTGCCACCGACATGCTCGACAGGCACATCTTCAAGGTGGAGGTCAGCGAGACGCCAGCCGACGAGCAGCGCATCGGCCAGCTGGCCCGCGAGATAGCCCGGACGATGGGCATCAGTACCGGCGACGCCCGCCACTACATGATGAGCATCAACACCATCCAGAAGGACATGTACGACACGACGGACGACAGTATCACAATTCTTTACAAAGACGGCTCAACGCGTGATATTTCCGAAGCTTCCGAATTGCTAAATGTGCAGTTACTTTCTAAAAAAATAAGAAAATATTACCTCTGTTATCAGCGTTTCGAATAATTTTTGCTACCTTTGCAAGCAAATTCAGAAACAACCCTTATGGAATTTACAGCGAAACAGATTGCAGAGCTAATCGAAGGACGGATTGAAGGCGACGAAAATGCCAAGGTCAGCTCCTTTGCCAAAATTGAAGAAGGCCGCGAGGGCGCTATCTCGTTCCTCTCGAATCCCAAGTACACCCACTTTCTATATGACACAAAGTCGTCCGTCGTTCTCATCAATGAGGACGTGGCGCTTGAAAAGCCTGTCGCCCCTACCCTCATTCGTGTGAAGAATGCCTATGAGAGCGTGGCGCGGCTGCTGCAGATTTATGACTCGATGAAGCCCAAGAAGACGGGCGTCGACGCGCTGGCCTTCGTATCGGCGTCGGCCACAATCGGCAAGGACGTGTATATCGGGCCGTTCTGCTACATCGGCGACGGCGTCGTCATCGGCGACGGCTCGCGCATCTTTCCCAACGTGACCATCTACGACGGCACCCGCATCGGCCAGCGCGTGACCATTCACGCCGGAGCCGTCATCGGTGCCGACGGCTTTGGCTTCGCGCCTAACCAGGAAGGCTACGAGAAGATTCCGCAGATAGGCATCGTCATCATCGAGGACGACGTGGAGATAGGCGCCAACACCTGCATCGACCGCTCGACGATGGGCCAAACCGTCATTCATCGCGGCGTAAAACTGGACAACCTCATTCAGGTGGGCCACAACTGCGAGATTGGCGAGAACACCGTCATGTCGGCCCAGGCAGGCCTGGCCGGCTCTACGAAGGTCGGCGCATGGTGCATGGTCGGCGGCCAGGCAGGCTTCTCTGGGCACATCACCATTGCCGACAAGACTTTTGTCGGCGCACAGAGCGGCGTCATCAGCAATACCAAGGGCAACGGCGAACAGCTCATCGGTGCTCCTGCCGTGAACCCCAAGATGTACTTCAAGGCCAGAGCCCTCGACGCCAAGCTGCCTGAGATGTACCGCCAGATTGCTGCCTTGCAGCGCGAAATTGACGAACTGAAAAAGAATCTTTAAGAGATATGAAACAAAAGACATTAAAAGGAAGTTTTTCATTGTGCGGCAAAGGTCTGCATACAGGTCTCAGCCTTACAGTAACCTTCAACCCGGCACCTGAAAACAACGGCTACACCATTCAGCGCATCGACCTGGATGGCATGCCGACCATCGATGCCGTCGCCGAGAACGTCGTCGACACGCAGCGTGGAACGGTTCTGGGCAAAGGCGACAACCTGCGCATATCGACCGTAGAGCATGCCCTCTCGGCCCTTTATGCCCTAGGCATCGACAACTGCCTGATTCAGGTCAACGGTCCGGAGTTCCCTATTCTTGACGGCTCTGCCATTAAGTATGTTGAGAAAATACAAGAGATTGGCATTGAAGAGCAAAATGCACCCAAGGACTGGTACATCATCCGCAAGAAGATTGAGGTGAAGGATGAGCAGAGCGGCTCGTGCATCACCATCCTGCCCGACGACGAGTTCTCGCTCACAGTCATGTGCTCGTTCGAGTCGAAATTTATCAACTCACAGTTTGCCACCGTCAACAAGGTTGAGGACTTCCCAACTGAAATTGCCCCTGCCCGCACGTTTGTCTTTGTCCGCGATATTGAGCCTTTGCTGCAAGCCAACCTGATCAAGGGTGGCGACCTGGACAACGCCATCGTCATCTACGAGCGTCAGACCACACAGGAACGGCTCGACATGCTGGCTGACATGATCGGCGTAGAGCACCGCGATGCCAACGACTTAGGCTATATACAGCACAAGCCGCTGGTTTGGGAAAACGAGTGTACGCGCCACAAACTGCTCGACATTGTCGGCGACATGGCCCTGATTGGCAAACCCATCAAGGGCCGCATCATTGCCACACGTCCCGGGCATACCATCAACAACAAGTTTGCCCGGCTCATGCGCAAGGAAATCCGCAAGCACGAGATTCAGGCTCCTATCTACGACCCCAACGACGAGCCGGTCATGGACGTGAACCGCATCCGCGAACTGCTGCCCCACCGCTATCCCATGCAGCTGGTCGACAAGGTGGTGGCCTTAGGTCCGATGAGCATCGTCGGCATCAAGAACGTCACGTCAAACGAGCCGTTCTTCCAGGGACACTTCCCCCAGGAGCCCGTCATGCCCGGCGTGCTCCAGGTAGAGGCTATGGCACAATGCGGCGGACTGTTGGTGCTGAACTCACTTGAGGAGCCTGAGCGCTGGTCGACCTACTTCATGAAGATTGACAACGTGAAGTTCCGTCAGAAGGTGGTGCCCGGCGACACGCTCGTCTTCAAGGTCGACCTCCTGGCTCCTGTCCGTCATGGCGTCTCGTCGATGAAAGGTTATGTCTTCGTTGGCGACCACGTAGTCACCGAAGCCAGTTTCACCGCTCAAATCGTTAAAAACAAATAGTAAATGAACACAATACACCCATTGGCCATCGTCGACCCCGAGGCAAAACTCGGCGACAACAACGTGATTGGACCGTTCTGCGTGATTGACAAGAACGTCGTCATCGGCGACAACAACAAGTTGCTTAACAGCGTCACCATACACTATGGCGCCCGCATAGGCAACAACAACGAGTTCTTTCCCGGAGCCAGCATATCGACCAAGCCTCAGGACCTGAAGTTCCAAGGCGAGGACACTACCTGCGAGATTGGCGACAACAACTCCATACGCGAGAACGTGACCATCAGCCGAGGCACAGCCTCGAAGGGCAAGACCGTCGTCGGCAACGGCAACCTGCTGATGGAGAACATGCACGTGGCCCACGACTGCGTCATCGGCAACGGCTGCATCATCGGCAACTCAACGAAGTTTGCCGGCGAGGTCGTGGTCGAGGACTATGCCATCATTTCGGCCACCTGCCTGTTCCACCAGTTCTGCCGCGTAGGCAGTTTCATCATGTTCCAGGGAGGCTCGCGCACCAGTCAGGACATTCCGCCATACATCATTGCCGGAAAGGAGCCCGTGCGCTTTGCAGGCGTCAACCTGATAGGACTGCGCCGCCGGGGATTCGACAATGCCACGATAGAGGCCATCCACGACGCATACCGTATTATTTACGCGCAAGGGGTGCTGAAGGACGGTATTGCCGAGGCACGTGCCAAGTATCCCAACTCGAAAGAAGTGGAATACATCTGCTCGTTCATCGAGAACTCCAAGCGCGGAGTGATTCGGTGAGGAGTTGAGGAGTTGGGGAGTAAGGAGGTGAGGAGCAAGAAACTCATTGTCGTTACGGGGCCTACAGCCGTCGGGAAGACCGACCTCTGCATGCAGATAGCCCGTAAGCTCGACATTCCAATCATCAATGCCGATTCGCGGCAGTTGTTTCGCGAACTGAAAATCGGCACCGCCTCGCCTACCGAAGAACAGCTGCAGGCGGTCAGGCACTATTTTGTAGGAACGCTCAGCATCGGCGACTACTACAGCGCCTCGATGTACGAACAGGACGTGATGGCTCTGCTTAATGAGCTCTTCCTGGCGGGCGACTACGCTCTGCTGTCGGGCGGCTCAATGATGTATATCGACGCCGTCTGCAACGGCATCGACGACATTCCGACGGTTGACGACGCGACCCGCGCCACCATGAAGCGCCGACTGGCTGAAGAGGGGCTGGAGGCTCTAGTGGCAGAACTGAAACAACTCGACCCTGAGCACTACGACATCGTCGACCGCCAGAATCCGCGTCGCGTTGTCCACGCCCTTGAAATATGCCACATGACGGGCAAGACCTACTCCTCATTCCGCAAGGCCACGCGGCAGCAACGCCCGTTCGACATCATTAAGATCGGACTCAACCGCGAACGTGAGGAATTATACAAACGCATCAACCTGCGGGTAGACCAAATGATGGCCGACGGACTGCTCAACGAGGCCAAGTCGATGCTGCCACATAGAGACGAAAACGCCTTGAACACTGTAGGTTACAAAGAATTGTTCAACTATTTCGACGGCATCTGGAACTTGGACGAGGCCGTCGAGCGCATCAAGGGTAACACGCGCCGCTACGCCCGCAAGCAACTGACGTGGTTCAAGCGCGACGAACAGATGAGGTGGTTCCACCCCGACCACCAAGAATCAATAATGAACTACATATATCAATATGAGTAAAGAAGAAAAAGGAAATATTATTCTGACCCGCTGCTGGCGAGGCGTGAAAGGCATCTTCGGCTGGTACATCAGCATCTTCAAGGGCCGTCCCTGGTACATCAAGATCGTCTCAACAGTGGCCTCCCTCGTCGTGATGTTCGTACTCTACCTGCTGGCCGTCAACTTCAACTTCCTGTGGCTCTTCGGCAAGTCGCCGTCCATGCAGACCATCAAGGACAAGCGGCCGGCACAGGCATCGGAGATATACAGCGCTGACGGACAGCAGATAGGAAAGTTCTTCAGCGAAAATCGCACACCCGTCGACTACGAGGACGTCAGTCCCGTCTTCTGGCAGGCACTCATCGATACCGAGGACGAGCGCTTTTACTCGCACCACGGCATCGACTTTACCGCCTTCGGGGCTGCCCTGAAAGACTACCTGCTGCACGACGACGCACGTGGCGCCTCGACCATCACCCAGCAGCTGGCCAAGAACCTCTTCCGCGTACGCACCGAGTATTCCACCGGACTGCTCGGCCGCATTCCCGGTCTGAAAATGCTCATTATGAAGAGCAAGGAGTGGATAACGGCCTACAAGCTGGAGTACTTCTTCACCAAGGAGGAGATTCTGACGCAGTATGCCAATACCGTCGACTTCGGCTCTAACGCCTTTGGCATCAAGACGGCATCCAAGACCTACTTCGGCATCACGCCAAAGGATCTGACTGCCGAACAGGCTGCCGTGCTGGTGGGCATGCTCAAGGCCACCACCTATTATAATCCGCGTATTCATCCCGACAATGCCATCAAGCGCCGCAACATCGTGCTCGACAACATGGTGAAGCACAACCACCTGACGCAAGCGGCCTTCGACTCGCTGAAGACCACCGAGATAGAGCTCGACTTCAACGTCGAGAACGCCTACGACGGCAAGGCCAACTACTTCCGCGAGGCGGTGGCCAACGACCTGAAGGAGTGGTGCTCCGAGAACGGCTACGACCTCTATACCGACGGCCTGAAAATATACACGACCTTAGACACTCGTATGCAGAAATACGCCGAGGCTGCTGCCACGAAGCAGATGAAGCAAATCCAGAAGAACTTCGACAGTCACTGGGGGAAGACCAACCCCTGGCAGGACGAGCACCACGTTGAGATAGCCGGCTTCATCGAGGATATTGCCAAGCGCCAGCCATACTACAAGTGGCTCACCAAGCGGTTCCCGAACCAGCCCGACAGCGTCACCTACTACCTGAACAAACCCCATACGGTGAAGCTCTTCGACTATGAGAAAGGCACCATAGAACGCGAGATGTCGACACTCGACAGCATCCGCTATATGGTGCGGTTCATGCACTGCAGCTTTGTGGCCATCGAGCCGAATACCGGCTACGTCAAGGCTTGGGTGGGCGACATCGACTTCAATTCCTGGAAGTACGACAAGGTGACGGCCATGCGCCAGCCCGGCTCTACCTTCAAACTTTTCGTCTATACTGAGGCCATGAACCAGGGCCTGACACCCTGCGACCGCCGCCGCGACTCTTACTTCGCCATGAAGGTGTGGGATCCTGGCAAGAAGAAGGAGGTGACGTGGGCCCCGACCAATGCCAACGGCTACTTCACAGGCGACTCCATGCCCCTGCGCACCGCCTTTGCCCAGAGTATCAACTCCGTGGCCGTCAAGCTGGGCCAGGAGATGGGAATCCAGAACATAGCCAACACGGCCAACGCGATGGGCATCAAGAGCAAGCTCGACCCCACGCCGGCACTGGCCCTCGGAGCCAGCGACGTCAACCTCTTGGAGCTGGTCAACAGCTACTCGACGGTAATCAACGACGGTAAGGCCCACGATGCCATCCTCGTCACCCGCATCCTCGACCGCGACGGCAACGAGATATACGCCGCTCCTACCGAGAAAGACCAGCGGCAGGTCATCCCCTACCGCAGTGCTTTCCTCGTCCAGCAACTGTTGCAGGGTGGTCTGAGCGAGCGTGGCGGCACATCGATGAGCCTTTGGGGCTATGTAGGCAAGTACAATGACACCGAGTTTGGTGGCAAGACGGGTACGTCCAACAATCACTCCGACGCTTGGTTTGTTGGTGTTTCTCCGAAACTGGTCTGCGGTGCCTGGGTAGGTGGCGAATACCGCAGTATCCACTTCCGCACGGGTGCCCTCGGACAAGGTTCTCGCACGGCACTCCCCATCTGCGGCTACTTCTTCGAGTCCGTACTTGGCGACCCCGCCTTCAAGCACTATCATGGTAAATTCGAGAAGTCGAAGGAGGCAGACATCACCCAGGAGATGTATATGAACTGCCGTTACGTCTATGTGCCGCGCGACACTGACTCCATCAGCGCCGACAGCCTCGGCGTGGAGGGCATGGAACAGGAGATAGAGCTTGACGAGGAGGGTAACCCCATCGTGAAGCAGAAAGAGCCTCTCGACATGCTGCCCGAAGTGCCGCAGGAAGAAGGCAACGGCGAGGCAACGGAACAGAAGAAAAAGAAGACACAACCCGAGTACGAGGATGTGTACTTTTGACGTTGAACATTGAACGTTGAACATTGAACGTTGGGGACGTGGAACTGGACTTAGAGAACAAGGAGTGGCAGGATGCCCTGCAGATAGTGAACTACACGCGTCGTTCGCTTTTCCTGACGGGGAAGGCGGGCACGGGTAAGTCCACGTTCCTGCGCTATGTCG
>JAEEGK010018592.1_pt1 | contig 15017 bp, 10 predicted proteins | sample 8958771 | NCBI WGS metagenome assembly JAEEGK01 (sample SAMN16246547, study PRJNA631951) | gut metagenome | biome: gut microbiome; feature: rumen; material: SC-attached | host: Bos | place: Iran: Karaj | collected 2018-10 | reverse complement strand
ACGCACCGACGAACAGTGGGGCGTGGGCGACATCTGGTGGAACCTGACCAACAAGCGCGCCGACGAGAAGACCATCTCCTACGCCGAGTGCCACGACCAGGCGCTGGTGGGGGACAAGACCTTGATTTTCAGGCTGATGGACAAGGAGATGTACTTCTCGATGAACACCGAGTCCCAGAATCCGGTCGTGGACCGCGGCATCGCGCTCCACAAGATGATCCGCCTGGTGACCGCCGCCACCGCGGGCGACGGCTACCTCAACTTCATGGGCAACGAATTCGGCCATCCCGAATGGATCGACTTCCCCCGCGAGGGGAACGGCTGGTCCTACAAGCACGCCCGCCGGCAGTGGTCCCTCGCGGACCCGGACTATCTCCGCTACGGATTCCTGCGGAATTTCGACGAGGCGATGGTCCATCTGATCCGTTCGGAAAAGGCTCTGTTTGACCGTCCTGAGCTTCTTGTACAGGATGAAGAGAAGAAAATCTTGATTTTCAGACGCAAAAACTGTATCTTTGCGCTGAATTTCTCGGCGACGGGTTCTTATGCGGACTACGGGTTCGCGGCACCCGCCGGAGAATGGGTGAATATCCTTGACAGCGACGACCCCAAATTCAACGGGTTCGGCCGCACCGTTGCGGGAGAGCATCATTTAACCGTTCCCGAGAAATCGCCCAACGGCAACCCGCGCTATAGCGATACCTTGTATCTCTACCTCCCCTCCCGCAGCGCTGTCGTATTGAAGAAATTATAATTGAGACGAATATGGCTTTTTTGAAATTCAACAAGTCCGAGCTCGTCAACCTGTCCTACTCGCTGAAGCGGGAAATCCTGCTTGCGAGCAAGACCGGCGCGTATTGCAACACGTCCATCGTGACCTGCAACACGCGCCGCTACCACGGTCTTCTGGCCGTTCCGGTGGAGAGGTTCGGAGGTTACAGGTACATGCTCCTGTCCTCCCTTGACGAGAGCCTCACGCTCCGAGGAAAACGGTTCAACCTGGGTATCCACTGCTACGGGGACATCTACGAGCCGCGCGGTCACAAGTACATCGTGGACTTTGACGCCGACCCGGTCCCGATGGTCACCTACAAGATCGGCGAGATCGTCTTCCGCAAGAGCCTCGTCCTGTCGCAGGACGCCAACCAGCTCCTCATCAAGTATGAGCTGCTGAAGTCGCCGGCCCCCGTCCGCCTCGAGCTCAAGCCTTTCCTTTCCTTCCGCCGGGTCCACGACCTGACGCAGCAGAACTGCGAGGCCCGCACCGCGGCGAAGGAGATCGAGGGCGGCGTCTCCTTCAACCTGTATGAAGGATTCCCGGACCTGAACCTCCAGGTGAGCGGCACGAGCAAGTTCAACCAGTCTCCTTGCTGGTACAACGGCGTCACCTATTCCGACGAGATGCGCCGCGGCTTCGACTGCCGCGAGGACCTCTTCGTCCCCGGTACCTTCGAGTTGGAGCTGAAGTCCGGCGACTCCGTGGTTTTCTCCGCCAATGCCGACGGTCCCGTCGCGAAGGCCGGCCTCAAGCGCCGCTTCGAGGGGATGGTGGGCAAGATCGGGCCCATCACCTCGTTCCACGACCAGCTCGTCCGCCAGGCGGACCTGCTCATCCGTGACAGCGGCGGCAAGAAGCAGATCGTCGCCGGTTATTCCTGGCTCCTCACCGGCCTCCTCCGCGAGACCCTCTATTCCCTCGCCGGCCTCACCCTCTACGGCAAGAACGACCCGAAGGAATTCGAGGAGATCCTGGACAACCTGATCGCCGACGAGCCGGAGCGCCTGTTCCACCGCACCACGCAGGTGGAGGCCCCGCTCTTCATGACGGTCACCCTCCAGCAGTACATCGCCTACGCCAACAACGAGAAGCACGTCTGGACCAAGTACGGCAAGACCCTGAAGGGCATCCTCGAGAGCTACCTGCCGGGCCACCGCAAGGAAGTGGCCATGCACCCGAACGGCCTCCTGTGGGCCCAGGTGGACGGCGTCGCCCTGTCCTGGATGAACGCCTACATCAACGGCCGCGCGGTCACCGAGCGTCCCGGCTACCAGGTGGAGACCAACGCCCTCTGGTACAACGCCCTGTGCTTCGCCCTCGACCTGGAGGCGAAGTACGGGAACAAGAACAGCGAGTTCATCAAGCAGTGGACGCCGGTCCGCGAGCTCGTCCTCCGCAACTTCCAGCCTACCTTCTGGAACGCGGAATACGGCTTCCTCGCCGACTACGTGGACGGCTACGGCCAGAACCTCGACCTCCGTCCGAACCAGCTGTGGGCCGTGTCCGTGGACTACAAGCCCGTCTCCGACGAAGTCATCCACTCGGTCATGCGCATGGTCCGCAACGAGCTCCTCACGCGCCGCGGCATCCGCACCCTGTCCCCGCGCGACAGCAAGTACAAGGGCGTCTACGAAGGCAACCAGATCGAGCGCGACCTCGCCTACAACAACGGCTGCGCCTGGCCTTTCCTGCTGGCCCAGTACAGCTACGCCTGCTTCAACATGATGGGCAAGAACTTCATCAAGCGGGCCGAATATCTCACCGAGGGCTTCTATGAGGACCTCTCCAAGCACGGCGTCGGCTGCTTCTCCGAACTCTACGACGGAGATCCGCCCCACGAGCCGCACGGAGCCATCTCCTCCGCGACGACGACGTCCGCCCTGCTGAACATCAACTGGCTGATTGAAAAATACAAGGAGGAATAGACCATGAGAGTACTTATGTTCGGTTGGGAGTTTCCTCCCCACATCGCGGGCGGTCTGGGCACGGCCTGCGAAGGCATTGTCAAGGGTCTCGCCTACAACGGCGTGGAAACCCTGTTCGTGATGCCGTCCGCCTCCGGCGACGAAGACCAGAGCGCCACGACGATCATCAACGCGAGCGACGTGGCCGTCGATACGGTCTCCGAGACGGTCGAGGAGTATCTGGACAAGGTCAAGTTCATCCACATCGGCACCAACATGGTCCCCTACGCGGATCCGGAAGAGTTCTCCCGGCTCGTCGACGAGGACCGCAAGCGCCAGGTGAAGGACTTCTCCATCAGCTACGGCCAGAAGTACAAGTTCTCCGGCAAGTACGGCGCGAACCTCATGGAGGAGGTCGCCCGCTACGCGATGGTGGGCGGTACGATCGCCATGCAGCGCAAGGATGAATTCGACGTCATCCATGCCCATGACTGGCTGACCTACTACGCCGGCATCGCCGCCAAGGAACTGACCGGCAAGCCCCTCGTGATCCACGTGCACGCCACTTCCTTCGACCGCGGCAGCGTCGACAACATCGACACCCGCGTCTTCGCGATCGAGCAGAAGGGCATGATGATGGCCGACCGCGTGGTGACGGTCTCCAACCTCACCCGCAACATCGTCATCAACCGCTACGGCATCGATCCCGGCAAGGTGGTCACCGTCCATAACGCCGTGGATTTCAGCGGCCGCGAGAACCTCGTGGTCGAGCGCGGCGTCAAGGAGAAGGTCGTCACCTTCCTCGGCCGCATCACCTACCAGAAGGGTCCCGAGTACTTCATCGAAGCCGCCGCGAAGGTGCTCAAGCGCACCAAGAACGTCCGCTTCGTGATGGCCGGCAGCGGCGACATGATGAACCGCTGCATCCGCCACGCCGCCCGGCTGGGCATCTCCGACCGCTTCCACTTCACGGGCTTCCTCCGCGGGGCCGACGTGCAGAAGATGTTCGCCCTCTCGGACGTGTACATCATGCCGTCCATCTCCGAGCCGTTCGGCATCTCGCCCCTCGAGGCGATGCGGACCGGCGTCCCGTCCATCATCTCCAAGCAGTCCGGCGCCGCCGAGGTGCTCAAGTACGCCTTCAAGGTGGACTTCTGGGACGTTGACGCGATGGCGGACGAGATTTACGCCCTCCTGAACTATCCCGCCCTTGCGGACTTCTCCGCCCGGGCCGGTTATGACGAGGTGAACACCCTCAAATGGAACGGCGCCACCGCCAAACTCAAGAAAGTGTACGAATCAGTAGTAAAGTAAAAAAATCAATATGGCATCCAAAAGCATCTGCCTGTATTTCCAGGTCCATCAGCCCACCCGGCTCAGACTCTACAGATTCTTCGATATCGGCAAGGATTCGCACTACTATGATGACTTTGCCAACCGGACCATCCTCCGCCGCATCGCCCAGAAGTGCTATCTCCCGATGAACGCCCAGCTGCTTGAGCTCATCAAGCAGAACAAGGGCAAGTTCAAGGTGGCGTTCTCCATCTCCGGCTCCGCCCTGGAGCAGTTCCAGCGTTTCGCCCCCGAGGTGATCGACTCGTTCCGCGCCCTGGCTGAGACCGGCTGCGTGGAGTTCCTGTGCGAGACCTACTATCACTCCCTGGCGTCCCTCGCCTCCGAGTCCGAGTTCACCCACCAGGTGATGAAGCACAAGAAGGCCGTCGAAGAACTCTTCGGCGTCACCCCCACCGCCTTCCGCAACACCGAGCTCATCTATTCCAACGCCATCGGCGAGTGCGTGTACCGTCTCGGCTTCAAGACGATGCTCACCGAGGGCGCCCGCCACATCATGGGCTGGCAGAGCCCGAACTTCGTCTACAGCTGCGACATCCAGCCCAAGCTGAAGCTCCTCCTCCGCAACTACGGCCTTTCCGACGACATCGCCTTCCGGTTCTCCAACCAGAACTGGGACATGTGGCCCCTCACGGCCGAAAAGTATCTCGCCTGGGTGAAGGAGTCCGCGATAAACGACGACATCGTGAACCTGTTCATGGACTACGAGACCTTCGGCGAGCACCAGAACGCCTCCAGCGGCATTTTCGACTTCATGAAGGCCCTTCCGGAGGCCGTCCTCTCCGACGGCACCTTCTCCTTCGTCACCCCGACTGAGGCGACGAAGAAGTACAAGAGCGTGGCGGACCTCGACGTCCCGGACGCCATCTCCTGGGCCGACGAGGAGCGCGACATCACCGCCTGGCTGGGCAACGAGCTGCAGCAGGAGGCCTTCAACAAGGTCTACGCGATGACCGAGAAACTCTCCATCGTGGGTGATCCCGAACTCTGGGAGGATTTCGGCCACCTGCAGGAAAGCGACCACTTCTATTACATGTGCACCAAGTTCTTCTCCGACGGAGAGGTTCACAAGTACTTCAACCCGTACGACACGCCGTATGAGGCGTTCATCAACTACATGAACGTCCTGTCCGACTTCCAGATCCGCCTCGACGAGAAGCGGGCCGCCCTGGACGTCAAGGAGACGGCGGTGCAGGAAGTGGAGGCCGCGCCGGCCGCGAAGGCGCCCGCCAGGAAGGCTCCCGCCAGGAAGAAACCCGCCGCCAAAAACGTGAAGAAGTAATCAATGGAGAAACATATCATCGATCCGGACTACCTGTTCGAGGTCAGTTGGGAGGTGTGCAACAAGGTCGGCGGCATCTATACCGTGGTCGCGACCAAGGCCCTCCATTTGAAGTCCCAGCTGGGACGCCACCACATCCTGATCGGACCGGACGTCTGGATGCACCGGGTGAGCAATCCCGATTTCATTGAAGATCCGCTCCTGTTCCGGTCGTGGAGACAGCAGGCGGCCTCCGAAGGGCTGCGGCTGCGCGTGGGCAAGTGGAACATCCCCGGCACCCCCGTCGCCATCTTGGTGGACTTCAAAGCGTTCCTTCCGCAGTGTGACGACATTCTGACGGAGTTGTGGACCTCGTTCGGAGTTGATTCCCTGACCGGCAACTGGGACTACAAGGAGGCCGCCGTGTTCGGCTACGCCGCCGGCAAGGTGATCGAGAGTTTCTACAACTATAACCTGTCATCGGCCGACCAGGCCGTCGCGCAGTTCCACGAGTGGCAGACCGGCGCCGGTCTGTTGCAGCTCAAACGGGCCAATATCCCCATCGCCACGGTCTTCACGACTCACGCGACGGTCATCGGCCGATGCCTGGCCGGGAACAACCTGCGGCTTTATGACGACATGGAGTCCTTCGACGGGGACGAGATGGCGCGGCGTTTCAACGTGGTCGCCCTCTACTCTCTGGAGAAGATGGCCGCGCAGCAGGCCGACGTGTTCACGACCGTGAGCGAGATTACCGCCAAAGAATGCGCCCAGTTCCTGGAACGCCCTGTGGACGTGGTCACGCCCAATGGTTTCGAGAATTCCTTCACGCCCTCTTCCGACGAGGAGTATCACCGGCTGCATGATGTGGCCCGGCAGCGTCTGGTGGACGTGGCGACGGCGATGTCCGCGGAGGAGGTCCCGTCCAACTCCGTCTTCATCGGCATCGGCGGCCGCTATGAATTCCGCAACAAGGGCATCGATGTGTTCATCGACGCCCTGGACAAGCTCAACCGGTCCACCTATGAAGGCAGGAGCATCCAGGCCTTCATCTTCATTCCGTCCGGACATCACGGCCCCGACCGCGGCCTGACCGCAAAACTCTCCGGCGACGGTGAGTCGCAGTATCAGACGCAGGTGACGCACTACCTGATGAACGCCGAGTACGACATCATCACCCGCCGCTTCCGGGAGACCGGTCTGGTGAACTCCATCGGCGACAAGGTCAAGGTGTACTTCGTCCCGTCCTATCTGAACGGTAACGACGGCGTGTTCAACATGTCGTATTACGACCTCCTGTGCGGCCTGGACCTGGCTCTGTTCCCCTCCTATTATGAGCCCTGGGGTTATACGCCGCTGGAAGCCCTCGCTTTCCGTGTCCCCACCCTCACCACCACCCTCGCCGGCTTCGGCCTGTGGGTGCGGGACCACTATGAGGGGCCCCATCCGGGCATCACGGTTCTGGATCGCGACGACTCCAACTACGACGAAGTCGTGGACGGCGTCGCGGACCGCGTCCGCGAAATCGCGGGACTGGAACTGAAAGTCCGGGACACGTACCGCGAGAACGCCCGTGAAGTCGCTCAGATCGCCCTCTGGGACAACCAGATCGCCTATTACAAGGAAGCGTATTCCCGGGCTCTCGAGAAGGTGCGCGCCGCCCTTCCCGCTTACAAGACCAAAGAAAAGACCATCCAATACATGAAATCCGAACTCAACAATCCGAGCTGGCGGACCGTCTTGGTGACGCGCCACCTGCCCGCGAAACTCTCCCCCCTCGAAAGACTGTCCAAGAACCTCTGGTGGTGCTGGAACGAAAGCGCCAAGGAGTTGTTCCATACAATCGACCCGGACGTCTGGCATGCGACCGGACACAACCCGCTGGCCTTGCTCGACTCCGTGAGCATCAAACGGTTCCATCAGCTTTCCGACGACGAGGCCTTCATCGAGAAGATGAACGCCGTACTCGCCGAATTCGACGCCTATATGGCCGAGAAGGCCAACCGCACAGACCCTTCCATCGCCTATTTCTGCATGGAATATGGTCTGGACACTTCCCTCAAAATCTATTCGGGCGGTCTCGGCATCCTTGCCGGCGACTACCTGAAGGAGACTTCCGACATGAATGTGAATCTGGTCGCCGTGGGCTTCCTGTACCGTTACGGTTACTTCAACCAGGTCATCTCCGGCCAGGGCTACCAGGTCGCCAATTATGACGCCCAGGACTTCATGAAAATTCCCGCCACGCCGGTCGTGGACGCTGACGGCAGCTGGATTACCACAAGCGTGGCGTTCCCGGGCCGTACTATCACCGCCCGCCTGTGGAAGGTGGAGGTGGGCCGTACCGACCTGTACCTGATGGACACCGACTATGAGGCCAACAGTCCCGAGGACCGCGAGGTGACCTATCACCTGTACGGCGGCAGCTGGGAGAACCGTCTCAAGCAGGAACTCCTGCTCGGCGTTGGCGGCATCCGCGCCCTCCGCAAGCTGGGCATTGACGTCCAGGTGTATCATTGCAACGAGGGCCACGCCGCTTTCATCGGTCTTGAACGTCTCCGCGAGTATATCGAGAAGGACAACCTCGACTTCTCCGAAGCCCTCGAGGTGGTCCGCGCCTCCTCCCTCTTCACGACGCACACCCCGGTTCCCGCTGGCCACGACGCTTTCGAAGAGGGCATGCTGCGCCAGTACATCGGCCATTATCCCGAGCGCCTCAAGGTGGACTGGGAGACCCTGATGTCCCTGGGCAAGGACAATCCGCTGGATCCGAACGAGAAATTCTCCATGTCCAACCTCGCCGCCAACATTTCCCAGAACGTGAACGGCGTGTCCATGCTTCACGGCAAGGTGAGCCAGGAGATCTTCTCCCACATGTATCCGGGCTATCTGCCGGAGGAGCTCTTTGTCAGCTATGTCACCAACGGTGTCCACTATCCCACCTGGTGCGCTCCGGAATGGAAACCGGTCCATGCCAGAGTCTTCGGTGACGAATTCCGGACACATCACTACGACAAGCGCTGCTTTGAGGGCATCTATGAGGTCCCCGACCAGGAGGTCTGGAACGTCAAGAAAAGCCTGAAGAAGAAGCTTGCCGCCTATGTACGCGAGCGTCTGCAGGACAAGCGCATCTCCAACCACTATTCCCCGGCCGAGATCGTGACCATCCTGGACAACCTCCGCGACGATGTCCTTACGATCGGCTTCGCCCGCCGGTTTGCGACCTACAAGCGCGCGACGCTCCTGTTCCGCGACCTGGACCGTCTGGACGCCATCGTCAACAACCCGCAGCGTCCGGTGCAGTTCCTGTTCGCCGGCAAGGCCCATCCGGCCGACAAGGCGGGGCAGGACCTGATCAAGCAGATCGTGGACATTTCCAAGGACCCCCGTTTCATCGGCAGGATCATTTTCGTCCCGGGCTATGACATTTCGCTTGCGAAGCGGATGGTCCAGGGCGTGGACGTGTGGATGAACAACCCGACGCGTCCGCTGGAAGCCTCCGGCACCTCCGGAGAGAAGGCCGCGATGAACGGAACCATGCATTTCTCCGTCCTGGACGGCTGGTGGGTGGAAGGCTACAAGGAAGGCGCCGGCTGGGCCCTCCCGCTGGAACGCACCTATGATGACCAGGGCTTCCAGAACGAGCTGGATTCCGCGACGATCTACCAGATTCTGGAGAACGACATCGCCCCGGCCTACTACAATGTGGACCGCACAACCGGACGCAGCCACGAGTGGATCAGCTACATCAAGAACACGATCGCGCAGGTGGCCTGCGAATTCACCACCAACCGGATGCTCACTGACTATATGAACCAGTTCTACGTGCCGCAGGCGGCCCGCGCCGCTCTGGTGAAAGCGGAAGACTTCAAGGTGGCCCGCGAAATCGCCGCCTGGAAGAAGCATGTGCGCCGCAACTGGGATGATGTCCAGGTAGTTTCCCGCGCCGAGCCCCAGGCGGCCTACGACATTTCCGAGAAGAACCCGCTGCACAGCGAGATCGTGCTGAATCTCGGCGAGCTCCGTCCGGAGAACGTGGGCGTCGAGCTTGTGTTCGCGCAAGCCGATGTCCACGGCAACCTGCACATCGACCAGGTCAACGAACTACAAATGGTCGAGGCCCAGGAAGGCACCGCCCGTTACGCTGTGGATGTGATGCCCGCAACGACCGGCGCTTTCCATGTGGGACTGCGTGTCTTCGCGAAGCACCCGCTCCTGCCGCACCGGCAGGACTTCGAGTGCGTGAAGTGGGTCTAGGCGGGGCGTGAGCCATCCATGATCGCCACGACCGGTTTTTTTGACGGCGTCCATCTTGGCCACCGTCTCGTGATAGAGAGACTCGTCTCCGAAGCGCATGCGCGCGGGGACGAGTCCCTTGTCGTCACGTTCTGGCCGCACCCCCGGGCCGTCCTGCAGGACGGCGCGCGGGAGCTCCGTCTGCTCAACACGCTGGACGAGAAGAAGGAACTGCTCCGCAGCCTCGGCGTGGACCGGGTCCAAGTCCTCGACTTCACCCGCTCCTTCGCCGCCCTCACCGCGGAACAGTACCTCCGGGATGTGCTCCGCGACCGTTTCGGTGTCACCACCCTCCTGATGGGCTATGACAACCGTCTCGGTTCCGACCGTCTGACGGCCGCTTCCCTGAAGCCGGCCGCCGATGGAATGGGCGTGGAACTGATGGAGCTTCCGCCTTTGTCATTCCGACCGGGCGAAGCAAGCGGAGAAATCTCATCGACGCAGATCCGCACCGCCCTGGAGCACGGTGACATAGATTCGGCGGAGAAGATGCTGGGATACGCCTATTCCCTGACGGGTGCGGTCGTGGCCGGAAACCGCCTCGGAAGGACCATCGGTTTCCCGACGGCGAACATGAAGCTCTATGAGCCTCTGAAGCTTGTCCCGGGCAGGGGAGTGTACGCGGTCGATGTCGAGGTTCTCGGCCGGAAGTTCCGGGGGATGACGAACATCGGAACGCGCCCCACCGTAGGCGGCCTCACCACGTCCGTCGAAACCCATATCCTGGACTTTGACGAAGACATCTACGGATTGCCGCTCCGCGTCACTTTCCTCCGCCGCCTGCGCGATGAGGTGCGTTTCCCTTCCCTGGAGGAACTGAAGGCGCAGCTGGAAAAGGACAGGGAGGCCTGCCGACAGCATTTTTAGCTCCGTTTTGCATTGTTTCCAAAATAATTGCTATCTTTGCAAAGGTACAAGGCGGCGACCGGATTTCGGTCGTCGGCTGCTTTTTAATCGCACTGAAACAAAAATACGATAAACTATGGCAATTGAGTACATGACCCAGGCGGGTTACGACAAGCTCAAGAAGGACCTGGCCGACGCATTGGCCCAGCGTCCGATCATCTCCGCGGCGATCGCGGAGGCGAGGGAGAAGGGCGACCTCTCCGAAAATGCGGAATACGACGCCGCGCGCGATGCGCAGGGTCTCCTGGAGGTCAAGATCGCCCGTCTCAAGGAGAAGGTGGCGAACGCCCGCGTGATTGACGAGTCCAAGCTCTCCGCGGACACGGTCCAGCTCCTTTCGAAAGTGGAGGTCGAAAACCTCGCCAACAAGATGAAGATGCGCTTCCAGATCGTGGGAGAGTCCGAGGCGGACTTCTCCAAGGGTCTCCTGTCCGCATCCACCCCGATCGGCAAGGCCCTGATGGGCCACGCCAAGGGTGAAACCGTGGAGGCGAAGGTCCCGAGCGGCATCATGAAATTCAAGATCCTTGACATCTCCCTGTAACATGGCAACCATCTTCACCCGGATCGCCAACGGCGAAATCCCTTCCTACAAGTGCGCCGAGAACGAGGACTTCTACGCTTTCCTCGACATCGCCCCGATGGCCAAGGGCCATACCCTTGTGATTCCCAAGCACGTCGAGGACGACTACCTGTTCCATCTGGACGAGAAAACCTATGAGGGCCTGACGAAGTTCGCCCGAGAAGTGGCCGTCGCCATCGGCAAGGCCGTTCCGTGCAAGCGGGTGGGCGTCGCCGTGCTCGGCATGGAAGTGCCCCACACCCACATCCACCTCGTGCCTCTCCAGACCGAGGCCGACATGGATTTCCGGAAGCCCAAGCTGGAAGTCGCTCCGGAGGAGATGAAAAGTATCGCCGACGCCATCCTCGCCGCGTATGAAAACCGTTAAGATTCTCGCCGCCCTGGCTGCGGCGGCGCTCCTGGCCGCCTGCGGCCCGAAGACCGTCATCGACGGCACCCTGAAGGACATGGCCGGTGCTCCTGTCATCGTCAAACTCCTGGATGTCAACAAGTACCAGGTCCTGGACACGGTCCGGACCGACGCCGCCGGCGCCTTCAGCTACAAGCCCGAGCTGGCCAAGGACTGTCCGGAGTTCATCTATCTCTTCTACGGAGACAAGAAGGTGGCCTCCCTGCTCCTGAAGCAGGGCGACTGCGTGAAAGTCACGGCCGACACCCTGGGCAACTACACCGTCGAAGGCTCCGAGGAGTCCCTGCTCCTGCAGGAAGTCGAAGGGGACTACGCCCAGTTTCTCCTGGACATGAACCGCCTCTCCGCAGACCCGGATGCGACGGCGGAACTCAGCCGCCGCTACGTCGACTACTATCGCCGCAGCGTCCGCTACGTGATGGAGCATTCCAAGTCCCTGACATCCGTTCCGGTCCTGTTCCAGCGGGTCAACGACGGTCTGGCCGTGTTCGACCAGCCTACGGACGGCATCATTTTCGGCAGCATCTGCGATTCCCTCAAGACCGTCTATCCGGAGTCCCGTTACGTGAAGGCGCTGGAGCGTGAGGCCGCCCGCCGGACCAACCTGATGCAGATCAACCAGCGGCTTCGGGAGGCGGACCAGGTGGGCTTCTTCGACATCGACCTTCCGACGCTCGCCGGCACCACCGCCAAGCTGTCAGACGCCAAGAGCAAGGTCGTGATGCTCTATTTCTGGGCGACGACCGCCGAGCAGAAGATGTTCAACATGGACACCCTGATTCCGGTTTACAACGAGTTCCATGACCGGGGCTTCGAGATTTACGCCGTTTCCCTGGACGTGGACAAGACGGCCTGGGCCACGGTGGTCCGGAGCCAGCAGCTTCCCTGGATCAATGTGTGTGACACCCGCGGCGACCAGTCCCCGCTCATCAATCTGTACGGACTCAGCGCCCTTCCGGCGGCCTATTTCCTGGTGGACGGCGACATGGATCCCAACGCCGACGTGAGCGACGCGGCTTCCATACGGAGGTATTTGCAGAGCAAACTTTAAAACAGTTTCTTGCGGCTGACGGTCGCGACGAAATCTTTCAGGTAGAACGGTTCGAAGTACGCCACGTCTTCGAACCGTTTTTCCGTCCAGGCGGCTTCCGCGAGGGGAGCCATCGCCATGGCGGTCGGGAAGGCGGCGGCGAAGCGCGCGTTTCCGGAAGTGAGCGCCTCCCGGCATTTGAGGGCGCCGTCTCCGATGAAGAGGACCGGGCCGGCGGCCAGTTCGCCGGAGAAGCTGTCCGCGTCGACGATGACGGGTTTCGTCTCGGTCAGCTGCCTGCCGTCCGGCGTGAAGACGGCGGTGTAAACCTCCATCCGGCGCGCATCCACCATCGGCACGATGTGGCGGCAGCCTTCCGGGACCACGTTCAAGCGGTGCGCTTCGCTGACGAGGGCGTCCAGCGTTCCGACGGCGAGAAGCGGGAGTCCGGCGCCGAAGCAGAGTCCTTTGGCGGTGGAGACGCCGACGCGAAGCCCCGTGTAGGAACCGGGGCCCCGGCCCACGCAGACGGCATCCAGGTTCTTGACCGTCAGTCCCTTTTCGTCCAGGATCTCCTTGACGTAGGGCGCGGTCAGGGAGGCTTGCATGCGGGGTTCGTCACAGATGCGGAAGGCCGTCACGACACCGTCCTCCGCCAGGGCGGCGGAGAGCTGGGCGGTCGAGGTTTCTATCAGGAGGATGCGGGCCATGCCTATTGTTTGAAGAAGAATTCTTTCAGGTAGGGGAACACGAGATAGCAGAGGTCCCGGAGTGTCGTATAGACGATGGAGTCTTCCAGGACTTCGGGTTTCACGAGGCCGAATTTCAGGTTGACGGTGTCGAACAGGATGATGAACACGCCGATGACGAGCGCGTTCACCGCCAGGGCGAACACCAGGCCGAGGGTCTTGTCCAGCCAGCCGAGCATCGCCAGTTCCGCCACCTTCGTGAGCAGTTTGGCGAGGAGGACCACCCCCAGGCTGATGACGACCAGGATCAGGGCGAAGGAGATGACGTTCAAGGTGGTCTCGGAAACATCCACATACGGTTTCAGCCAGGTGCAGACCAGGGAGGAGAACCGAAATGCCGCCCAGACGCTCACGACAACGCCGGCGAGCGCCAGCGCCTGCTCCAGGAAACCCTTTGAAAGACCGCGGATTATCCCGGGGATGAAGCAAATGAGGAGGATGATGTCGAGTGTTGCCATTGTCCGTGAAAATGCTTATCTTTGCACCCTTAAAATGCGAGTGCAAAATTAGGCAAAAATTATGACATTCAAAGAATACAAGGGCCTTGATTTGGTTTCGACCGGGAACGCGATCCTTGAAAGATGGCTCGCGAACCGCGCCTTCGAGAAGTCCCTGGAGCTCCGTGAGGGCGCTCCGGAGTTCATTTTCTTCGAAGGTCCGCCGTCGGCCAACGGCATGCCCGGCATCCACCATGTGATGGCGCGCTCCATCAAGGATGCCATCTGCCGCTACAAGACCCAGACCGGATTCCAGGTCCGCCGCCGGGCCGGGTGGGACACCCACGGCCTTCCGGTGGAGCTGGGCGTGGAAAAGAAGCTCGGCATCACCAAGGCCGACATCGGCACGAAGATATCCGTGGAGGAATACAACGCCACCTGCCGCCGGGAGGTGATGAAGTATACGAAGGAATGGGAAGCGCTCACCCAGCGCATCGGCTACTGGGTGGACATGAACGACCCGTACATCACCTACGACAACCGCTACATCGAGACCCTCTGGTATCTGCTGAAGGACATCTACGACAAGGGCCTCCTCTATAAGGGCTATACCATCCAGCCTTATTCCCCGACCGACGGCACCGGCCTGAGCTCCCACGAGCTCAACCAGCCCGGCTGCTACAAGGACGTGACCGACACCACCGCGACGGCCCAGTTCGAAGTGATCAAGGACGGCGCCTCCCAGCCGCTGTTCGGCACGGAGACGCTCCCGGTGTACTTCCTGGCCTGGACCACCACGCCGTGGACCCTGCCTTCCAACACAGCCCTCTGCGTGGGCCCGAACATCGACTATGTCCGCGTCCTGTCCTTCAACCCTTACACCGGCGCCCCCGCTATTTACGTGCTGGCCGAGGCTCTCGTCAGCGCCTGGTTCAATCCGAAAGGGGCCGATGTGGCTCCGGAAAGCTACCAGAAGGGCGACAAGGTCGTTCCCTGGAAGGTTCTGGACGGCAAGTTCAAGGGTTCCGACCTCGTCGGCATCCGCTACCGCCAGCTGATTCCGTGGTTCCGTCCGGACGGTGACGCCTTCCGGGTGATTCCCGGCGACTATGTGACCACCGAGGACGGTACCGGCATCGTCCACATCGCCCCGACCTTCGGCGCCGACGACAAGCGCGTCGCCGCCGCTTCGGGCATCGCGGCCATCATGCCGGTGGACCGGGACGGCAATCCGCAGGCGCAGGTGGACCGGCAGGGCCGGTTCTACCGCCTGGAAGACCTGGATCCCGCCTATGCCGCCACCGTGGACCC
>JAEEGK010018589.1_pt1 | contig 15018 bp, 15 predicted proteins | sample 8958771 | NCBI WGS metagenome assembly JAEEGK01 (sample SAMN16246547, study PRJNA631951) | gut metagenome | biome: gut microbiome; feature: rumen; material: SC-attached | host: Bos | place: Iran: Karaj | collected 2018-10 | reverse complement strand
GGCATTGCGCATGGTCTTGGCGTAATAACGGTTCTCGACTCTTCTCTTTTCGTTGGAACGGATTCTTTTTTTTGCAGAGTTGTGATGTGCCATAATTCTTCTTTATACTTTTTTATCTGGTAGTCCGTGCGGGATTCGAACCCGCGATTTTAAGAATGAAAATCTTACGTCCTAGGCCAACTAGACGAACGGACCACTTTGCTCTCTAAAAGCGGGTGCAAAATTACTAACTTTTTTTGGATTGACAAAATATTTTTTCACTAAATTTTGTGGACAACCTCTCAAATTAATCCGTATCTGCTTGAAATCTAAAGCCTAAACGCTTACCAGTGGCCATCGATTTTTTGTCCATAACGTTCCTCATTTCACCCACCGAAACCATCTTCACTTCGTCATATGGAGGTGTTAATAAATCAAAATTCGTGGTATACTCAATAGCCGACTCTACTATACTTTGCACTGAATCACTGGAAATCAGTGAAGTATTGAAATTATTATACAGCATACCCAACTCGCGCTTGCCCTCTATGAAATAGTGGTTCTCATTGTTAACAAACACTCTTCCAATCATATACCCTAAATCTTGGTCACGCTGATAGACAAATGAGTCGGCAAGGAAGTTATATATCCTGATTACCCCGCAATACGAGCGCCGGGGATCCTCATGGATATAAGGGGACTTCATCACCTGATGGTCGCGTGAAAACTCGAAGACGTTGCTGTGCATACAGAACACCAGCACATCGCCCCCGAAACGCACCTCGAACTCGAAATCACCGTGATCTTTAAACTCAAACAGAATAGTTCTACCTTCGTTATGCGCCTGTTCCTGAAAAAGCCGGATGAGATTTTCAGCGGTGGTGCGGAACAACTCAAAGGCATCCTTGGTGGTCGCGAACACCTGCTGTTTCAGTGCAGTCTTGTCAAAGACAAGTTGTTTCAATGATTCTTTCAATTCCATGCTTGACGTATTTTGGGAATGCAAAAATACAACTTTTTCCCGATATGTCACACCTCTTTCCTTTCTTTCCAGAAAAAAACGTATCTTTGCATCGTGGCAAGCATTCCAGCAAGTCACCGAATCAACTGGAAAACAAACTAATGATATTATGAATACACGAAAACTCCTTTTTGTAGCGACACTCGTTGCCGCAGTTGGCTGGCAAGGCCATGCCTGCACCAATTTCCTGTTATCGAAAGGCAGTACCACCGACGGTAGCACGATGATTACCTATGCCGCCGACAGCCACACCCGATACGGACAGCTACGCTACCATCCAGGCGGCACCCATCCTGCGGGCGAGATGCTCAGCCTTTACAACTACGGTAGCCTGAAGCACCAAATCGACATACCGCAGGCTCCGCTCACCTACCGCGTCGTAGGCTTCATCAACGAACACCAGTTCGCCATGGGCGAAACCACCTGGGGAGGCATCGACCCCCTCTCCAAAGGCAACACTGTAGGCATCGACTACGGCAATCTCATCTATCTCGCCCTTCAGCGTGCCCGCAACTGCCGCGAAGCCATCTGTGTGATGGCCGATCTCGTGGCCGAATACGGTTATGCCGATGGGGGCGAGACCTTCTCCCTTGCCGACCCCAACGAAGTATGGCTCTTCGAAATCACCAGTAAAGCCCATTGGGAGAAAGGCGCTGTATGGGTGGCGCGCCGTGTGCCCGACGGCTATGTCAGCGCCCACGCCAACCAAGCCCGCATCACCCAATTCCCACAGGAGCCTATCCGTTGGAAAAAAACACGCGGCAAAGGCCTCCATCCCGCCATCAGCAGTCTGCACCTCGACTATATTAACGAACCCGAAGTGGAGTGTGTCTACAGCCACGATGTCATCTCCTTCGCCCGCAAGAACGGATGGTTCTCAGGCAAGGATGCCAACTTCAGCTTTGCCGACACCTACAACCCCCTCACCTTCTCCGGCCTCCGTGCCTGCGAAGCACGGGTGTACGCCTTCTACAACCGCATAGCTCAAGGCATGCAACGAGATGAAGCCTACGCCATGGGCGACCCAAACGCCGAGCGTCTCCCGTTGTGGATTAAACCCGACCACAAAATCGGTGTCCACGATGTGATGGAGCTGATGCGCGACCATTTCGAAGGTACACCTATGGACATGACCCAAGACGTGGGCGCAGGTCCCTTCCACTGCCCCTACCGCTGGCGTCCCATGGACTTCAAGGTCGACGGCAAAGAATACATCCACGAGCGTGCCATCAGCACCCAACAGACCGGTTTCAGTTTTGTGGCGCAATGCCGCAGCTGGCTTCCCAACCATTTGGGCGGTATCATCTGGTTCGGTGTCGACGACACCTACAGCACCTGCTACTGCCCCATGTTCTGTGCCATCGACAGCATTCCACTCTGTTTCCGCGAGGGCAACGGCTCTATGAGCCAATACTCTCCCACGGCGGCCTTCTGGCTTTTCAACCGTGTAAGCAACTTCTGCTACCTGCGCTACGACTCCATGATAGTGGATGTGCGCAAAGTGCAGCAAGCTCTGGAGAACAGATGGATTCTTCTGGTCGGGCAAATTGCAAAGAATGCCGACAACAAAGCACTCACCTCATTCAGCCTCCGTCGTGCCAATGAAATGATGAAAAGATGGAGACGTCTCGACCAACTGCTGCTGACCAAGTATATCGACGGCAACATCAAGCACGAAAAAGATGGCAAGATAGAGACTACTCCGACCGGAGTGGTGCGTTTCCCAAAACAACCGCCCTACCCCGACTGGTTCTACCGCGCCATAGTCAACGACCACGGCGACATTCTGCAGGTGCGATAACCCACCGCCCAACCGACATTCCACGAATGCCTGTTCTGCGGTTGTTCAATGATGATTCACCATTGAACCCAAATCGATCATTAGGACGACTATTCAATCAATCTCGCCTTATTTAGGTCTGTTTATGCCAATATCAGCATTTCTTTCGGCATCTTGTCCGCATCCCTGTCTCGCCGTAGCCCGCTACGTCTTCGCCAGCGATGCAGCCAATCTGCTCGAAACAAATACTAATCTGGCATAAACCCTAATGACCGATTTGGGTTGAACAACCGCAGAACAACTTTTATATCCCAAATTGGTCATTAAGCTGAGTAGGACTCCATCAGAAGCCGTTCTATAGCAAAGTGGAGACATGTAAAATGGGAAAGCTAATACTAACCGTTTTATTCTGATTCCCGTCTCGTTGACCGATAGGGACCCGGCCGTTCTTCTTTCACTCCTTAGTCCTCAGTTCTCCCATCGTTCTCCCATCGTTCTCCCATTTCAAAAGGAGAACTGAGGTCGAACGGAGGTCGAAGAGTGGGGGAAAGAACGAACCAGGGGCAGTGCGAAAGGGACTCGGGCGTGGGTTGGGAAGGATTTGCAGAAAATGGCGTGCGCTGAAAAGGGATGACGGAAAAAGCGGCACCGTTTTTTCGTGCCTTGACTACGAAAAGCCGGGGTGACTAAAGGGGACTTCGATAAACCCAAGTCAGTCGTTAGAAATTCATCCTTGATTTTAACCCAAATCGGTCGTTAGGTTTTATGCCAGAGTGGTATTTGTTTCGAGAAGATTGTCGGCGAAACCATTGAAGGCGTAGCGGGCTACGGCGAAATGGTTTCGTTGGCAAGATTCCGAACGTTACCCAAGGCGAGAGCAGAGCAAGCTTGCTTGCTATGCCGAACCTTAGTAACGTCATGGAACATAAAGAAATGCCGCTATGGCATGAAAAAGAGATATTATCTGATAATTAGTGTACTTCCCGTCCTAATGACCGATTTGGGTTTATACAGATGTGGTATGGAGGGGGAAAAAGAATCAGAAGCGGTAGCTCATGCCGGCGCCGAAACTGAGGAGTCCCTGACTGATATGATAGCCTGCAGGCCGCCACGGCACCAGATAGCAGAGTCCTGCCTTGACGTTGAACTTGAAGTGCTCCCAGCCAAAGCGCAGCTCAACCGTGGGTTCAAGCAGAATATTGTCGGCCAGAGTGGTGGTATATTTTATAATCGGTTCGCCGCTCACCACACCAGCATACTTGCCCACCTTTATCTCGCCCATCAGTACACCTGTCTTGAGGCTGAAGGCGAGGTCGAGATGGCCCTTGCGGGTCATTTCGAGCCACCCGGCATCGCCCTGCACAAAGACCGACCGGAACGTTCCGCTGGGGATTGTCCACGGCTCCTTGCCCCCGATATTAGTCTCACGGCCCTGACCCGTGCCCGCGCCGACATAGATTTCCCACACAAAGTTGTTCTCCTGCGGGAAGTATAAACCGGCCATGGCCTGCGAATAAGAGCGGAAAGGGTCGATAGCGGCCTGCACAGCCAGATGGTTTGTGATGCCCCACGCCACCGAGGCACGCATGTCGAGGGGGACAGGCCATCTGGTCGTTGGCATTAAGGCACCCTCTACCTGCACCTCGCCACGCTCGTGGATGAGGGGGATGTGTACCGTCATTGGGTTGTATACACCACAACTTGTCATCAATGCCGCAATAATGACACAAAGGATGAATGATTTGGTTGTTTTCATACCTGCATGTTTTTAGTTGTTGTTTTTGATGTTTTCGATGGCGGCATCTAATTTACGGAAAGAGCGCACAATGCCCCATGCATTGAGGGGCAGGAGCACGGCACAGAGGATAATCCACACGATGACGAACCACCTAATGCTGAAGAAGTCGAAACCCAAGGGCGGCCCAAAGAGGGGACCGAGACAGACAGTGAGGGGTAATTTGATGTAGAGGGTGTAATGGTGGTTGAAGCGTTGCAGGAGGGTCATACGGTCGGCATAAGCGTTGACTTCGGCCACAGGACGCGTGGGGTCGAGGTGACGGATGGCGATGTACATCTGCACGGCTATCATGACCCTCATCAGGGCTATGCACAGCACGACGAGATAGCACACCAAATAAGGCAGTGGAGTGAGGTAGAGGGGTGCCAGCACCGCTACGACGGCAAGGATAACGATGCTGCCGGGCAAGCCCCAGTTGAGCCGCCAGCGTAGGTGGCCATAGGCCGCGTGGGCTTTGTTGTGCGTGGTGAGACGCTGCACGTCGATTTCGCGCTGCCGCTGCGGAGGTTGGTTCAGGCGGCTATCGCGCAGTTGGTCCAGTATATCTTCCATAACGCTTAGGATTTTAGTTTGGATAGTTTTTGTTTCACACGGTGGATGCGGACACCCACGTTGGATTGCGAAATGCCGAGAACAGAGGCCATCTCCTCTTCGGTGGCACCGTCGATGTAGAGGAACACCAACGCCTGGTCGTCTTTAGACAGGAGGTCGATGAGCTGATAGAGTTCATTGTAGAGGGGGTTGGAGGGCTCGTCGGCGACGGTGTCTTCCATGAGGGGCGTTATCGGGGTGGTCTTCACCCGTTTCTTCTCCTGCCGCCAGAGTGAGATGGCGGTATTCAGCCCAACACGATAGAACCAGTTCTTTACAGAGCACTGCCCGTTGTAGCGGTCGCGGGTGCGCCACAGGTTGTAGAGTATCTCCTGATAGATGTCTTTCTCGGCCTCGGCATCGCCGTGGGCAAAGGTGACGCTGATGCTGTGCAGGAGGCGCTCGTGTTGCGAGAGCTGGGCTATGAACTCGTCGTCGGTCATAGACGCGGGCTGCTCAGGTTGTAGAGGCTGTCGGTGATGATGAGGGTGACTTTGCCGTAACGTGCATTGCCTTTGAAAGGCGGTCGCTGGTTGACAATCTCCTCGTAGCGGTAGAGCGAGGTGTCGGCATTGGCATCCTCGAAACGGTAGAGTGCATCGAAGCCGGTACTGTCGCGGTAGTAGTTGAGGGCGCGGCCGTCGTCGAAACGGAGTTGCACGCTGTCGCCGTAGTTGTGCCATTCAATATCCTTGGCTATAATATTTATTGAGGCATGCCCCAATCCGCCGGTCACCCATACAACGGTGTCGGTCTGCGCCGGTGCCGAAAGTGGGGTGAGCCGGTGGTTGGTTTGTCCAGCAGTGTCGACGGGCTGGAGCGACTGGATGGTGACGGCATGGGTGGTTTGATTGTCGATGGCAAACTCCATGGTATAGCCGGGATCGCAGGCCGCCAGCAGGAGAACGGCAAACAGGGGGATGAGCGGTGTCTTTTTCATTGCAGTAAGTTTTGTTTACCTATATAGACGCAAAAAAGCAGGATTTCTTACACACGATGTGAAAAAAATCCTGCTTCATGGGAATATTGTTGCCTACAGGCGTTCTATCCAGTGCTTGATGTTCTGCTCGTCGTCGAGACGGCACACCAACAGGCTGTGGTCGCGCAAAGCCACAAGGCAATGCTCCATGCCCTGCACGACGGCTTCATAGCCGGGCTCGATATTGACGACACTGCAACGGGTATCCTCCAGCACGGCGTGGCCACTGACAGCATTCTGGGAAGCGTCGTGGGCGGCGTGCTCGTAGAGGGAGCCCCAGGTACCGATGTCGCTCCAACCAAAGTCGGCAGGGATGGTGTAGCGGTTGGGGGAGCGTTCCATCACACCGTAGTCGATGCTGATGTTTTCGCACTGCGGGAACATATCGTTGATGAAAGCCTGTTCCTTCTCGGTGCCGAAGAGGTCACGGCCGCTGTCGAAGAGTTGCTCCATGTCGGGCAGGTAGTCGTGGTAGGCGTTGCGGATACCCTGCAACGACCAGACGAAGATGCCAGCGTTCCACAGGTAGCGACCCGAGGCGAGGTACTGTTTGGCAGTCTCCAGATTGGGTTTTTCCTTGAAGTTGACCATGGGCTTCACCTCCTCGGCCGATGAGGCGTCGCGGTCGGCATTCCATTCGATGTAGCCGTAGCCCGTCTCGGGACGTGAAGGCTTGATGCCGATGGTGAGGAGTGCATCACGATGGGCGGGATTTTCGACAAAGTCCATTCCCACACGGATGATGCGCTGGAATTCCACCTCGTTGGTGACGAGATGGTCGGCAGGTGTCACCACAATGGCAGCTTCGGGACAGCGGGAAAGGATACGATAGTTGGCGTAGGCGATGCAGGGCGCGGTATTGCGGCGCATGGGCTCGCAAAGCACCTGATCGGGCTTAAGTTCGGGCAGATGCTCCAACACCATGCTCTTGTAGGCGGCATTGGTCACGACCAAGAAGTTTTCGGCAGGAACCACAGGCAGAAACCGCTCAAAGGTGGCGCGGATGAAACTTTTGCCCGTCCCCAGAATGTCGAGGAACTGCTTGGGGTAGTTGTTCTTGCTGAGAGGCCAGAAGCGGCTTCCGATGCCACCGGCCATTATGACACAGTAACGATTGTTCTTCATAATAGATTGGATAGATAGGATAGAATAATAGAGGGTTAATTTCTGTAGCCTATTACGTGGCGCACTTCGTGGATGGTACGGTCGGCGCTGGCACGGGCTTTCTCTTTGCCGCGGTCGATGATGCGACGCAGACCTTCCTCGTCGGAACCGACTTCGAGGATGCGCTGACGCAGGGGCTCGACAAAGGCCACCATGTCTTCTGCAAGCTGCTTCTTGAGGTCGCCGTAGCGAATTTGGCAGCGGTTGTAGAGGTCGTCGAAATATTCGACGGTCTCCGGCTTGGAGACAGCCTTCAGCAGGGAGAAGAGGTTCTCAATCTCCTCGGGTTTCTTCTGGTTCATCTCGGTGGGGCCACTGTCACTTTTTGCCTTCATGATTTTCTTGCGGATAACAGAGGGTTCATCGGTCAAAAAGATGGTGCTGGCTTCGCCTTCGCTCTTCCCCATTTTGCCACTGCCATTAAGAGCCGGGATCTTGACAAGGTTGCCACTCGAGCCAACAGCCTGTGGCAAGGGAAAGACCTCGCTACCATACATGCTGTTGAAACGTTGGGCATAGGTACGGGTCATTTCGAGATGTTGCTCCTGGTCTTTGCCTACGGGCACGCGAGTGGCTTTGTGGATAAGGATGTCGGCGGCCATGAGGGTGGGATAGGTCAGCAGGCCGGCGTTGACATTGTTGGGATTCTGGCGCACTTTGTCCTTGAAAGAGGTGACGCGCTCCAACTCGCCAAGATAGGCATTCATGTTGAAGAACAGATAGAGCTCGACAGTCTGTGGCAGGTCGCTCTGGAAATAGAGGGTTGAACGCTCGGGGTCGAGGCCAGCGGCAAGGTATTGCACCAGAATCTGACGGGCATTCTGATATAAATTATCAGGGGTGGGATGGGTAGTGAGCGAATGATAGTCTGCCACAAAAAAGTAACAGTCATACTCATCCTGCATCTTTACAAAGTTACGAAGGGCACCGAAATAGTTACCCAAGTGCAGGTTGCCAGTGGGGCGGATGCCACTGCACACAATCTCACGCTTGTTAGTATCAGTCATAGACATAGAATGATAGATGAATAAAATAAACCTATGCGGAGCGAATCCGCAAAATGCAAAGATACAAAAAAAAGGCGAAACGGCAATAAAAAAACCAATAAGTGATGAATAAAAAGAAAGAGGACCGCCCTAATGGGCAGTCCTCTCCATTTTTTTGGTAATGTCGAAAATTATTCGGCAACCTCGGCAACAGCCTCTTCAGCCATAGCCTCAACAGCCTCAACAGCGCTGTCAACGATGGGCTCTTCAACCATCTCTTCAGCGATAGCGGCGGTGTCGACGTTTTCGGACTCGGCGGGGGTGTTGTTGCAAGCTGCGAAGGCAAACATGCCGGCAACAGCCATAAGGAACATTACTTTTTTCATCTCTTTGAATTTTTTAAAGTTATCTTTATTTGTTTAAATTGTTTTCTTTGCTTTGATTACCGACAGTTTTTCTGTCTGAAATCGGATGCAAAAGTACTACATTTTCCAAGAGTAAAAAGAAAAAAAATGTCAAAAAATCTTAATGGCTGTACAAAATGTTAAAATTCAAAATGTTAAAAAATTGATTTTTGCTCTTGCACCAATCTTTTTTCTTGAAATTCAGACATTTTTAGACGCAAGAAAAGCAAAATTCGACCTATTTTCGACACATTTACGGCAGTGGAACGAGGCCATTAAAGCCCATAAATGCCATAGCCAGGATGCCTGCAGTGACCAATGCGATAGGCACACCTTTCATACCCTTGGGGACACCCGTGAGCTCCATGTGTTCACGAAGACCGGCAAAGATAACCAGTGCCAAAGTGAATCCAACAGCAATACTGGCTGCGTAAACCATGCTCTCAAGAAGATTCATGTTCTTCTGCACAACCAAGATGGCTACGCCAAGCACTGCACAGTTGGTGGTGATAAGGGGCAGAAAAACACCCAGAGTTTGATACAAAGCGGGAGCAATCTTTTTGAGAATAATTTCAACCATCTGCACCAATCCGGCAATAACAAGGATGTATGCAATAGTTTGCAGATAGCCCAAATTGAATGGCACCAGCACATAATTATATATAAGGTATGTGACAAGGGTGGCAAGCAACATTACGAAAAGCACGGCACCTCCCATGCCGACAGAACTCTTCACATCTTTCGAAACACCCAAGAAAGGGCAAATGCCAAGGAATTGTGCCAACACTACATTGTTGACAAATATGGCTCCTATTATTAAAGCAAAAATACTGATACCCATAGCACTAATTATTTTTTAATATACATTTTTTCCTTTTGATTCAAATTGCAAATTTACATATTTTTTTTAATTTATAAGGTTTTATCTTATGTTTTGTCAAATTTTTTTGAGAAACCCAGTAAGAAAAAGGTTGATACTGCGTCTCACCAGACAAATACAAGGAACAATCATTCCCATGTTGCAGGGGAATCAATAAAAACGGTACGACTCAATTCTTTTTTCGAAGTGCCATCACAATAAAGTACCCTCCTTCGCGTTTATAAGTCATATGAAAGAAAGAACAAAACAATCAATCCGTGCAAGGCTTTACTCCCATATGCAGATACGATGGGTTGCTTTGCTTGTACTGTTATTGCCGATAGGTTTGCATGCCAACGATGGCGTTTATTTCACCAAAGGCAACCATCTCGTTCCCCTCATGGAGACGGACATCAGCGTGCGCAAAGAGATTCTCACCATCCGCCTGATGGATAACGGTTTCGCCCATGTGGATGTTTATTACGAATTCTGGAACCCCGGCCAGCAGAGCAAGCGGGTGTTGATGGGTTTCGAGGCCGACCCCTCATACAACGACGACTGGAAGTTCCACCCTTCGGGGGTGCATCCCCATATCAAGGACTTCACCGTCGAGATGAACGGCACCATGCTGTCCTACGCCAATGCCGCCTGCCATGCAGGGACAGGACGGTTAGAGCCGATCGACACCACCACACAATACGAGGTATGGGGAGTACAGCTCTTCAAGAAAGGTTTCACCCCCGAAGAAAGCGAGAATGCCAAAGGGACGGATTTCGCCTATGTTTACTATTTCAATGCCGACTTCAAGCCAGGTCTGAACCGCGTACACCACACCTACACCTACCGCACCTCCTTTTCCATAGGATGCCCCTATATGGTGGATTACAAACTCACGCCCGCCACCCGCTGGGCAAACGGACAGATTGACGACTTCACGCTGGTCATCCGTGCCGACAACACCGCCAAGCACTTCTCCATCCCCACCGAGGTGTTTCCTTCCGGCTTCACACCCGTCAGCGACGGCACACCCTATAAGATGCGCAAAAGCAAGCTATGGGACAATCCCTGCTACGAGTTTGCTCTGCGCAATGGTGCCATCACCCTGCACCTCACTAACTTCAAACCCACAAAGGAGCTCAGCATCACAGGGGCTGGATGGGACAAGTGTTACGAAAATCACCTCTTCCACGTCGCCGCCGCCTACGACCGCTCCCGCTCGGTGATTCTGTTCGAGAACATCTGGGCGGAAGAGCTTGACCCCAAAGACAAGGCTTTCTGCCAGCGAGTGCTGCGCAACCTCCCCTACGCCCACCGCGGACATGTGTTCCGCGACGCCCGCTTGCGCCGCTTCTTCGAGTCGCAATGGTGGTACATGCCCGACCCAAACTACAAGGACGATACCAGCGACTTCACCCCCGTCGACCACTACTATATCCAATTAGGACAGGGCAAATGACCGACAACCTCCTAACCCAACACGTAGTCAACGCTGTTCTACGCCATCTCGAACAACGAGAGGCCAAGAATGACCCAGTGCCGGGACACAAGAAAACCACCACCTTCAAAGCCCGTGGCGGCGCATGGTTCATGATTGCCATCTGTCTCTTCTGCATCGGACTCTTTCTTTGGGGACTATTCAGCGGTTGCCTTGACGATTTCTGGGGCTATGCCTTCTTCGTATTCTTTATCTCCTACATGGTGCTTCTGCTGCGTTTCAGCACCACGATGCTCCGCTCCAAGATACAGGTAGGCCCCGAGATGCTGCTGCTCGACGGCGCCTACGAGACCATGGAGCACCCAACCATCTGGCAGCGGCTAAAGGTTCAATTGTTCCTCACCACACCCCTTGTGGTGGAAGTCAAATGGGAGTCTATCCTGAGCCTTGCCGTCGAGTCCCACATGCTCAAGTTAGAAACCCTCGCCCACCAGCATTTCCGCATGCCCCTTGGCTTTTTCGACATCCGCGTCATCTCCGCCATCAGCAAATACCACAAGATAGCGATTGAATGAATGTGTAAATTCGTGAATGCGTTAATTCGTCAATCTGATTTACACATTCACACATTAACACGTTCACACATTAACACATTCTTCTCGCCACCTCCCGGCAATAAAGCGAGACATTTTGCGTTATCATAATTGGATGACCCAACGATTCCACACCGATATGCGAAAGATAGTCATTTTAATCCTCTTCGTTATGGCCGCCACCATGGTCTCGGCACAATATACTGTCGACAATAAGAAAGCCGTTAGCGAGTTTGAGAAAGGCCAAAGCCTGCTCTCCTCCAACCCCGTGAAAGCCTTCGAGCATTTCGAGAAAGCCCTCAAGGCCGAGCCCTCCTTTGCCGAAGTACACCTCACCATGGCCGCATGGCTGATGGACCACGACAGCCTCGACCTTGCCGAGGAGCATCTGCGTACCTTTCTCCGCACCGACAAAGGGAAACACAAACGCTGGGGAGCCGGAGCCGAGCACGACCTGAAGTGTATCGCCTTCCGCCGCGATGCCATGGCCAACCCCGTGTCCTTCACCCCCGTGAACATGGGTCCTGCCATCAACAGCCCCGACGACGAGTATCTGCCCACCCTCACCGCCGACGGACGCACACTCCTCTTCACCCGCTACAACCGTCCCTCGATGGCGGAGGACTTCTACTACAGCCGCCTGATTGACGGCAAATGGAGCAAGGCCGTCCGCATGGCCGAGCCCCTCAACAGCGACGACAACGAGGGCGCCGGCTGCATCTCGCAGGACGGACGCATACTCTACTTCACCGCCTGTGGCCGTCCCGACGGCGCCGGACGCTGCGACCTCTATATCTCCTACCGCAAAGCGGGCGGCTGGAGCCAGCCTCAAAACCTCGGCCCTGCTGTCAACACCAGCGGGTGGGAGTCGCAACCCTGCCTCTCCATCGACGGCCAGACGCTCTACTTCGTCAGCGACCGCAAGGATGGCTACGGCGGCATGGACATCTGGCGCAGCACCCTGGTGGAAGGCCGCTGGAGCAAACCTGTCAACATGGGTCCCGGCATCAACACCAAAGGCGACGAGAAGAGCCCATTCATCTCGTTCGACAACCAGACGCTCTACTTCTCCAGCAACGGCTATGTGGGCATGGGCGGCATGGACCTCTTCGTGTGCCGCCGCACGGGCGACACCACCTGGAGCGAACCGCAGAACCTGGGCTACCCCATCAACACCCGTGGCGACGAGAGCTCGCTTATCGTCAGTCCCGACGGTCGCACGGCCATCTTCTCCAGTGCCGTTGTGCCGACCGACTTGTCGCCGGAGACCTTAAAGGCGACCGCTAAATTGTCGGCACCCGCGCCCTGCGGAGGACTCGACCTCTACTCCTTCGCCCTGCCCGAAACCGTGCGTCCCGAGCCTGTAGAGTACAAGGAGGAAATCACCGAGGTGGCCCCCGAACTGAAAGTGGGCGAAAGCATCACCCTGAAGAACGTCTTCTTCCAGACAGGCAAATACACCCTCCTCGACATCTCCATAGTGGAGCTGGACAAAGTGGTCGAGATGATGCAACGCCATCCCTCCATGCGCATCGAACTGGGAGGACACACCGACAATGTGGGCAGCGAGGCCTCGAACCAGAAGCTCTCCGAACAACGTGCCAAAGCCGTCTACGACTACCTTGTGCAGCACGGTGTCCCGGCCGAACGGCTCACCTACAAAGGCTATGGCCAAAGTCAGCCCGTGGCCGACAACAGCACCCCCGAAGGACGCAGGCAGAACCGCCGCACCGTGTTCACTATCATAGCAAAATGATTTTTCTCCTCACAGATGAAAAAATATTTGTATCTTTGCAGTCGAAAAGAACAAACCGAATGATAGGCTTGCCCCTGCAAGTCAGACACTAACACATACACACACAACACCCAAACGACTCCATCCCTTTTAGACCTTGACAAACCCTTAATACCCTTATACCATGAAGAAAAAGGTGATAGTACTGACAGGTGCCGGCATCAGTGCCGAAAGCGGCATCAGCACCTTCCGCGACAGCGACGGCCTGTGGGAACAATACCGCGTGGAAGACGTGGCCACCTACGACGCCTACCTGCGCAACCCCGAATTGGTGTTGAACTTCTACAACGAGCGCCGTCGTCAGCTCTTCCAAGTCAAACCCAACGAGGGTCACCGACAGCTGGTGCGCCTCGAAGAGAAATACGACGTACACATCATCACCCAGAACATCGACAACCTGCACGAGCAGGCAGGCTCCACCCAAGTCCTCCATCTGCATGGTGAGCTGACCAAAGCCCGCAGCGACCGCAACGACGACCTGATTATCGACATCGGCGACCGCGACATACATCTTGGCGACAAAGCCCCCGACGGAGCCCAGCTGCGCCCCCACATCGTATGGTTCGGCGAAGCCGTACCCAACATCGAGCCCGCCGCCGAGCTGTGCGAAAAGGCCGACTACTTCATCGTCGTGGGCACCTCGATGAACGTCTACCCCGCCGCCGGACTGATACACTACGTCCCCCGCTCCACACCCTGCTATCTGGTCGACCCCAAGGCTGTGCCCATCTCGCGACCCATCACCATCTTCCAGGAGAAGGCTGGCACTGGCGTGAAAAAAGTGGTGGACGAACTGCTAGGATGCTAACCTCATTACACACCCGCACCACACAACAACGAATTATTAATATTTAATCAATTTATAACCATGAAGAAAATCTTATCATTAGCACTGCTACTCAGCAGCCTTTTCCTCGCCAATGTGCAGGGGCAGATTGCCCTCATCTACAACGGCAACACCTACCAAAACGGTGACAACTTTACCGTGAACATTGAGGCCACTGCACACCAAATCAACACTGTGCAGCTGAAAAACATCGGCAACAGTGCGGTTCGAGACATCGTCGTCACCCTCACTCCCATCGAGGAGAATGGCATCTCTGCCTGGGGCATCTGTGCCGGCGGCAACTGCGTTGCTGCCCTCACCAGCACCTCCTTCAACCTCGCTCCCGGCTTGGTTGACGAAGGCTTTGCCATCGATATCGATATCGACAATTCCGTCCCCAACCCACACTCCTCCTACAATGTCAACATCACCTTCGGCCTCGTCTCCATCGACATCGTCATGAATGTAGTGGTGGGCACCGTTGGCATCAACCAGCCCGTGGCCAACCTCTCCGCCACCGCCTTCCCCAACCCCGCACAGGGCATTGTCAACATCAGCTATGAGCTCAACCAACCCGCCACCCTCGCCATCGTCGACATGCAGGGCCGCCTCGTGCGCCAGCTTCCTGTGGCAGGCACCGGCACCGCCACCCTCAACGACCTGCCCGCCGGCATCTACGCCTACGGCATTCTGGGCAGCAACAACATGAAAAAACTTGTTATAAAATAAACACTGCGTCATCCATCGACAGCCTCTGCGGATGACCTCTCCGCAGGGGCTGTTCCGTTTATCTCTCTCCCGCTCCCCA
>JAEEGK010018588.1_pt1 | contig 15018 bp, 16 predicted proteins | sample 8958771 | NCBI WGS metagenome assembly JAEEGK01 (sample SAMN16246547, study PRJNA631951) | gut metagenome | biome: gut microbiome; feature: rumen; material: SC-attached | host: Bos | place: Iran: Karaj | collected 2018-10 | reverse complement strand
GGTGGTGCTGTTCAGTTTGGAGATGAGCCGCAACCAGCTGGTGAAGCGCATGATTCGCACCGAGGCGGAAGTGGGCGAGGAAGAATTATGTCCTCATCAATCCCACGCATCGTTTGCCCCGGCGCAGAATGAAGTGTGGGCAGCAGCTGCGGATGCGGGCGCGGGAGAATGGTGTTCCCATCTCCCCCACGCGTCGTTTGCCCCGGCGCAGGATGAAGCGGATGCACAGGAGATGGAAGTGCTGGATCGCCTGTGGACTGCTTCGGACAAACTGGCCGGCGCCAGCGTGTTCATTGACGATACGCCCGGCCTGACGCTGCAGGAATTACGTTCCAAAGCCCGGAAGCTGAAGACCGAGGGCGGACTGGATCTGATCGTCATCGACTACCTGCAGCTGATGCGGGGAACCACGCAGCATGGCGGCTTTGAAAACCGCCAGCACGAGGTTTCGGCCATCAGCCGTGGCCTGAAGGCACTGGCCCGGGAGCTGAACGTGCCGGTGCTGGCCCTCAGCCAGTTGAGCCGCAGCGTGGAGAACCGGCAGGAGAAGCGCCCCATGCTCAGCGACCTGCGGGAAAGCGGTTCGCTGGAACAGGACGCGGACATCGTACTGTTTTTGTATCGGGAGGATTATTACAAGAACACATGGAAGGAAGCGCTCCACCCTACGGAGCTGATCATCGCCAAGCATCGCAACGGCCCCACCGGAAAAATTGATTTGTTCTTCAAGAGCGACTGCACGAAGTTCATCGGTTTGGATGAAGAAGCAGTGTGAAATAAGGAAAACCCTGCTGCGCACAGCAGGGTTGTAATATTTTTTATTGCAACGGAATGGATTAGGGTAAATTGCAATGTCATTAAGTTAAGCTAAATTGGGATTTTGTATCACTGCCATCATTATAACAAAACAGCCACAGAAAAATCTACGGCTGTAAGAAAAACTGGAATTATCAGTTGCATTTATAATATTTGCTTTAAGACTTGATGATGCTTGCAAGTGCCACACATACTACGATAATTCCTGCTCCAGCAATGCCAGCTGGCGATAGCGCTTCTCCGAGCAGGAGGAATGAAAACGCTGCGGTCATCACCGGGCAGAGGCTCTGGATCAATGCGACCGATCTGTCGGAGATCTTCATCAGGGCCAGATTCTGCAGCAGATACCCCAGAAATGTACACATAAGTGCGAGATACAGGATAATACCCCAAGCCCGGGGGGTTGTCGTTTCAAGATGAATCCCGCTCTCAAACATCATGCTTCCGGCCAAAGCAATCACAGCAGAACATCCTGCCATTAGACATGTCATGCTGGCCGGGTCAACCTCATCCAGATATCTTTTGCTGAAAACAAGTGCACCTGCCGACATGAACGCCGCAATGACAGATATCACTTCACCTGCACCAAATCCCGAAAGCCCGCCCTTCGCACAGAGCAGATACATTCCCGGAAGAACCAGCATCTGCAGTGTAATATGCTGCCACCTGTAGCCGGTGTGGTATATCAGGTATGCAAATGCCGGTGTGATCACGATTGAGAGTGATCTGAGGAAGGCTACGGAGGTGGCGTCTGTCAAAGCCAGCGCCACATTGTTGAGCACATAATACATACTGATACACACACCCGGAATCAGCCATGATTTAACAGGCACAGTCCTTACAGTTCTGATGATTCTCCTGTGATAAATTGCTAAAGAGAATGCAAAGGCAATCAGATACCTTGCCGTCATCATTGCATATACGGGTGTCACTTCAAAAGCAATCTTAGATATCGGGTCCCCGAACCCATAAATAAGGGATTGAAGTAAGATAAGCGCTTCAGCCTGTATTGTAGAGATGTTTCTATATGTTTTCATTGATTTCATCCTTGCAAATCACGATTTGTATCTCTGCCATCATTATACCAAAACAGCCGCGGAAAAATCTACGGCTGTAAGAAAAACTGCAATTTTCCTTACAAAAAAACAGCCGCGAAAGTTCGTTAAACTTCCACGACTGTCGAATAGGTTACTGTGCAAAATTGGGATTTACCATGTCAGTATCATTTGAACATGTGGGATTCCATCTTCCTTTTATAGATACTTTTCATTTAATATCTTCAGTTTTCGGTTCATCATTTCAAACAGGCCTGCAGAAGCCTCGCCTGCCGCCGGTTTATCCAGCCGTTTTTCCTGTACATCCAGCAGGCTTTTTTGTATGTCAAGCGCCTCCAGCATTTCATTCATCGTTTCCTGTGGCAGCCCGCTGCCCGCAATATACGCATGGATACCCGGGATCTTGTGCCGGTAATAATTGATTTCATCCATTTTTTCAGCTCGTTCTTTTTCAGACCATACCTGCCCACCGTTATAGCTGATACAGAAAATGACCTCGCCCAGGCGATCCAGCTCTATCATATACGGACTGGTCTTCTTCATTTTGTTTTCAACCTGTTCCCAGCTGCCGACAAAATCCCGGTGCACAAAACGGGGAGACGCCTCCCGAATGATGGCATTCGTCGTCACCCTGACCTGCAGCCATTCTCCCAACTCCGCTACCACCTGCACCGGTTCGCCAAATTTATACTCGCCAATCACATTTTCCTCCGACGCGCTGGCAGAACTGCGCATGCGCACCTGGCGTCCAATGATGAAGCGGCTGGCAGAATCGGCAAACTCCTGGGCCGCGTTACGGATATTCCCCGGTTCGTTCAGGCCCTGAACTTCATCCGCCAGTGCCGGCTGTGCAGCGAACAAAAATACACAGGTTAACAGTAAAACGATTCCGGTCAACACATGTTTCATTTTTTTCATAGAGATTTCCTCCATCTCCGGACTTCCCTTCATAATATTGATGCGGAAAACAACGATTTATACGATTAACTTTGATTTACTTAATTATATCAAAACAGCCGCAGAAAAATCTACGTCTGTAAGAAAAAATGGGATTCAGCTTAACTTAATGAAATATAATCAGTGTTTCCTTTACTTTACCGCAACAATGCCAAACAGCGGAGCCGGATCGTAGAATTTATCCTTTTTCGGATACAGCCTCCGGCCTACTGTAGTATCGGCAGAACAGGCGCTTACCCCCAGTTTCCGCAATATATCCAGGTCCCAGCGGGGGCGGTCAAAGATGCTGATATCCAGCATGTGATAGATTTGGTGGCACTGTTCCACCATTTCTTTGGTTATGTCCTTGTGAGCGTAAACCGCTTCTTTTTCAAAATCGCCGTGATGATACTTGCCGTGTTCCGCGTCGTAATTCAGAAGCAGTCCGCCGGTTTTCAGGACGCGCAGCCATTCCACGTAAGCTTTTTCCGGATGAGGCAGGTTCCATGTCACGTTGCGGGAAACAACAACGTCAAAGGTTTCGTCAGGAAAGGCCAGTTTTTCCGCGTCCATTACCTGAAAGCGCGCGTTGGATTTCTCTTCCGCAGCTAACGCGACAGCTTCTTCAATCATGGATTCCGTTAAGTCGATGCCGGTGACGTCATAGCCTTTCGCGGCCAGCAGTATGGAAAAGAAACCGGCGCCGCAGCCGATGTCCAATATTTCCAGCGGTTTCTCCACCGGCAGGTGACGGCAGATTTCCTCCTGCCATTGCCGCATCTTTTCGCTTTGCAGCTCTTCCCGGCGCAGGCTTTTAAAACCCGGCGCGCGTTTCGTCCAGTAATCTTCTATAAATTCTTTTGCATCTTGCCTGTGGATGATGCTCTTCTCGCTGATTTGTGTCATGAGATGTACCCCGCTTTCCTGATCTTAGCTTTTATCTATATTATAACAAAACAGCCGCAGATTATAAATCCACGGCTGCCTGATCAGCTTCAGGTTATGCGATTCACGCAGTTTACCGGTTTCCTAATTTTTTATTTTCCCAAGTGTTTGGTAAAGAACCCGTCCAGTCTTTCGAAGGGAATCTTTGCATAGATATCGTACAGGTCGCAATGGGTCGCGCCCGGCATCACGATCAGTTCCTTCGGTTCCTTCGCACGTTCGTATACGTTTTCGGAATGGTAACGGGAATGGGCCTTGTCGCCGGTGATCAGCAGCAGCGGACGGGGACTCAGTTCTTCCACATGGGCCATCAGGTCGAAGTCAAAGAATCCGTACGGCGTGGTTGAAGACCAGATACCGTTAGAGTTGATGGCACGGGGATGGAACGCCCGGCCTTTATAGTAGTTGAAGAAATCGGTGGTCACAGGGTCTGCCCCTTCCGGCAGTTTGTTGGGAAGCAGCGTTACGCCTTCGCCGGTAGCGTGAACGGCTTTTCCGTCAGCCCCGATGGCAACTTCATGATAACCGGGCAGCGTTTTGCCCAGTTCCGCCTCTTTCCACCGCATCTCGGCCAGATATCCTTTCACGGTTTCCCGCTGGGCCGGAGTATAGTAATCTCCCTTATAGTGGTTCCGGATGCTGTCGTTCATATTGTACAGGGCAGAGGTTGCCACCGCTTTAATACGCACGTCGTTGATCGCCGCGGTAACAGCCATACCGCCTAACCCGCAGATGCCCATGGCGCCGACGCGTTCTTTGTCAACGAAGGGCAGCAGGCCCACGAAGTCAACCGCAGCATGAAAGTCTTCCGTAAAAATATCGGGGGACGCCACGTCGTGTACGTTGCCGCCGCTCTCTCCGGTAAAAGAGCAGTCAAAGGCTACGGTTACAAAGCCCCGTTTTGCCATCTCCTGGGCATACAGACCGGACGATTGTTCTTTCACTGCGCCGAAGGGCCCGCTGAATACAATGGCGCTGTATTTTTTGTTCGCGTCAAAATGTTCCGGCAGGTACAGGTGGCCGGCCACTTCGATGCCGTACCGGTTCTGGAAACGGACCATCTTTGTCTGGATTTTTTTATCAACTTTGAACACACGGGTATCGTTTGTTAGTTCGGTAATGGAAGAGTTTTTCATCTGGCTGGCCATAATAGCCGCAGCGTTTGCATCCGACGGAGCGGCAAAGGCGGCGCCTGCAAATCCTACAGCGGCCAGCGCCAGGCTCAGGACAAGGGATTTCATCAGTTTGCGGGCACGGGAAGATTTTTTCATTTGCGTTTCTCCTTTTTCATAAAACTGAATGTTTCGCTGACCGTTCTGCTGCAGTTTCACACTGCGCTTCTTGTCTGTCAGCTTTGCACAACGTGTTTGCAGTCTTCGTAAGGCAGCCTGCATCATCACTCATTTTGATTTCATCGGAAGCTGTTTGCTTCTTTCAATTTCATTCTAAAGGAGTCGCGCAGAAATGTCTAATACTTACTAATCATTTTTAGTTATGCTCTTCATCTATATCTGCTTTTCCCCGTATTCTTTTTGCAGTTCCGCCAGAAGCAACGATGCCACAGGACTAAACACCTGGTACTTTTTCCAGATGATTTTCATTTCCGAGGCAGGTACGTCAGCCAGCGGCACAAACGTCATATCGCTGCCTTTCCCGGTATGCGCCAGTTTATCATAGCCAATGGCATACCCTAACCCTTCCTTTACAAAAATGGAAGCATTAAAGAACAGATTATAGGTAGCTACAATATTCAGGCGGTCCAGTTTTTCCCCGAACCAGGCAGGAAAATTCTGTTCCACGTTCTGTCTTGAGCAGATTAAAGGCAGGCCGTATAAATCCGCAAGGCGCAATGCTGTTTTCTTTGCCAGCAGTGAATCTTTCCGCATGAAGACGCCCCAGGTGTCCTGTGCCGGAATCTCCAGATGATTGTATTTCAGGGGATTCACATATTCCATAACCAGCGCAAAATCCAAAATGCCTTTATCCAGTTTTTCCGTGATGTCTTCACTGTTTCCGCTGGTGATGTTACAGCGGATACCGGGATGCAGCTCCTGCACCCGTTTCAGCGCCCTGGCAAAATACTTCAGGGAATCGGATTCGGGGCAGCCGATAAAAATCTCGCCGCCCATGGTATCGTCCAGCATCTTAAATTCCGTTTCCGTCTTGTCCACCAGGTCCAGAATGTCCTCCGCCCGCTTGCGCAGCAGCAGGCCTGCTTCCGTTAACCGCAAGGCATAATTGGTACGGACAAACAGCTTTTTTCCCAGTTCCTCTTCCAGATCCTTTAACTGCCTGGACATGGTGGGCTGGGTAACGTGCAGTCGTTCGGCAGCGCGGGTGATGTTCCCTTCCCGCGCGGTTTCCAGAAAATAACGCAGCACCCGGATTTCCATAACAGAACCTCCTTGGGTATTTCCCGAATTAAGGAATCTCCGGCGTTTTCACCAGATTGAGCTTACTCGCGATACCGGCATTCCGCCGACAATATAATAATTCTTCAGATATTTTTCAAGAGGAACATTTTTCAACCGAATAAGCAAGATTATTTTGCAAAATTCGACCGAATAATGTTCGTATTCCTGCTTTTATCGGATGGAAATTTCGACAACACTGCCTGCGTTTCGAGATAAAAACCGCAAAACGTTTATAGTTGTTTTTATCAAAACAGCCGCAGAAAAATCCACGGCTGCTGCCTCACTTTGTTTTCATTCTGCCTGCCCGCTCTGCCATATTTCCCGCAAGGCAGACGCAACACGCTGGACCCTGGGTCCGATTACAACCTGTACACTGTTTTGTCCCGGCCGGATCACGCCTTTGGCTCCGGCTTTAATTAATATTTCTTTGCGCACCGCTTTATCGTCTTTCACTTCAATTCGCAACCGAGTCACACAATTGTCAAGCGACAGAATATTATCTTTTCCGCCAAGTCCAAGTAACAGGGATTCCACGTCGAAGCCATCTATCCGTTTCGATTTGCTCGTCGTATCCTCCTTTTGCTTCGGTTCATTTGGCATTTCAGGCACTTGTGCTGTAGTGTTTTCCATTCGCTTCAGTTCACTCGTTTCGTTCACTTGCTTCGGCCCGCCCGTTTCATCCTTTCGTTTTTTCGCCGCGCTTTCCGCCTCATCCCGTCCGGGCGTTTTCATGTCAAAATTCGTAATCAGAAACCGGAACACCGCATAAAAAATCACAAAGGCCGCCAGACCCAGCGGTACGATTTGCCAGGTTTCCCGGGCAGCCGGCAGCGAAGCGGAAAATAACAGATCCGTTGCGCCGGCAGAAAACGCAAAACCTGCGCGGAAACCGGTCAGGGCGACCACATAACTGAAAACTCCGTAGAGCAGCGCATACACAAAATACAACACCGGCGCCGCAAACATAAACGCAAATTCAAAAGGTTCCGTAATCCCACAGACAAACGAACACAGCGCAGCGGATGCCACGATGCCCGTCGCATAACGTCTGCGGTTTTGTTTTGCACATTGCACCATGGCCAGCGCCGCGCCGGGGACGCCAAACATCATACAGGGGAAGAACCCGGACATGTACATGCCCAGAGACCAGGAAACATCTGCCGACGTTTTGCCCGCCCAGAAGTTTGTCAGATCGCCTAACCCGATGGTATCAAACCAGAACACATTATTCAGCGCGTGATGCAGACCTAACGGAATCAGCAACCGGTTGAGGAACGCGTATATCCCCGCTCCGGGCGCACCGGCTCCGGCAATTGCCTGCCCTGCCTGAATCAGGATCGTGAACAGCACAGGCCAGATAAACAACAAAAGCGCGGCGACAAGAATGGATGTAACGCCGGCCACAATGACGGTGCTGCGTTTGCCGCTGAAAAAGGCCAGCCATTCCGGCAGCACGGTGTGCTGAAAGCGATTATAGCTCAGCGCGCCGATCAGACCTGCCAGAATACCGATAAACGGATTTTCAATTTTAGCAAACGCCAGCAAGGCTGCCGGATTTTCAGCTGCAGAAGGCAGCGCCAGCTTTACGGCTTCCGGTTGCAGCAATGTCGTCAGCATCAGCCAGGACACAAGGGACGCGATACCCGCAGCCCCATTGCCGTCATCCGCCATACCCACGCCGATGCCGATTGCAAACAGGAGCGCCATGTGATTGATCAGCGCGCCGCCGGCCTTCACCAGAAACATGCCCACTGCCGCCGACGTACCCGTTACGTCGCCGCCCTGCATGGAAGCCGGGCAAAGCAGATACCCGATGCCCATCAGGATCCCGCAAAGGGGCAGACAGGCTACCGGGAGCATGATCGCTTTCCCTAATTTCTGTAAAAACTTCATGATTTGTTCTTCCTAATCTATCTATCCCACTCGCACGCCAACTTTTGTTCCCCGTCAAACTGAACCAGGCCGCAATACGCAAAGACTTCGCAGACAAATATGTACCGGACTCATCTTTACTCCGTCCTTACAAACCCTCTGCCATTCAAAACTCCCTCACATAAAATAATTGTAAAAGAGTCGACTTCTCTTATTTTATTATATCAAAGCAGCCGTGGAAAATAAATTCCACGACTGTCGGGTAAAACATGAAGATTTTTCAGTCCAAAACTCCAACGGATGGTAAAGCATCGCTTTATCTTAAAAACAGGTCTTTCATTTCCACTCCCGGATGCCGGTACTGGTTTTCCTTTTTAATCTTGTGCCCGTTTACCAGCATGCCGCCATGGGGACATGCATGCACACAGGCCATACAGTGCGCGCAATGAGAACTGGTTTCCGCTTTTTGATTTTGCAGCGTTATATTATGCACCGGGCAGATGCGGGTGCAAAGACCGCAGCCGACACAATGAGCCGGATCAACGGAAACGGCAAAACGTTTCATCCCCAACTTCTTAACGAAATCGCTTGCCATAATTCTACCCACAAGCGACGGTTTCATCAGCGATGTATCAACCTTTCTGTCTGTGACTGCCTGCGCCATTTCTTTTACCGCCTTCGCCTCACCGTCCAACTTACGGTAATCATACGTCACTTCTTTTTTCCAGGTTGCCGTACTGTTGGCAATCATATAGCAGACCCGTCCGTAACTCAACTTACACTTGCGCTCTTTCAGAATTTCCCGCAGATGATACAGCGAAACGCCAAAAGAACCCCCGCATGTCGCTAAGCCAAAAAAATAGGTGGAAGGATTTAGAACCGCGGTTTTCAGATAGTCCTCCACCGGTTGGGGAATATCCCCAAAGTACACGGGAAACACTATGCCGATTTTTGTTTCTTTTGTCAAATCAAATACATCCGGCTCTTCCTGCAGCCGGATCAGCGGCACCGCCCTGTCGTTCAGCGATGCTGCCAGTTCATTTGCCACGCTGTATGAATTCCCGGTACCGGAAAAATATATAATCATACGCTCACGTCCTTTTACATCTCACATCAGGCCGGCTTTATCAAAAAAATTATTTCCGGTTTTCATTTCCCCAATCACAAAGTTTATCCAGTACTTTGACAAGAGAATGCCCCCGCTCGGTCAACGAATACTCAACCTTAGGAGGAATCTGTGGATACACTTTACGCATGATCAGGTCATCGGCTTCCAGTTCTTTCAGGTTCTGACTAAGGGTCTTATCCGCCACCTTTTGCAGATACCGCTGCATTTCGTTAAAGCGGACCGGTTCATACTCCATCAGGCAGTACAGGATGACCGGCTTATACTTCCCTGAAATCAGGGAAAGAGTGTAACTGTATCCGGTTTCGTTGAAGTCAGCTTCTTCAATCCGTTTTCCTTCCATTTCTTACCTCCCGGTAAGTACCTAACTTAAAAGTAGGTACTTGTTACATTTCTGGTTTCATGTTATCATACCGGACAGGAAAAAGCAATACGCAAAGGAGCTGATTAAAATGCCAAAAAAAATCGTAATTTTAAATGGCAGTCCCCGGAAAAACGGCAATACCGCTTCGCTGACCGCCGCTTTTAAACGGGGTGCGGAAGAAGCCGGCCATACCGTGACGGAATTTTTCCCGGCGCATATGAAAATCAACGGATGCCTCGGCTGCTGGAAAGGCGGAAAAGACGCGGCGCATCCCTGTGTACAGCGCGACGACATGGAAAAAATCTATCCCCTTTACAAAGAAGCGGACATTGTCGTGCTTGCGTCCCCACTCTATTACTGGTTCATTTCCGGTTTTTTGAAAAACACATTTGACCGGCTGTTTGCCATTGCAGAAGCCAATCCGAACTATGAAAATCCCAAAAAATTAACCGCGTTGATCATGGCGGCGGAAGGCGACGAATTCCAGGAAAGCGAATTCTGGTACGACCATCTGGAACGCCACATCGGATGGAAAAGCATCGGAAAGGTATTATGCGGCTATGTGGCGCAGCCTGGAGACACGAACGGGAAACCGGAGCTTGTCGAAGCATATAATCTTGGAAAATCAATTAAGTAAAAAAGTATGGTCGAAATCCTCTATCCGGTCACTTTAGTGACCGGATTTTTTTCGCAACTCCAGTCGTGGCGCTGTTTTCCAGCCTGCTTTCTGTTATATATAAGAGACAGTCTTATTTGTCTGTCTCCAAATAGTATATCTTTCGTTAATTCTATTGCTTTGTACGGGAAAGCTGCCACTGAGTCGACGCGTTAAAATCAGTGTTTCCTTAATATTGTATTTGCTTTAATATTTGCCAATAACACTCTTATGCCCTTGTTTTTCAGTACAGCGGCGGTGAAATCTTTTCCGGTTTCAGTCCGGTATGGGGGCTCAAATAGTATTCCAGGGTAATGTCCGGATTTGTTTTAAGAACCCTGTCAATCAGTTCTTCCACCTTTTCTTCCTGCTCGATAACCAGAACCAAAGGCTTTTCCGCACCATACTCCACTCTGATTTTAAAAACAGGAATACCGATACCGCAGCATCCATGCGGACGATACGCAGATGGCTGGCTTCGCATGCTCTTAATCAGTGAAACCGGAAGATACTTCCCATCAAAATAAATTGCGTTTTCTGAAACTTCATAACGTTCAATCCGCTTGCTGTGTTTGCGGTCTTGTTTTACGTTTTCAAGTTCTTTCCCATGTACAATGCATTCCCATTTCAAAACACTAAACATAATTACCTCAAAACACCGGTTTATTTGTCCATCGCCCCTATGCCGCGCAGGATTCCAATCATACCTTCCGCCGCAATGTCGTTTATAATTTTCCCGTCTTCGTCAAAATAATAAAAGTTCATGACACAGACAGAAATCTTCTTTCCGGTAGCTTTTATGCCTAAAAAGTCACCGTCATGTGTTCCCGTCAAAGTCCAACGAACCGCAACTTTATCCTCGGCGGCGACCATTTCCTCTAATTTCCACTGCACATCAGAAAACCCCTGGCGCATCCAATGCACAACAGATAAATAGCCTTTGCCTCCATATAGCGGAACCGGACTTGCCGGTGTAAAAAACGAAGCCTTTTCGGATATCAGTCTCCGGGATAACGCTTCATCCGCTGTGTTAATCATAATCTCAAACTGTTTCATGATTGTTTCATTGCTTTCTGTCTTGTTCATATGTCCTCCTAATCTCTCATCCGTTGCGTTAAATAAAACTCGGGTTCCTTGTGTTTACAAACAGTCGTTGAAACGCTACGACCGCTGAATCGTTTACTATGATAAATTGCGATTTATATGCCCAATCCGAATTGAATCAGTTTTTCTATGCAAGGTATCTTCCGGTGGCAGGGCTTATACTCATAAATACCAAGCCCAACCAGCTTATCTTTGAAGTGTTCGAGAATCCCGAATACTTCTTTACTGTATAAACCATTTGCAACCGGAAGAGGCGTATACGGAAATTCTGAAGGATCCAACACATCAAGATCCAAATGAACATACACAGGATTGGCAAGATTCTCCACAGATACCCTGCCTGCACGAATATCCTGAACGGTGTATGCGCGAATCCCGGATGTGTTTATAAAACTTTTTTCAGCCGCATCAAATTCCCTGCCGCCAATATGAATAATCTGAACGGCATCCAATGGAAACCGGTTTTCCAAAAGACCAAAACATGAACCGTCCATCAGAGACCGTAAAGGCATCCCATAAAACAGCGAAGAAGAAGACTCCTCCGGCGAATTCAAATCACCATGCGCATCAAGCCACAGGACTGTTAAATCTCCGTTATATTTTTCACTCAGATAAACGATACCGGGAACATCGGCGTCACATCCACCGCCTAACGTAACTATCTTATCCGGAGCAGACTGGGACAAAATCCCGAAAGATTCCTGTATTTGACGGTGCAGTATCTCAAAACCCAGAATCCCGTTGGCTTTCTTAAGCGCATTACTTTTTTCTACAGATACAGGCAGTACTGTAACGTTTTGTCCGGTCAGGTACAGATTGTGTAGTTCACAGGCGCCATAATATGTGACCATATCTGCGCCGCCCTGCCACTGAGCATTAACTACTACTTCTCTCATTCTTCTTATTTCTCTCTATCTATGAGCGTTCCCTGATTTTCTAACAGGAAACAGGTGTTGTAACACTCAGTGACAAGCGCATTTCCCGTACCAAGCATCGTAAGCTTCATTTACATCCCCCTTATGAACCGGTTTGTACCGGCAAGTCACTTTTCTGATTTATCTTATATTATGTATTATAACAAAACAGCCGTGAAAAATAAATTCCACGACTGTTGACTCGCTTACTGTGAAAATTTAGGATTTATCGCTTCGATTACTAACACAAGCTTCCTTGCAGACATCAATTAAACTCACACAATCCCTTTGCCCATTTCATAGGCTTCCGCCAGTTTTGCATTCCCTTTGATCTCTCCGGGAGCGCCTACGCCGCACGCGCAGACTTTGCCCGCAAAACGCGCTTTTTCAAAACAGGCGATCCAGCCTTTTAATCCGTGGACAGCGCCTTCATCCACATCCGGCTCATCTTCTGCCGCCGCGGTCAGAAGATACACGTCCCGGAATTTGTAATCTTTCGGGAACAAGGAGTTGGCGCGGTCGATCATGGTCTTCATCTGTCCGCTCATCTCGTAGTAGTAAATGGGCGTCGCCCAGGCGACCACGTCCGCCTCCAGCATTTTGTCCGTAATGGCATTCGCATCGTCTTTGATTACGCAATGACCGGTCTGCTGACAGGCAAGGCAGCCTTTGCAAAACGCAATCGTTTTATTTTTCAGGGAGATCAGTTCCACTTCGTTGCCCGCTGCTTTCGCACCGTCCGCAAACGCTTCCGCCAGTTTTTCTGAGTTGCTGTTGCCTCTCACGCTTGTGCTGATAACCAATACTTTTTTAGCCATAGTGATTCCTCCGTTTGTTTTCATCTCTGTACTCTGATTCTATGCGTGATATGTTCTGATTATATTCGTTAAAGCCTTCTCTAAGTCAAGAGGTATGCCGTTACTGCCCGACTGTTTCTATTTTCACTTTTCCCTTTATGTTCCGAATCTGTTCCGTTCCGCTTACCGCTTTGCCCATCACATATAAGCCGGAGTAGCGTGACATGTCACCGTAATACATGCACACGTTGTTCCAGGGCGAAAAATAAGCAATTGACCCCACAGGGCACGCCCCTTCCTGCGCCTTGCTGCAATCCAGCTTTTTGGGAGGCTGGAAAATCTTTTCGTTGTTGCTGTAATTCTCCACATCAACAGATAACGGCAGCTGCGCATAGAACGACCGGGATACGGAAGTATCATTTAATGCGAATACAATTTCTTTACCGTTTGCAACCACTTTAATTTTCATGTTTGTAGCAGGCATAGCAGTTCCTTTTTCTCTATTCTCTTTCGTTTCCGCAGCTTCTTTTTTCACCGCGCCGGATGCTTCTTCCGTTTTTTGCGGTGCAGATGCGCTTCCATTGTTGTTCACCGTTTTTGTGCCTGCGGACGCGCAGCCTGCAAACATCACGCCCATCAACAATATTGTGAGCAGCAACTGCCAGATTTTTCTGTGTTTCATTTTTTTCTTCCTTATTTTCCGTAGCCAATCTCCTTCAGCCATTTATCCACTTCGGACTTCACCGCTTTCGGATCGTCCTGGGACATACGGCCCGGCAGGCCCAGCCCTTTGTTCAGGATCGTCGCGCCTTTGGCGTGGTCGGTAATGCGGCTTTCCTTGCCGGTCATATAGCTGCCTGCGCTGGTGCAAAACGGAATGATGGTCTTGCCGTTAAAGTCGTTGTTTTCCAAAAAAGTGTATACGGCCATGGGCAGGTCGCTCCACCAGATGGGATAACCTAAAAATACCGTATCGTAGTCTTTCAGATTTCCCGGTTTTCCCACAATTTCCGGACGGACGTTGTCCTGCAATTCTTTTTTGGCGATATCCGTCGTTTCACGGTATGCGTGAGGATACGGTTTCACCGTTTTAATTTCAAATTTATCTGCGCCGGTGATTTCCGCGATGGCATCCGCAACCACCGCCGTATTGCCTTTGGTGATTACACCCACGCCGTACTCTTCACCCGTTCGGGAGAAGTATGCGACTAAAATTTTCCTGCCCCCTGCTGAAGGAGCCGAAGCCGCTTCCGCTTTTTTCGTTTCCGCCGCTGCCGGTTTTGCCGACGGCTTTTCCGCTTTCTTTTCACTGCCGCAACCGCCGGCGAACGCAGCTAACAGAAAAACCGCGGTCAGGAAAAATAAAACCCGTTTCATTATAATTACCCCCTCGTTTTTAAACCAGTAAATCAAAACTGTTTTGCAGCCTGTCTGTTGCAAACTTTACGTACGTTGCTTTCAGCATGCTGAAACGTCATTCATTCCACTTCGATCAGTTCGTATTGGGGATTGCCCATCTTCTGTTTCAGCATGGATTCCAGCTGATGCAGACCGTGACGACTGGTGATGCGTTCCACCAGATCCTTCTGGTCGCCTTCCGGTTTGGTGAAGACCATGTCGCAGCAGGCTTGGTCAATGGCCAGAATATCTGTGGAAGCGCAGATGCCGATATCCGCAATGGTAGGTTCTTCCGCCGCTACGCCCGCGCAGTCGCAGTCCACCGACATACGGCGCATTACATTCAGGAACACGATGTGTTTGCCGAAATAATCACAGGTCGCCTTAGCGGAATCCGCCATGGTTTCCATAAACTGTTCTTTCATAGGCCATTCTTCAAAATTGGCCGGCATGTCGTCCACTACCAGATGCACTTCCCGTTTGCCGACCTGGCCCGAAGCGCAGCCGATGGCGATATTTTTCATGGAACCGCCAAAGCCGCCCATGGCATGTCCTTTAAAATGCGTCAGCACGATCAGGGAATCATAGTCGGTGAGATGACCGCCCATATGCACTTCTTTCA
>JAEEGK010018586.1_pt1 | contig 15019 bp, 14 predicted proteins | sample 8958771 | NCBI WGS metagenome assembly JAEEGK01 (sample SAMN16246547, study PRJNA631951) | gut metagenome | biome: gut microbiome; feature: rumen; material: SC-attached | host: Bos | place: Iran: Karaj | collected 2018-10 | reverse complement strand
TGGCAAATCCCTGAACTTAAAAAATCCCGGTCAGCCTGAATAGATGAAGTGCACCCTAATTATTGGACACTTTAACTAGGCTGATTTTAAGGACTGATTCCTAAATTGTAAAGGGGTCAGTCCTTTTAATTTAACCTTAATTCTCTTTTCGTTGTACCAAGACAAATATTCGATCAATTCTTTTTTGAAATGTTCAACAGACTCAAACTCCTGTAAATATAAAAGCTCAGATTTTAATAGACCAAAAAAATTTTCCATAACAGAATTATCAAGACAATTACCTTTTCGAGACATGCTCTGTCTGATTCCTTTTTCTTTCAAACGCCTCTGATAATCATACATCTGGTACTGCCAACCCTGATCAGAATGGAGAATTAGATTAGTTCCATCAGGAATCTGCTTAAATGCCTTTTCAAGCATATCAACTGTCTGTGCATAGTTCGGGCTTTCAGAAAGGTTCCAGCTTATCAATGACTGATCATGTAAATCAAGAATTGGAGAAAGATAAAGTTTTGTTCCGAATAGATTGAACTGTGTGACATCTGTAACCCATTTTTCATTAGACTTTGTTGTACTGAAATCTCGCTGCAAAAGATTAGGAGCCACTTTGCCTATCTGACCTTTATACGAATTGTATTTATGTTGACGAACCTTACACACAATATGTTCTTCATGCATCAGTCTCTGAATTACTTTGTGGTTAGTTGTTAAAGCTCTGTTTCTGAACTCTAGAGTAATTCTTCTGTAGCCATAACGACCTTTATTCTCATGATAAATCTGCTGCACAAGTTCACGTTCTTCCTTGTGTTTCTCCTGTTTTGGATGAGTTTCTGAGTAATAAAACGAACTCCGAGGTAAACCTGTAAGTCTGGTTAAATCTGAAACATTGTATTTTGACCTTAGTTCTTTGACAGCTTCGACTTTTCTCTGTCTTTTTTCTGCTGCTGTTTCTTTTTCTCGTCTTCCTGAACTAAGGCCAGATATTTTTTTAGGTATTCATTCTCCATGCGAAGATATGCAAGCTCTTCATCTTTTGTCCATTCTTCTCTTGGTTTATTAGGTATTAGACTTTTCTTTGGCATTTTTGAATACCTGCCTTGCTTTTGAAACAGAGCTTCTATACCACCGGTAATATATTTCTTTCGCCATGCACTGATTGTTGCTTTATCTGTTATCCCAAAAATCAATGCTGTAGCTAAGTTTGAAAGATGATGCTCTTGCTGATAGTTTAACACTTTTAGCTTAAAATCTCCGCTAAAATGGCGTGTTGGTTCTGTAAATTTTCCGTTTAATTTGTATTGGGCAACCCACTGTCTAATTTGACTTGAGCTTACTCCATATGCTTTTTCCTGTTGTTCTGGACTTATATGTTTTTCAATATAGTCTAAGACAATCTTTAATTTGAACTCTTTTGAGTATTTGGACATAAAAAATGCACCTCCTAAACTTGAACTTTATTTGTCCAACTTTAGGGGTGCACTTCATCTGACGAGTTTTTTTATGCAGTAACCGCCTTTTTACTTCAGGCTAAGGAATACTTTATTACAGTCAAAAATCTGACTTATGTCTTCTTTGCTTGTAATTTCCCATGGTGCATGCATGCTTAAAACTGCAACGCCTGCATCAAGGACGTTCATTCCATAGCGGGCGGCATGGTAAGCGATTGTGCCGCCACCACCCTGGTCAACTTTTCCAAGCTCCGACATCTGATAGTTAATATTTGCATCGTACATTGCAGAACGAACCTTAGCAACAAATTCTGCATTTGCATCGCTTGCGCCATATTTTCCGCGGCTTCCTGTATATTTCTGGAATGCAACTCCGCCGCCTAATGCAGAAGAATTTTCTTTATCGTAAAGCCCGGCATTTAATGGATCGTAAGCTGCATTTACGTCTGAAGAAAGCATATAGCTGTTTGCAAGACAGCGACGCAAAGTAATGTCGCTGTAAGTATTTTCTGTAAGGGCAATAATTTCTGCAACCATGTTTTCAAAAAGGTTAGATTCCATTCCTGTTGCGCCCATGCTTCCAATTTCTTCTTTGTCTACACATAAGCAGCAGTTTGTTCTTTTTTCTGCACGGCTTTCGAGCATTGCAGCTACAGAGGTAAATGCACATGAACGGTCATCCTGTCCGTAACCGAGAATCATTGAGCGGTCGAGTCCCATATCGCGGGCTTTACCTGCAGGAACAATTTCAAGTTCTGCAGATTCAAAATCATCTTCTTCTATTCCATACATTTCTTTAAAGAGTGCAATAATTGTTTTTTTGCTGCGTTCTTTGGCTTCTTTCTTCTCTTCTGCTGTTGTGCCTTTTTTTAATGGTGGAATTGAACCCATAAGAACATCTAAATCTTCGCCTTTAATAAAATCGCTGGCTTTATCTTTCATCTGTTCCTGTGCAAGATGTGGAAGAATATCTGAAATGCAGAATACAGGATCGTCCTGATTTTCTCCGATTACAACATTTACTGTTGTTCCGTCTTTTTTGCATACAATTCCATGAATGGCAAGAGGAATTGTTGTCCACTGATATTTTTTAATTCCGCCGTAATAATGTGTATTTAAATATGTAATATTGTCTTTTTCGTAAATAGGATTCTGTTTTGCATCAAGACGCGGAGAATCTATATGAGCGCCAAGAATATTCATTCCTTCTTCAAGAGGATTTGTTCCAATTTCAAAAAGTGCAATGGATTTATCCATTTTTGTAATATAAACCTTGTCGCCAGGCTTTAATTTTTTATATTTTGTAATATCCTTATATCCGACTTTTTTAGCCATAGAAATAATCTGCTGAACACATTCGCGTTCAGTTTTACCGTTGTTCAAGAAATTCTTGTACTCAATGATAAGTTGTTCATTCATAATATGTTATTCTCCTTTTCCTAAAAAAAAATTAAATAAGCACTTTTTTTTGCAAAGCAAAAAAATGCGTTATTGAACAATGGCATTTATGCCATATATAAACGAGCACTTTTTTTTGCAAAGCAAAAAAAATGCGTTATTGAACAATGGCATTTATGCCATTGTTCAATTTACCGACAGATTCTCTTTGACAGAATTTGCAGGGAATTTCATATAGTGATTCATATGAATTACCTTCAATCTGATTCAATACAACCTGTGAGGCCTTAGTTCCAATTTCTGTAAGCGGAATTTCCATTGTAGTTAGTGGAGGCGATAAAAATGCTGCAAACTCGCGGTTATCAAATCCAATAACATCAATATCCTTTCCAACTTTTTTATGAGCTTCTTCCAGAGCTTTATAAGCACCGGCAGCCATTAAATCGTTAAAACAGAAAATTGCAGAAAATTCTTCGCTGGAAGACAGAAGATTCTTGCAGGATGTGTAGCCGGAATCAAAAGTCCAGTCTCCGTAGTATAATAAATTTTCGTTGATTGGAAGATTACTGTTTTCCAGAGCTTTCTTAAATCCTTTTAAACGATTTTCTGTATGAATATTATTTTTTTTGCCCATTATCAGAGCAATTTTTTTGTGATTTCTTTGAATTAAATGTTCTCCAATGCATTCAGCTGCTTTAGAGTCATCAAAAACAATTCCGGGATATACGTTGTCTTCCGAAAATGCATATGCAATTACAAACGGAAAAGAAAGTTCCTTTATTGAATTCGGAATACAATTAATCTTACGCGAATGCCCCGAAACATAAATAATTCCGTCAACGCGGATGGAAAGAAAATAATCTATTGCGCTGGCAACATCTTTTTCATATTTTTCGTTCTTGCGCCATTCAATTCCATATTTAGAATAAAAACGAAGGTTTTCTATAATTCCACGGTAATTTTTTGCTTCCAGTTCTTCCATAATTCCGTCTACAATATTTGGAGAACTGAACTCCGTTAAATCATCAATTAAAATTCCGACGGTTCGTGTTTTTGTTGCACGTAAACCGCGTGCCATATAATTCGGCTTGTAATCTGACTCGCGGATAACTTCCAGAATTCTAAGTCTGGTTGCTTCCGAAACATTGGATTTACCGTTGAGAATATTTGAAACTGTAGCAATTGAAACAGAACACTTTTCTGCAATTTCTTTTAGTGTAATCATTTTTTTAAAATAAACGTTTAACTATATTATATATCTACTATAGACTGATGTCAAAAATCAATATATAATATTTATATGAAAAATATAAAAAAATTAGCTTTTTTAGTTTTTTCAGTGCTTTTTTACAGCGCAGTTTTGTCTGCGCAGTCAGCAGATGTAATTACTTCTATTCTTGATTCTTCTTCTGCAACGCTCGGACAGACATGTTATCTTTCTGCAGTTCAGCAGAATCTTATAAGTGATGATGCTTCCTTTGATGAAGCCATTCAGGTTTTATACGATAATAATCAGCTTAAAGAAAAAGATTCCAGTGAGCGCCCAGTTACTTACAGTGAAATTTCCAGCATTTTCTCTTATGCGTGGGATATAAACGGCGGTCTTATGTTCAGGATTTTTAAGAATTCTCCACGCTATACTTTTAAACAGTTCCAGAGCGACGGAATTTTTTCTTCTTCTGCAGATCCATCTATGACAGTTTCTGGAAGTGATTTATTAAATATTCTTTCGGCCTGTATATCAAAGTACGGAGACTTTGATATAAGTTCTGTTGATATGGAAAGTCAGTAAATTATGGAGAAATTTTAAATGAAATCGAATAAACTTTTTTTTGTTGTATTTCTTCTTTTCTTTAATTTTTCCGTTCTTTCTGCTTTTGAATGGGGTGGCCTTGCAGATGATAATACAAAATATACAGTTGCAGACTCTCCCTCATTTTCGCAGTCAAATGGAATTTATCTCTGGTTAAAAACTCCTCTTAATAAGGACGGAAGTTTTTCTGTTTCTGCCGAAGGTTTATATAAATATAAGTTAAATCTTACAGGCTTGAATAAAACTCCAAAATCAGAGTTTATAAATATTCTTGATATTGACCTTTTAAAATTGCATGGTTCGTGGGACGCATTTAAAGGCGAAATGAATTTAAATGCCGGAAGATATTTTTATTCAGATAATTCCGGGGCAGTTTTTTCTCAGGTAAGCGACGGACTTGATTTTTCTTATGCAAATAATTTCCTCGGCTTTTCTGTTTACGGCGGTTACACAGGTTTACTTAACAGCCTGAATGTAAGTATGACAGAGAAAAATCCGGATGCAAAAAATAAGCAGATTTATAACCTTTGTGCCGCTTATGTTCCTGTTGCCGTTAAGTTTTCGCTTTTGAATCTTGGAGGATTTTCTGCCTCTCTTGAAGGTGATTATTTTATAAGCCTGAATAAAAATATAAAAAACCGTGCTTATGCTTCTTTGAACGTTGGAGGTCCGATCTCTACAATCGGAATTGTTAATTTTAATTTTGCAGCCGGAACTTATGAATTTAAAGAGCTTATGCTTTTTTCTAATATTGATGTAAATTTCTTTGTTGGAAAATTATTCCTGGTTGGTGCCGGCGGAGAATATGGTTCAGGCGCAAATGCAGAAAAAAAACTTGCGGCTTTTTCTTCGGTTACTTCGCGCACAATTTATTCCGGTTTAAGACCTGTTAAGAATGATTATATTGCACCGCACTTAAGCGGAACTTTTGTTATGAATAAATTTTATGCAAAGCTTACAGAAAAAACTGTAATTGTTCCTGAAGATGAAACCAAGCTTTTTGGTCTTGATTCTGTGCTTGACTTAAAATATAACATTTTCAGTGATCTGCAGGTTGGTGCAAACGGAACTTTATATTTTGATTTTGGTGATAAAAAATATAATAATATAAGTTTTTCTATAAATGCGGCTTTGGAATTCTAGGTGAAACGGAGGTTCTTGTATGAAAAGATTATTTGTTTTATTTGCAAGTTTATTTTTGTTTACTGTAATTCTTAGTGCTCAAAATGCAACTGTAACTTATGTAAAAGGAAAGGTTGAAGTTCAGCGCAACGGAAAATGGCTTGCGCTTTCTGCGGGAGATTCTGTACAAATAAATGAAGTTATTAATACAGGCTTTCAGTCAGAAGCTAAAATTAAGCTTATGGATTCCGTAATGTTCCTTGGCCCTGTAACAAGAATTACTCTTGAAGAGCTTTCTGCTTCTGAAACTCAGGATAAGGTAAATGTTTATCTTTCTACGGGATCCGTTCGTTCAAAAGTAAATCATACAGAAACTAAGCGTGTAAATTATACAGTTCATACGGCTGTTGCAGTTGCTTCGGTTCGTGGTACAGACTGGTGGATTAATTCTAATAATGAAGCTGGCTGTACAACCGGAGGTTTCGCTTTTGCTTCCAAGAATGCACTGAGAGCAAGCGGTTCGGAAAATTCTTTCCTTTCGGATTCTGCAGGACTTCCTAAAGGCGGAACTATTATTGGAAAAAATCAGTATGGAAAGATTAAAGGTTCCGGTTATACAAAAACTCAAGCTGTAAATGAAACACTGCAGGCTTCCAATTTACTGCTTTCTTCAATTGGTACGCAGTGTATGAAAGATGCGGCAGAAAGCGGAGTAGATGTTTCTAATTTTAGAACAGAGGTTATTGATACAGCCGTTCCTACGGCAAAGGTTGTAATTAAATTTACTTTTGTTGAATAATGTGGCTTTTGTGTGGCGCAAATTGTAGTAGAAAATCTTAGTTTTAAATATCCTCATTCAGAAAAGTTTGCAGTTGAAAATGTTTCGTTTGTTATAGAAAAAGGCTCCTATACGGCAATCGTCGGTTATAATGGCAGCGGAAAAAGTTCTCTTGCCAGATTAATCTGCGGACTTGAACTTCCATATAGCGGAAAAGTTTCCATAACAGAAGGAAACAAAATAGGAATAGTTTTTCAGTCTCCAAAAAATCAGATTGTAAGTTCTATCGTTCACAGAGATACAGCGTTTGCGCCTTTGTGTCAGGGGTGTACAAAGGCAGAAGCTGAATTACGCACTATTGAATCTTTAAATATCGTAGACATGCTTTCTTATGCGCATAAGTCTACTTCTTCACTTTCTTTAGGGCAGACTCAGAAAATTGCCATAAGCGGAGTGATTGCGTCCCGGCCCGAAATTTTAATTTTGGACGAAGCAGTTTCCATGCTGGATCCTGAGTCCAGAAGGGAAGTGCTGGAATTTGTAAGGTACTGGCACAAATGCGGAAATACAATCATTCAGATTACGCACGAAATGCAGGTTCTGGAAGAAGCCGATAACGTTATTGGAATTGATTCCGGAAAAATGTTTTTTTACGGAACAAAAGCGGCCTTTTTACAAAACAGTGAATTTAAGGAGCGCGTTGCGGGAAGAAACCTTCCGAAGGCTGAACGTTCGGAGCAGCGCAGTAAGGAAATTTCTTCTTTAGAAAAAGTTCTTTCTTTAAGAAACATTAATTTTTCGTATGAAAAGAATGAGACTGTGGCTGCAAAGAATTCTTCGCGCGATGTAACGGATTCCAATTCGGCAGAGCTTTCTTCCGGTGGTGTTTTACGTAACATTAATCTTGATTTACATAAAGGAACGCTTGTTGCACTAACCGGAGTTTCCGGTGCAGGAAATCTACACTGCTGGAAATTTGCAGCGGACTTTTGCAGTATGAAGGAACAATTCGTTATTATCCGGAAAAAAACGGTTCAATAAATTCAAGTAATTCTGAGCCTTCTGATTTTGATAAATATTTTCCTGTGGCACTTGCCCAGCAGAATGCGGCTGCTGCCTTATTTGAAAATTTTGCGGCAGACGATGTTGCCTTTGGTCCAAGGAATCGCGGCGTTCATGGAAAAGAATTATTTAATACGGTAAAAACTGCGATGGAAAATGCGGGCATTCCTTACGAGACATTCGGCGAGCGTAGAACTACTGAACTTTCGGGCGGTGAAAAAAGGCGGCTTTCTATTGCAGGAATTCTTGCGTTGAATACTCCTGTAATTTTATTTGATGAACCGACAAGCGGACTGGATAGTAAGACACGAATTATTGTTTTGAATATGCTAAGAGAACTGGCTTCGCAGGGAAAAACTGTTTTGTTCAGTACACATCATAAAAGCGAAGCAGATTTTTCTGACCGGGAAATTAGAATTGAAAATAACACAATTACCTTCGATTCTCTCGGCAAATATGGATACATTGAAGATAATGAAGATTCAGAAACTTTACATCCGCTGAGTGCTTCTAAAATGCTTAAAGGATTAAGTGCTGTTTCTCTTGGACTTTCGGGCGCGAGAAAACAGAAAAAATCTTTTATAGAAAAGCTTCCTTCGGCAGTAAGACTTTTGTTATTTGCATTGCTTTTTGTTTTTTCTCTTGCTGCCAGAAGTTTATGGTTTTCTTCGGTAATGCTGCTGGTAGGTTTAATTTATTGCAAGCTTGCGTCATTCAGCATGAAAAAGCTTTTAAAATCATTTTTAAAGATTCTTCCGTTTTTATTATTTTACAGCGTATTCCAATTAATCTTTCATCCTGCGCTGGAAAACGAAATTCATTTTACAACCTGGAAGTGGTTTACAATTACGCCTTCCAAATTAATATTCTGTTTAATTGCAATTATACGAACCTACTGTTCGTTAGCCTGCATAAGTTCGTTCTTTGTTTCTACTCCGGAATATGATTTGATTGATTCTTTAAAAATAGTACTTTCGCCTCTGGAAAAAATAAAAATCCCGATCAGATATTTAATTTTGATTATAGAAATTATTTTTAGATTTATTCCGCTTTTAATTGATGAAGCAATTTCCATTGTAAAAACGCAGATTATACGCGGCTCCATGGGAGAAACTTCTAAAAAAAGAAACGGGCTTAAAAATGTTATTCCGTTAATTGTTCCGCTGATTACTCAGACAATCCGTCGTTCTGAAGCGCTGGCAGATGCAATTACAATGCGAGGTTTTGAATGATAAATAATGATTTTAAAATGTGTCCTATGTGCGGAAGCGAGAAAATTGAATGCCGTGCAAACCGTAAATGGATTTGTCCTGACTGCGGCTTTGACTTATATAATAATGTTGCCGCCGCTGTTGGAATTATAATTTTTGATAAAAATAATAATATACTTTTTGAAGTACGTGCAAAAGAACCGAGAAAAGGATTTGCGGCGCTTCCCGGCGGTTTTGTAGATTTTGAAGAAAGTGCCGAAGAAGCTGTTTTACGCGAGTGCAGGGAAGAGCTTGGTGTTGAGCTTTCCTTTAATGATATAAAATATATCTGTTCGTTCCCGAATACTTATGTTTACAAAAATATTGAATACAAAACCTGTGATATTTTTTTTGCAGCGCCTCTTCCGGAAAAATATAATTCAATTGAAGAATTTATTTCTTATTTAAAACCTGAACAGTCTGAAGTTCAGAAATTAAATTTTTACTGCGTAAAGACTGCAGAGGATATTGAAAAAATACCGCTCGCTTTTGAAAGTGCAAGAAAAACACTGCAGAAATTTATTTTGGCGGGAGAATCAAAATGAATATAAATAAAGCTAATATTCCGCTGGTAGTTATTTGTTTGGGCATTTACATTATTATGCTGGCTGGTTTTTATATTGTAAGAAAAATGCGTGGAGAAGCACTAAATCTAAACGTAAAAAAAATTGCAGTTTATTTTGTTTCTGTGTTTTTAATTCTTCTTATGCTTTTCTATGATTCTTATTTTAAATACCTTATGATTTTATGTGCCTTTGCAGGTTCAGTTGTAGTGGCACGCGATAAAAATTTATAAATAAATTTACAAAAAAAATCCGCCGGAAAATTCCGGCGGACTTTTTTGCAGATGATTTTTTTAGATATCTGCAAGCTGCTCCTGAGAAATCATTTTGATGTTTGCAGTTTCGAAAACCTTTTCTGTTTCGGCAACATCTGTACAACGGATAATCATATATGCAGAACCAGATTTTCGGCCGGTAAAGCCATACATGTATTCAACGTTGCGTCCGTTATCTGCAAGAATCTTAAGAATCTTATTAAGGCTTCCTGCCTCATCCGGAATCTCAATTGCGATAACCGGTGTTACCTTTACGATGTAGTGAGAGCGTTCAAGAGCCCCCTGCACCGCTTCGGCATCATCAACGATAATTCGCGCAATACCAAAGTCGCTGGTATCAGCAAGGCTCATTGCACGCATATTGATATTATGAGTTGCCAGAACGTTTGTAAATTCTGCCAGCGCATTTTTTCTGTTTTCGATAAAAATTGAAATCTGTTCTATTGTCATATAATTTCTCCTGATTTTTTTGTCATGCTGAACTTGTTTCAGCATCTATTTCCAATAGACCCTGAAACAAGTTCAGGGTGACAGTATCTATTAATCATGCAGCTTACGAGTATCAATAACTCGCTTTGCCTTACCCTCTGAACGGGCAATGCTCTTCGGTGCCACAAGTGTTACCTTTGCCTTAATCTGAAGAACACTCAACAGTGCGCTCTCGAGCTGCTTTTCTGCCTTGTTTACTTCAGAAACCACATCACTGAACTTTTCTGGAACCATTTCTACCTTGATTTCGAAGGTATCAGTATTGTTTACGCGGCCAACGTGAATCTCGTAGTTTGCAGGGTAACCGTTCTGCATAAGAACGCCTTCAATCTGGCTTGGGAATACGTTAACACCGCGGATAATAAGCATATCATCAGTACGTCCCATTGGCTTACTCATGCGGACAAAGGTACGTCCGCAGGCACATGGAGCGCGGTTCAAAACACCGATATCCTTTGTGCGGAAGCGCATCAGCGGGAATGCCTGCTTTGTGATTGCAGTGAATACAAGCTCACCCTTCTCGCCGTCTGGAAGTCTCTTTCCAGTTTTTGGATCAATTGTTTCTATAATAAAGTGGTCTTCGTTTACATGCATTCCAGCCTGCTCAGAACATTCATAAGCAACGCCAGGTCCCATAACTTCTGTAAGACCATAAATATCATAAGCCTTAAGGCCAAGTGATTTTTCAATGTCGCGGCGCATTTCTTCTGTCCAAGGCTCTGCACCAAAAATACCGGCTTTAAGATGAATATCAGCCGGAGACAAGCCCATGTCCTTCAATGTTTCGCCAAGGTAAGCAGCATAGCTTGGAGTACAGAAGAGAATTGTCGATTTCAAATCCTGCATAAAGGTAATCTGGCGCTGGGTGTTACCGCTCGAAATAGGAATAACCTGAATGCCAAGCTTTGTTGCACCACCGTGAACACCAAATCCACCGGTGAAAAGTCCGTAGCCGTAAGCGTTCTGTGCAATGTCATTTTCATCACAACCAATTGCCACAAGCTGACGTGCTGTACAGTCATCCCATATGTCCAGGTCTTCTTTTGTATAACCTACAACAATCTGCTTTCCTGTAGTACCGCTTGATGCGTGAATACGAACAACCTTGCTCATTGGAACAGCAAAAAGTCCGTATGGGTAAGTTGCACGGAGGTCATCCTTACAGGTAAATGGGATTTTATCAAGGTCATCAAGACCCTTAATATCGTCCGGAGTAACGCCTGCTTCCTCGCAGCGCTTTCTGTAATACTCAACATTTTCATAAACATGGCGGAAATTTTTTGCCAGTCTTTCGCCCTGAAGCTTACGAAGCTCCTCAAGCGGCATACATTCTGATTCTTTCTGATAATATTTTAAATTCATATCTACCTCAATTACGGTGGTTGAGCCTGTCGAAACCACCTGTCTCATATCGCGGTAGTTTCGACAGGCTCAACCACCGCTTTTATTGTTTTTAGATTAATATATAAGATTAGTTACCGTGCACTGTTCAATGGAACGCATTGCACAAAAAAAATAGAGAAGTTCGCCCTTAGGCGAAAAAGAAATAAAAGGAAAAGAAGCGGCTCTTAAGTAAGCCTGTAATTCTTAACATATACTGAATATTACCATGCTTAGAGCCGCTTGTAAAGATTAAAACAAAAAATTATACCCTGAATTTATCAATCTGGCCGCTTATATCAATAATTGAAGATTTCATTTTTTCAGAAATTTCGCGAAGCGCTATACCCGTATCCTTAATTTTCTGAGCACCTGCTGTCATTCCGTCTACACTAGACTGCATAATACCAGTTGCATCCTGAAGATTTCTGACTTCCTCAAGAATTGCCTTATTACCCTGAGACATTTCTTCACTTGCGGTTCTTACTTCTATTGTAGAATCATTCATAGAATGAAGGGCATCAGAAATCTGCATAGAACCAGTATTCTGTTCTTCCATTGCAGCCTGAATCTGATGAACAAGCTGTTCTGTGTCAATAATCTTATTTGTTACAGACTGGAAAGCATTACTAGATTCTTCCGAAGCCGAAACTACATTATCAATAGAAGCCTTAATGCTGTTAAGCTGATCACCTATTGTTTTAGACTGAGCAGATGAAGTTTCCGACAATTTACGAATTTCATCAGCAACAACAGAGAATCCCTTACCCGCATCTCCAGCATGAGCCGCCTCAATTGCCGCATTCATAGCCAGAAGATTTGTTTGTTCTGCAATTGCCGCAATAGCAGAGTTTGCATCCTGCAGGGTTTCACTCTGATTTTTAATACCTTCAATAATTGAGTTTACATTTGACTGTAACTGAATACCAGTCTGTGCAGAATCAGCAAGCCCATCAAAAGAAGTCGACATTTTTTCTACAGAATTATTAACAGATTTGATATTACCAATCATCTGAACAATTGCAGAAGAAGCATCCGAAACTTCCAGAGTCTGTTTTTCAATCATATGACCTAATGACTCAATATTACTTGCAATTTCATTTACTGCACCTGCAGTTTGCTGAACCGAATTATACTGGTTATTAATCTGATTATGAACAGAATCAATACTTGTAAGAATTTCTTCAATAGAAGTTGTTGTATCCTGAGTTGACACATCAAGCTCATCACCAGCGTTTCCAAGTGCATCACGTGAATTCTTTACCTGAGCAATAATTGTCTGAAGTTTTTCTGTAAAATTATTAAAGCCTGTTACAACATCTCCAATTTCATCATTTAATTTTATATCAATGCGCTTTGTAAGATCTGCATCACCAGTTGCAATTTCATTTATTGTATTCTTTACAAAGCCAAGAGGCTTTATCAGAATAGAAATAAGAATCATACTTCCTATAATTACAACAAATGCCGCAACAATAATTGAAATTACAATAATCAATGTAATTCTTGAAAGATTCTCATAATACTCGTTGTATGGAGCAGCACACAAAACAGCCCAACCACTTTCATCTCCTACAGGAACATATGAAACAACTTTTTTCTCATTTGAAACAGGATCTGTTAAAATCTTAAAACCAGATTCTCCGGCAATTACTGAATCCATCATTAAATCCCATGGTGTTTTTTCATCATCACTTTTTTGCTGGGCACCATTTTCCTGTGCAGCCGTAATGTCATCTGCGCTCATTCCATCATAAGTTGTTGGACCAATTGTCATTCCCGAAGTAGTAGAAATAATTATAGGATGTGATTTTTTTCCAATCAGAATTGATTCAGAAAGATTATAAACATCTGAACCATTTACAATTGCAGATAAAATTCCAACTGCTTTATTAGGATTATTTATACTGTATACTGGAATACAATAAAACATGATTGTTTCATCAGAACCACCTTCCATCATAAAACTCTTTGGAAGCGGATCAATAACAACTCGTTTTCCAGAAATTGTCTGAATAAAAAAGTCAATCTGCGAAACATCTACATACTGGCCATCTGGGCGAATACAAATACCCTGCTCACTATAAAATGCAAGATTTTCAAAATGTATCGGATTAGATTTTACAATTGCTTCAAGCTGGGCTGTCTTCTCTTCAAGAGAAATTGTTTCATCGCGGATAAAAGGAATTGATGCAATGCTTTCCAGAAGGTAAAATTCTTTTTTGTTTACATCCTGCAAAATGCGTGCAGATTTCTGAGCATTTAATTCCATAATCTGCTGGGTATTAGTAGAAATTGAGAGGGCCAGTTCTTTTCTTGCAATAAGCCCTACTATAATTACCGCCAGATTAACAAATATTACAACAAATGTAATAATCTTAATTTTTAATCCAAATCTCATTTAAAACTCCTGCAAAAAAATAGAACGACTTATTAAATTGAGATTTTTAAATATGACTTTAATATTTATTATACTACGCTTTTTTCAAAATAGAAATAAAAAAAAGACTCAATCTTGAAATCAATTAAAGAAAACAAGATTGAGTCTATAATATTACAAAAGTCTTATTTACTCGCCACGGCCCAGCTTAAATGCTTTTTTATTCATCTCGAGGAACTGTGGCTTTACAAGCTTTTCAATTGCAGCAAGCCATGCATCCTCAGGGAAGTCCATATATTTTGATAGGAGTCCCATCAGAACAATGTTTACAGATTTTGCAGTACCAGCCTGCTCTGCAAGAGTAAGACAGTCCAGGGCATCAACCTTAATACCGGCCTTAGTCATTGTACCTGTCAGGTCTTCCGGATATTCTGCCGCGCCAGTAATTACTGGCATCGGGTCAATCTTCTGAGTGTTTACGACAATCTGTCCGTCTTTCTTAAGCCATTCTGTGTAGCGTGCAGCTTCGAGCAGTTCAAAAGAAACGATAAAATCAGCTTCGCCCTTATCTACGATTGGTGAATAAACTTTGTCGCCGTAGCGTACATAAGTTACAACCGAACCGCCGCGCTGGCTCATACCATGAACCTCGCTTACCTTTACATCGTAGCCTGCGTCGAGCAGAACCTGTCCCAAAGTTTTAGACGCAAGCAAAGCCCCCTGGCCGCCAACGCCAACAATCATTATATTCTTAACCATTACAACGCTCCAAACTTACACATCTGTGAACAAACGCCACAACCAACACAAAGTGTCGGATCAATCTTGGCCTTGCCGTCCTTCATAGAAATTGCAGGGCATCCAATCTTCATACACATCTTGCAGCTCTTACACTTTGCTTCGTCAACAACAAGAGCTGGCTTTGGCTTAACTTCTTTAAGAAGGGCACAAGGTCTGCGGCTGATGATAAGGCTTGGCTCATTAACTTCGAGTTCTTCCTTTACAGCTGCTTCGCACTCAGCAATGTTATATGGATCAACTACACGAACTCTGTTGATTCC
>JAEEGK010018580.1_pt1 | contig 15022 bp, 9 predicted proteins | sample 8958771 | NCBI WGS metagenome assembly JAEEGK01 (sample SAMN16246547, study PRJNA631951) | gut metagenome | biome: gut microbiome; feature: rumen; material: SC-attached | host: Bos | place: Iran: Karaj | collected 2018-10 | reverse complement strand
TTGGGATTGTTATTTCGTAAAAGAAGAAAAACAATTATTTTTTATGGGAAGTAGTAATATTATTGTAATTTTAAATGAAAATGACCAATTAGAAAATGAATATGAAGTATTAATGAAAATAGATGAATTTAAAAATAAAAATTACTATAGGATGATTAATATTGGAAAAAATTATTATCTTATTTTTAATACATGTGATGATTTATTTAAATTTGATTATTTAGTTGATTATGAAAATTCTGATATGATAATATAATAAAATTAATAATAAGATAATAAAAATAATAAAATTTAAATCATTTATTTTCTTTAATATATTTTGTTTCAATTATTAATTGCATTAAATTAGGATAAAATTGAATAATACCATCAAAAGTATTTTCATCTTTATTTTTTTCTAAATTAAGACTTTCACTATATTCTTGTTTCATAAAAAATTCTCTAAAAAGACCACCAATAAAAGAAATAAATATATATTTTTCTTTTATTTCATTAAGTAAATAAGATGAAATTTCAATATTGTTTGCTTCAGAACCAAAAAATTTTTCTACTAACTCAAAATTATTCATATTATTTACATTAACTTTATCTGCCCAAAATGATTTTATGAAAATTATATATTCAAAAATCAATTCTGAAATTTGAAGATGATTTATACATTCATCATATAATTTATTTTCATTATTATCCATTCCCATTGATATTAAATAATATGAATATTCTTGAATTTTTCCTTTTTTAAAATTATCTATTAATTGTTGAGGAAAATCATTCATATCTGATACATTTATATTTTGATTAATTGTTTTCAATAATTTTAAATATAATTCTTTATATTTTTTAACATCTTCATCTAAGAACTTTTTTATTATTTTTGTTTCATTATTTGTAAATATTTTTTTTATATCTGTAATTGAATTTAAATTAAATGTAACAAATTGATAAGTTGAATCATTATAAATACAAATAAAAGATATTTCTTCATCTAATGTAAATTGAACATTTATTTCTCCACATTTACGAAATATTTTCTCAATAATCTCTAATTCTTTTAAACTAATTAATATAATAAATTCAATTTCATGAATATAATCTTTATGTAATTTAAGAATTGATGAATCATAAAATTTCAAAATCGATTCAAATCTAAATTTTAACCCTTTTATAATAATTTCTAATTTAACAATATTTAATAAAGGAATATCAATATTTGAAGTAAAATAAACAAAAGGATCAAATTGGAAATTATAATAACTATATCTCTTTTCTTTATTTCTTCTTATACACATTGATAAAAAATTTTTAAATTGATTTGAAATTGATTTTTCAGAATCAACATTCAAACCTTTATTAATATCAATTTGTGCATTTTTATAATAGGTTTTAAATAATACCATACCATAATTTAAAATATTTGATTTCATAGTTATTTCATTTATTTCTGAAGGAGAAGTGGCATAATACATTTCAACAATTTCTTTTGGTAAAATATATTTTATCAAACCAAAATCAAATAAAATTAATTCTTGATTTTGATTAACTATAAAATTATATGATGATATAATATCAAAATAATTAATATTAGATTTCATAAATGAAATAATATTATTATAAAAACCTATATTCATTCTTCTAATTAAATCTTCACTTATTTCATTATTATTTGTAAATTCAATTAATGATATTCCTTCAATATATTTATATATTAAATAAATATAATCATCATCATTTTTTTCATATAATTCTTTAAATTGAATTGCATGACTACAATTTATAAAAGATTTAGCTCTTTTAATTTCATTTTGTATTTCATTATTATATTTTTTAGCAAAACTTTTTGAATATTGTTTAATATAAAATTGTTTACCATCAACTTTATCTTTCCCAATAAAAATTTTCAAATCATTACTATTAAGTTCATTATTAAATTCCTTAATTTTTTCATATCTAAAATTATTATCATCTTTTTTTTCATTAAAAAATGGATGCTTAAAATATTCTTCCCATCCAAGTCTATAATCAGGGTCAATAACTAATAATTTATTAATTAAATCATTTAAATTTTCATCAGTAGTTTTTAAAAAACTAGGTTTAGATAAAATATTTTCTAAAATATCTTTTTCATCATTTCCTTTAAAAGGAATAGTATTAAATAATAATTGATAAATAATAACACCAACACTCCATAAATCCGCTTTCATAGTATAAGGTTTTTTTTCAATTACTTCAGGTGCCATTGTAATTGGTGTTCCTAAATGACTTTTGGTCATTAAATCATTATCTAAAAATTTACTAAAACCATAATCTGCTAATTTTACTATATATTCACCATTAATGTTATTTTTAAATTTAATCATTATATTTTGTAATTTTAAATCACGATGCATTATTTTGTGATTATACATTTTTTTAAATACATTATTTAATTGAAGTAATATATTCTTTACTTCTTCTATTGGTAATCCTGAATTTTTTGTTTTTAAATATTTATATAAATCTTCATTACATAAATCCATTAAAACATTATAATTGTTTATTGATTGAAAAAAATCAATAAATTGAACTGAATTTTCACAACTTAATGTTTTCATTATTTGAATTTCTTTCCAAAATGCTTGATTTAAATATGTATTTCTTAATATTTTTGATTTTAGAATTCTCTTCATTGCATATAATTTTCCATCTTTATTATTTTTTATTTTATATACTATTCCAAATGTTCCTCTTCCTAATTCTTGTAAGACTTCATATTTATCTGACATTTATTAAATATTATAGTTCTTCATAATTTTATATATTTTCAATTATCTATATATTAACTATTTTAGAATAAAATATATTAATTTTATCTTTTTTTAATTTTTCTTTGATAAAAAAAATTAGAAATAATTTATATTTGTTTAAAAATTAAATTATTAAAAAAATAAAAATCTAAAACAAAAGGATAATAGAGAATAAACTTAAACTAAATTTCAAAAATTGACTTTTGCAAACAATTTTAACATTTTTTGCTTCTTTTAACATTTTTTCATAACCTCTAATTGAAGATAAAGAATCATAAATTGGAACACATGTATTAATTGTCATTACTTCTTTCAAATTATATTTAACAAAACAACATTTAAGATCATCATCTAATTTATGCTGATTGCAATCACTTTTTCCAGATGTACTATTATTTCCAGCATTAATGCAAGCTGTTATTAATTCATCTGCTTGATATTCATTTTTAATGTTTGATATTAAAAGTAATGATATTATTGTTATTAAAATTAACTTCATTTTTTTATTATGTTTTTTTTATGAAACAATTTAAAATTTATTTTATTTTTTTAAATTATGAAGTATGTTTAATTCAATTTATTTTATTTGAAATTTGTAATAAAAATGAATTTTGAATAACAGAGAAAATAAATTAAATAAAAAAAAATATATTTTTTTTCAAATGAGTGATAATAATCAAGAAAATTCAAATGCAAATAATGAAATAGAACAAAATGAAATATTAGATGAAAATAAAGACAATCAAAGTCTTCAATTAAGTAGAAGTGCTCAATATTCAATATCTCAATATGGATATGGTAGTCAAAAAAGAATTAAACCAGGATTTTATAGATCAATGAAAGAAGTATTTAATAACAATATAAATGAAATTTTAGATTTTTTAGATCTTTATGATTTATGTTACATGAGAGCTTTAAATAGAAATTTTTTATATATAATACATGAATATTATAAACAAAGATTAAAATTTGAAATTAATTTAATTACAAATTTCCAAGATCAAAATAAAGAAAAAACTGCAATTTATATGAAAAATATTGATAGCCAAATTCCAATTAGTACTAAAAATTGGTTAGATTTTGATTTAATTTCAGTGACTCAAAAATTAAAAATTTTAGATAGAAATATTTTAACTAAATTAAGAGCAATTAAATCAATTGGAAAATTATCTGATGTAATATATGCACCTTTTTGTATTATTTTTGGTTATAATAAAAATGCAAGTTCATTTACTAAAAATGATACTTGGAAAAAAACAGCAGGAAAAATTTTATCAGATTCAAATTTAATAATAAAAATAACAAATTTAGATTTAGAAAATATGATTGATTCAGAAATTTTAGAAGCATTTGTTTTTTTAAATTTACCAGAATGTGATGTAGATATAATAAAAAAATTTTCTTCAGATTTTGCAAAATTAATAATTTGGTGTCAAGCAGTAGTAAGTTATCATATATTAATACATCCTTATACTTTTCGTAATGAAAATAGTGCTATTACATTAGGAAATGAAGTTTGTGATTTTGCAAAAACAATGAATTATTTAATTAATCGATTTTATAAATTTAAAAGACTTTTATATAATTTAAATGTTATTAAAATTCCTTTAGCTGATTATGTTTTTAATTTACAACATAATAGAGAAATTCCACAAGAAAAAGAAAATTATATTTATTATTTAAATGAAGAAAATATTGGAAATATATTGTCTTATTTACCTTATTTAGATAGTTATAAATTTATGAATGTTTCTAAAAAATTCTTTGCTGGATTTAAATGTGGTATTGATTTAATTATTGGGGATATTCTTAAAGAAATTTATTTTTTTAAATTACAATCTTATATTAAATCATCAAAAAGAATTCCAATTATTTATTCAAATAATATTTTTTCAAAATATTTTTTAATGCTTGAAGATATTTTAGATTCAAAATGTAATGAAAATGGACAAACTTTTATTCCTTTTATGACTAAAGAACAAATAAATGATTTAAAAAATATTAAAATTAATAATAGAATAACTAATACTATTGCTAAAATATTTTGTATTATTTGTGATATTAAACCAAAGAAAAAAATAGATTTAAAAGGTGATGTTCAAATATTATATTTATCTCAAATTCGTTTATTAGCAACAAATGGTTCTTTACTTAAAATAATGAGAAATTTAAATAAATTATATTTTAATCAAAATAAAGTTAAAAATATTAATAATGAATTAGAACCTTTTTTATCTGTTGAAAGATTAGATGAAGTTAAAAAAATAAATCATGGATTATATCAATTATTAATATGGGAAATTTATGTTTTAGAATATTTAAGAATTTTTAATATATTTGATTTTTGCAATGTTGATTATATTAAAAATCGATTTGAAAAAGATGAAATTGAATTAATAAAATATTACATTCAATTAATGGATTATTTAAAATATAATTTAAAAATAAAATATTATTTCAGTCAAAGAAATAAAAATACAAATCCATCATTTGAATTTGCAAAATTAGTAGAACAATTAAAAAATTATTTAATAAGACAAAATATGACTGATAGAGCAGATTTAATATTTGAAACTACTAATTTATCCCAAGCAAAAATAGGATCAGTTTACTTTGAAAGTAAAGACTTAATTCCTAATAGTGCAAAACCAGCATTATATGAAAGAATAATGACTGAAATTATTTCATGTCAAGAAAAAGATGATATAGAATTTCTTACTTTAGATGATGAACAAACTGAAAATTATAATCAACCAAATACAGAAAAAGAAAATGATAAAAATATAAATTTACAAGGTAATAATAATAATAATATAAATGCAAATAATACAAATAATAATAATAATAATAATATTAATATTAATATTATAAATCCATTAAATTCTCAATCTTCAAGTCATAAAATATTAAAATCAATTAGAAATCCAATTTCAGTAAATTCAAATCCAATGTTTAATAATAATACAGAAGACAAAATAAATTTTATAAATATGGATAATGAATTATATATAAAAAATATATTATTTTACTTAGATATAAATTCATTACCAAAATTTGCATTAATATGTCATAAAGCAAATGATTGTGTAAAAACACATATTTTCATTCGTTTATATTTTTTAAATAGAGAAAAAAGAATGATAGAACAAGAAAGTTCAGAAATAATACAACAAATAGATTTTAAAAGACAATTATATTATAATGAATATGAAATACAAATTCCAAATAAATTACATGCTTTTTCTTTAATGAATCAAATTACAAGTGATGATATAATGGAATTAAAACAATGTTTTAAAAAATATAATAAAACATATGAAAATATGATTAAACCTTTATTACTTTTATTAGGAGAAAAACCAAAGTCAATTATTCAACCTGATGGTAATAAATTAATTTCTTATTTTGATACTGCTAAAAAAGTTTTATATCAAAAAAATTTTATTAAAAGAATAAGAGATTTAGAATTAGAAACAATTCCAGTTGAAAAATTTCAATTAGTTGATAAAAGTTTACAAAATAATATTTTTTCTCCTGAAAGACTTAAACAATTAAGTCCTTGTTTTAATCATTTAATTAATTGGTTAATGGGAGTTATGGAATTTCATAGAGTTATTAGAAAGTTTTCTTTAAATTCTTTTGATTTTGAAATTTTAGATAATGAAGAACAACGATTTTGTGATGAAATGGATAATATTATTTTATTATATTATAAATTATTGAGATATGCTACTAAACATTGTAAAAGATATGAAAAATATGCCCAAGAGATTATGAGTGAAATGAATATTCCTTTTAATTAAATGTTATTTTTTTTTTAAATTTTTTATTTTCATTTAAAATTGAATATTTTTTAAAATTTAAATACTGAATATAATTATTATGGTAAATTTATATTTTTTTTAATAAATTTTAAAAAATTTATTTTATTTTATTTTATTATTTTTGTTAATTTTTATAATACAAATATGTTCTATTTTCTCAATTATTTAATTATTGTTTTTCGATATATATTTTAATTTTAAATAAAAATTAAATAAACTGTATTTTTATTTTTTAATTTATAATATACAATACTATTAATATATCATTTTTTTGTTTTGTTTTATATATTGAATTTCATTCTACAAATATTTTTCATAAAATTGATGCAAGTTTCATAATTAACTAAAGTGTATCCAAACATTGAATTTGAATCATTTTGAGTAATAAAATATTTTGCAAATTTTAAATTTGTGATCATATTTTCAGGACAAGTTTTAATTGTTAAATATACAATAATAGGTAAATAATCTTCAACACTAGAATCTGTTTTTCCAGTATTAAATTCTATCATTTTTATAATAATATTTATCGCTTTTAAAAAATATTTTAATACATTTATATAATATCTTTCTTTATCCATTTTTTTAATATAAATTTGAGCAATATCTAATTGTTTATTTGATATTTGTTTTTCATCAATATTTAAATCTTTTAAAGAAATTGATAATGATTTTTCACACATTTTTTTAAATTCAATATCTTCATTTTTGATTTCAGAAATATTTAAATGTTTTGATATATTTGTGATTATATAATTATTTAGTTCTTTTAAATATAAATTTTTCATTTCTTCTGATTTTTTATTATTTTTAGATTTAAAAAAGTTATTTACATTTAAATTATTTTCAACATATTGAATATAACTTTCAATAATTTTATTTGCATTTGTTTTAATTGAATTATCTTTTACAATATCTTTAGAAATATATTTTCTAAAGTGTAAAAGTCTAGTAATAAAATCATTAATATAATAACAATGTGCTTCATTATATAAATTATTATTTTGAATTCCTAAATTTTTAGCCAATAAAACAATATTATTAGGATGAGGACATTCATTAATTGAATATAAAAAAAATGGTGGTTGAAAATTATTATTTGTAATGTTACCTGATAATAAATTGTCTTTTTCATTTTTAGTTATTAAACAAACATCAATTCTTGTTTTATCTATAAATGTTTTTAAATCTATTTTAAATTGTAAATCTTTTACTTCTTTTAAATCATGATTTGATATAGACACTATTTTTTTCAATGAAGCAATTTCTGGTGAAATTATATTTGAATAATATAAATTTTTATTATTTAATATTTTTAAATTTGAATTAACTTCTTCAAATATTTCATTATATAATTTATTAAAATTATTATTTTTATATTCTTCAGGTAAATTATTCATATTTTTTACTATATAATCAGAATACCAAAATAAAGGAACATTATTTGAAATTAAAATATTTTTATATTCTTCATTATGATAATTAATTTTTGAATCAAGTATTGAAAATATTTTATTAAAAGGTAATTCATTTATTTTTTCATTTAAACTTGGAATATTATTTAAAACATGGTTAATACATAATTTAATTTCTTCAATGTGATTAGTATTTGTTTGACCAATAAAATCTTTTATTTTTTTAGTTTTTATCATTTCTATTCTAGATTTATCATAATTTCTTTTAACAAAAATATAAATATTTTCAAAATTGCCAGAATCTAAATAATCAATTATTAAATTTCTATTAGAAATCATTTGTTCATATAAATCAGTTTTTATATTTACAATCTCATATTTATCAAAAAAAATACTAAGTTCTTGTTTTGATAAAGAAAAAGTTTTATAAATTTCATTTTCACTTAATTTATATTTATTTTTAAAAATTGAATTTTGTTCATCATTTAAAATCATATTAAGTATAAAATCATTTAATTTATATGTTGTATGATATACTATATCATTTATAATAGTGTATGAAAAATCATTTGTTTCATCATCACTAAATAATTCACATTTTGATATTTTATCAAATATTAAAAGTATAGTGTCAAGTGATAAATGATCATTTGTTTTTAAATTTAATTTTGTAGATAATATTTCATTTTTTTCTGGACATTTTAATAAAGGGATTATTAAATATACTATAAAATAATATGTAATATAATTTATGATTTCATATTTTGATTTTTTATTAAATTTTTTTTGAATTTCCAAATAAATAGTTTTTAAAGTATTTTTTATTATAACTGGAATATTGAATGAAAACTTAGATATATTATTTGAAAAACCTTCAAAAAAATTTTTTATATTATTATAATTTTTTATTACATTTATAACTATTAAATATGAATTAGCTTCATTATGTATATTTAATAAATAATTTATTCCAGAATAATATCCAAAACTTTTATTATTATCAAAAAAAGAAACCCTATATAAATATTTATAAAGTATATATTTTTTCATTTCATTGTTTTCATTGTTAAATAAATTTCTTATATATTTCAAATCATAAACTTGAATTTTAAATAAAACATTCATAATATTGTTATATTCTTCAACTACTCTTTTCTTACTTTCTATTAAAATGAAATCATTATCAGGCAAATTTTTAATTATTTGAACATTTTTTTCTAATAAATTTATATTGTTTGATGTTCTTTTAATGCTATTTTTTTTCACATTATATTGTATTAAATTATTTATTTCATTTATATTCATAGTTAAAAAACATTTATTTTCAACATTCAAAAATAAATCTTTTAATATATCTTCAAAAATATATTTTAAAAAAACTTTAACTTCGTGTCTATATATGAATTCAATTAATATTTTTGATAAGAAACTATCTTCATCAATAATTTCATCATAAAACATACTTTCAGATTTTTCTATTTCTTTAGATATTAATAATGATATAAAATTATTTAATTTAGTAGAACTTTCATTTTGTGTAATATCTTCAAAAAAAAAATGTACTAATAATTTTGCAATAATAAATTGTTCATTTTGATTTAAATTATTAATCAAGATAAACATTTTATCATTATTTTCTCTAAATTCAAGTAAATAATCACAAATTATGTTAAAAGAAAATAAGCTTGAATTATCAGAATATACTTTTATTTTTGTTTTTTTATTATTTGAATCATCTATTAAATAACCTAAAGATTTACAATTATTATCTATTAATAATCTAATTTTTCTTTTATTTTTATAATATAAATCTATTAATGAATTAACTTCTTTTTGCATTATTTTCTCTTTTTCAACAATATCAAATTGTGATACATTAATTTTTTTAATATAATCTTGAAGTAAAACCCAATCATTATTATTCATATTTTTTAAATAAGAATTTTTTGAAAGACATATATTTTTATATCATAAAAATATTAATAATATTATAATATAATTAAATGAAAGATAATGATACAATTCATTTTACAAAAGTTTTAAAAGAAATATCTCCAAAGAGTTCAAAATATTTTTTAACATCAAATCAAACAGAACAATTTAATTCAGAAATAATAGATATAAATGAATTAACAACCTTTGAAGCAGAATTAATATTCAATTTTCCTTTTAGACTCACAACAATAAATGATTGGGTAAAATAAAAATTATTAATTTTAAAAAAATTTTAACTAAAAATTTAGCAACTTAATATATTTGAATTACCAGAAGATTACAAATATATTTTAATAGCAGCACATAATAAAATATTATTAATTCTTTTTGATAAAGCAAATTTATCTTTTGAAAAACCAATAAATTTATATGAATGTGAATCTCAAATTCATCAAATTAAATTAGGAGAAAATCCAAATACAAAAGAAAAAATATTAATTATATTAGAAGAAACTGGAATAATTACAACATTTATAATATATTATAATAAAGAAAAAAAAGAATATGAAACAAGAAATATTAAAAAATTCAATGGTAAAATTAATTCAAATGATAATTCAGTTTGGAGTGTAGATTTTTATTATCCATATATTTTAATAGGAGGAAATCATAAATGTGTAATGATATTTAATTATAATGATGATACACAAAATGAAATAATAACAAATAATAATATTTATATTGGAAATGAAAATAATATTCCAGTAGTTTCTTTTTCTGGAAATGGTTTATTTATTGCGAATAATAGTATTGATTGTAAAGTGAAAATATTTGATTTTTATAAAGGTAATTTAATTTGTGTAATAAATAATCAAAAAAAAGAATGGGGATGGGGAGTAAAATTTATACCTAAAAATTTATTTCATACAACAAATGAAATATTAAATGATGATAATACAAATATAGTAATTAATGCTTTAGGTTTAGGTGTTGCTAATTCTACAAATAAAAATGATTATCCAAATTATAAAGAAGAAGATAATGAAAATTTAAGTATTTATGAAAAATATTTAAAAGATAATTTATTAGATAAATATTATATTTTTTCTACTTATAAAGATATTGCTTATTTAAATGAATTACATTTTGTAGAAAATGATGGAAGAAAAGAAGTAAAAAGTTTTCCAATTGGTAAAATTGAATTATTGAGAAATTATCTTTTAGCAAAATATCAAATTATTGAAAATTTAGATTATAATATTATTGTTGGATTAAATCATTTAATATCTGGAACAAGATATGAATATTTATATTTTAGTGAAAAATTAAAGGCTATTTTTGTTGGAGGAAAAAATGGAGATTTACAAGTTTATAAAATGATTATTGAAGATGATGTTGATAAAAAACAAATTGGAATTAGACATGTTGATGAATTAATTATTAATTTTAAAGAACGAATTGTTGGAATGAAATTTTTTGAAATTGATGATAATAAAATTGATGTTTTTGTACTTTCAATTAATGGAAAATTATATAATTATAGAATTGTTTCTAGTTAAATATAATCTTTTTAATAAAGTTTTTATTCTTCTTTTATGTTCAATTGATTTAATTATTTTTATAATTTAAAATAAATTAATTTTTGAAATCAAAATCAAAATTTTAAAAAAATATTTTTATGATAATTAAATTTTTAAACTTTTGACATTGTTTTTCCCTCTTTAAAAAATTAATAAAATGATAAAATATTTAAGTAAAAAATTATTATATTAAAGCAATGAAATTTAAAGGTAAAAATCAAAAAAAGAAAAAAACTACATCAAAGGTAAAATTTATTTTTGTAATTGTTAAGATTCAAAAAAATGAAAATCCGATTAAAATAAATTACTCAAATGATTTTTTATTATGGAATAATAATTCAAATGAATTAAATTATATTAATCAAAATAATGATTTAATGTGGGATAAACTAATTTTTATTGAACTTAATTTTAAAATAAATGGTAAAAAAATTTTTTAATTTTTAGATTTTAATTTTAAAGAAGAATTTCTTTGGAATAAAAATATACATGATTCTAACTCAATCAAAGAATTTGCAATAGAATTAATAAGGAATAAAGTAATTAAAAATGGATTTGAATATCACAAAGGAATTAATACTTTAACCAAAGATTGTTTAGATTGTAAAATAAATTTTTAAAAATTCTCTTTTAGTATATGCAAATTTTGTTGTTAGTAAAATTTTAAATGAAATTTATTTTTATGATAAATTTAAACCTTTTAAATTTATAAAAGAAGGAATTTTTTCTGAAGGAATAATTCAAAATGAATTTTATATTCCTATTATTATTAATTTAAATGATGATAAAGTTAAATATTATGAAAGAGTAAATTGGGATATTTTAAATAATAATATAACTCCTGAAAATTTTGCAGAACAAATTATAATTGATGAAAATTTATCTTATGAATATATTAATATTATATCACTTCAAATAAGAAAACAAATTAAAAATTATGTTTTTAATCTTTTTGAAAATATGAGTAAAAATTATTATAAATATAATCAAAAAGAATTTTTGGAAAATTATAATAAAAGAAATAGAAGAAAAGATGATAAACATATAATTACATTTTTATTTGATTCAAAATTAGAAAATTTATTAGGTAATAAAAGATATAGGGAAATAAATTCAAATAAAAAAGAAACAACTTTATTATTAGAATGTAATTCAAATATAATTAGAATTGATAAAGAATTATTTTATGAAATAATTGAATCAAACAATATAAATAATAAAAAAAAGAAAAAAATCAAAGAATCCGAACAATCTTCTTTTTCTGATAAAAATAGTGGTAATACTGAAACTTTAAATAATAGTAAATCAAATTCAAATCACTCAAAAATTTCATCAAATAATTTAAAAAATTTAGAAAAAGAATTAAATGGTAAAACAAAAATTCACATTTTAGAAAATAAATTTGATAACGAAAATAATTAAAATAATTTTTTCTTTAAATTACTATTTAATTATTCTAAAAAAGTATAAATAAATAAAGTTAATCCTAATTTAATTAAAATAAATATTAAAAATTAAAATTAATCTTAATTTATTCATAAAAATATTAAAAATAAAAATTATTTTCATTGTTACAATAAATTTTTTTTTCTGGTTTTAACTCTAAAAAACGCAAATAAAAATAATTTATTGTGTATAATGTCAAAAGAAAAAAGAAATAATTTACCCAATAAGTCAATTTATGATAGAAAAATAAGGTTTTCATCAATTAAAAGATTTAATTCTCTTTCAGAAAATGTAAATTTGTCAAATAAAAAACAGAAAAAATTTTTTGATACCGCAAGTCATATTAATTTTAATTTCTTTAATATAATAAATTCTCCTTTTTCCAATTCGTTGCAAGAAATAGAAACAAAAAATACAAAAGCTTTTACTAAAGATTCAAATTTTCTTTCAAGTTTATTATCTTTTGTTAATAAAGAAGAAGATGACTATGACACAAATAATAAAAAAAAAACTTCTATAAATAGTCAAAATGAAGAAAAAGAAGACAATGGAAATATTTTTGCTATTTTATCAAAACATTTAATTTATCAAAGTAATGATTCTGATTTAAATGAAAATTCTGATAGTGAAAGTGAAAAAAACATAAAATTTAGTGAAAATAAAAATAGTAGAAATGAGGATTTACAAAATGAACAAAATGATTTTGAAGATAATAATTTTATATTTAATGATTATGATGAATTAAATCAAGAAGATAAAATAATATTAAATAATTTTCTTAATCTTGCAAAAAAACAATCATCATGTAGATTTTTACAACAAAAATTAAATATCTGTCCATATTTAGTTAAATATTTTTTTTCACAAATAATTCAAAATATACATGAATTAATAATTCATCCTTATGGTAATTATTTAATTCAAAACATTTTTATTTATCTTTCAGAAAATCAAATATCTGAATTTGTAAATGAAATAAAAAATAATATTACAAATATTTCAATGAATTTTTATGGGACAAGAGTTATTCAAAAATTAATTGATTTTATTCATAATCAAAATATAATGTTAAATTTATTAAATGGATATAAAAATTATTCAATAATTGCAAATGATGTTTTTGCATCTCATATAATAATAAAATTACTTTCTTTTAATAAAATCTATATTAATTGTTATATATATGAAAAAATAAATGATGATTTAGTTGAAATATCAATGAATAGACATGGATGTTGTGTTTTAACTAAAATTTTAGAATCAAAATCATCATTTAATGATATTATTATAAATAATATTATTAATAATTTAATGACATTAATAATTGATCAATATGGTCATTATTTAATTTTATATATAATTAAATCTGATTTGAGAAGTTATAAAAGGAAATTAATAATGAATATTATTCCAAATTTTACTTATTTAGCAATTCAAATTTATTCTTCCACTGTGTTGGAAAAGTGTTTTGAATTTTGCGAAGATGATATAAAATATATTTTATATCAACATTTAGAAAATGTTGATACTATCAAAACTTTAATATGTGATGAATATGGTAATTATGTTATTCAAAAGGCTATTTTGAAAACACCAAATGATAATATAAGGTATGTTTTATTTAGAAATATCTTTTCTATTATAAATGATATTAAAAATGATAATTTTGGTAGACAATTTTTTGTAAAGTTATGTAAACAATATCCTTTATTTCAAAAACTTATATCTAATCCATAGATTTATAATAAGAAATATAAAAATAATATAAATATAACTAATAAATTATTTATTCATTGTGTTATATATATAAATTTTTAAAAATATATTATTTTAAAAAATTTTTCAATTATTTAAAATGAATATATTTAAAAATAAAATTATTGATAAAATATAAATTTTTCTTTTTTATATAATATAAAAACTAAAAATGACTTATTTTTTGTTTTTATTTAATAATTAAAAATAAAATTATATATTAAAATATATAAAAAGGGGGATGGGGGTTTGGGGATTGGGGATTGGGGATTGGGGATTGGGGA
>JAEEGK010018579.1_pt1 | contig 15022 bp, 9 predicted proteins | sample 8958771 | NCBI WGS metagenome assembly JAEEGK01 (sample SAMN16246547, study PRJNA631951) | gut metagenome | biome: gut microbiome; feature: rumen; material: SC-attached | host: Bos | place: Iran: Karaj | collected 2018-10 | reverse complement strand
CAGATCCTCGAGCTCGCTCTTCAGCTTGTAGAGGCCCAGCTTATGGGCAAGTGGGGCATAGAGGTAAGCCGCCTCGTCGCTGACGCGCTGCTTGGCGTCTTCTTCCTCGGTGTCGCGTATCTGGCGCATCAGGTTCACGCGGTCGGCAATCATGATGAGAATCACGCGCATGTCCTCGGCAAACGACAGTAGCAGGTTGCGGAAGTTCTCGCTCTCCACTACGGGGCTCTTCTTGTTGAGGTCGGTAATTCGCATCAGACCGTGCAGGATGGTGCTCACCGAAGGCCCTAGTTCCTGTACGTTGGAGGCCTGCATCTTATAGAGAATCAGAGCTAACACGCCGTCTCTGCGCAACCCGGTCTCCTCAACGGCCACCTTGGCGGTCTGCAAGGCCGTGAGAATGGGGTTCAGCCCAAAGACGTCGCGCTCCAGAAGTCCGGCCTCCAGCGACTGCCGGAAATGTTGCCAGAGCATGGCTTCGTCGTTAGGCTGCAACGTGTCGCCCAACGACTGGCGCAGGCTGGTGGCCAGTTGGCGGACCTCTGTCAGTTCAGCTCGGGTAAATATCAGTTTTTGATCTGTCATAGTCATCAATTCTTCAACAATCTTTTGGTGAAAAGTCACGAACCTTATTCTTATTTAATGCCGGGATGCAGAAATTGAACTTGTTTAGCCTGCGTTTCAGCAATAACTTCGCGACTTTCTGTCGCAAAGTTACAAAATTCTTTGTCAAACATTTCTCTTTTTCACGAAAAAGAACTAATTTTGCGGTAAATTACTACAAATTCACAAATTATGCTAAACAACAACGACCTTAAGCAGATTGCCAATCGTGGCATCACAGAAGAGCAGGTCATGCACCAGCTTGAACAATTCAAAACAGGTTTCCCATTCTTACGCCTTGAGGCTGCCGCATCTGTAGGCAACGGCGTACTGGTACCAACCGATGATGAGCGCAAGGCTTTCATTGAACGCTGGAATCAGTACAAGGCTGAAGGCCATCGCATCGTGAAGTTCGTGCCTGCAAGTGGCGCAGCATCGCGTATGTTCAAGGATGTCTTTGCATTTGTCGATGCTCCTTACGATGAGCCTCAGACAGCCTTCGAACGTGAGTTCTTCGATGGCCTTAAGAAATTTGCTTTCCGCGAGGCATTGTGCGACAAGTGCAAGGAGAACGAGGGAAAGAATATCCGTACGCTTCTCGACGAGGGCAACTACAAGGCCATTGCACGCCAAATGCTCTCGCCAGAAGGACTAAACTATGGTCAGCTGCCTAAGGGACTCCTTTTGTTCCACAACTATGAAGATGGTCCCCGCACACCAATGGAGGAACATCTCGTCGAGGCTGCTCTCTATGCCGCATCGGCAGGCGAGGCTAATGTGCACTTCACCGTTTCGCACGATCATCTGGAACTCTTCAAGGCTAAGGTGGCAGAGAAGGCTGATATGTTTGCCCAGAAATATGGTATCAAATACGATATCACTTTCTCTGAGCAGAAGCCTTCAACAGATACCGTAGCCGCTAATCCCGACAACACACCGTTCCGCAATGACGATGGTTCACTGCTGTTCCGTCCGGGTGGTCACGGTGCACTGATTGAGAACCTAAATGAGATCGAGGCTGACGTAATCTTCATTAAGAATATCGACAACGTGGTGCCTGATCGTCTGAAACCCGAGACCGTAGAGTGGAAGCAGGTGATTGCAGGTGTGCTGGTATCTCTTCAGAAGCAGGCATTCGAGTATCTCCGTCTGCTCGATGCAGGAGCTACCGATGCTCAACTGGAGGAAATCGCCAAGTTCGTCAGCGAGAAGCTCTGCACTGACGCTAAGGGCAAGAAGGCAGACGCCGCTTATCTGCGTGAGAAGTTGAACCGTCCGATGCGCGTCTGTGGTGTCGTGAAGAATGTAGGTGAGCCTGGTGGTGGTCCGTTCCTGACCTATAATCAGGATGGTACCGTATCACTGCAGATTCTGGAGAGCTCACAGATTGACACGAACAACGAGGCTTATATGAAGATGTTCACACAAGGCACACACTTCAATCCCGTAGATCTGGTATGTGCCGTGAAGGACTATCAGGGTAAGCCGTTTGATCTGCCTGCCTTCGTTGATAAGACCACAGGTTTCATTTCTTCTAAGTCAAAGGCTGGTAAAGAACTGAAGGCACTTGAGTTGCCTGGCCTCTGGAATGGTGCTATGAGCAACTGGAGTACCGTCTTCGTGGAAGTGCCCCTGGGCACCTTCAACCCCGTGAAGACTGTCAACGACCTGCTTCGCGAGCAACATCAGTAAATTTATAACCCAGAATCCCCGCTACTGTTGGCGGGGATTTATTACACCAATACAATAATACACAATGGTAAAAATCTCGAAAGAGGCCGCACTCGAATATCATGAGAGTGGAAGGCCTGGAAAAATCGAAGTAAAGCCTACGAAGGCTTATCGTACACAAACCGACTTGAGTCTCGCCTACTCTCCTGGCGTGGCTTATCCCTGTCTGGAGATTCAAGAGAATCCCGACAATGCTTACAAGTACACCGACAAAGGTAATCTGGTGGCAGTGATCTCTAACGGAACAGCTGTACTCGGACTTGGTGACATCGGCGCCATGAGTGGCAAGCCCGTGATGGAGGGTAAAGGTCTGCTCTTCAAGATCTACGGCGGTATCGATGTGTTTGATATCGAAGTGGCTGAAAAGGATCCAGAGAAGTTCTGCGAGGCTGTGGAGCGTATTGCCCCCACCTTCGGCGGTATCAACTTGGAGGACATCAAGGCCCCAGAATGTTTCTACATTGAGGATCGTCTGAAGAAGACCCTTGACATCCCTGTGATGCACGATGACCAGCATGGTACTGCCATCATCTCTGCAGCAGGATTGAAGAACGCGATGGAGGTGATCGGCAAGGACATCAAGAAAGTAAAGATCGTAGTAAACGGTGCTGGTGCTGCTGCCATCTCTTGTACGAAACTCTATATGGCTATCGGTGCCCAGAAGGAGAACATCGTGATGCTCGACTCAAAGGGTGTCATCTCTACAGAGCGCCAGGATCTGAATGAGCAGAAGAAATTCTTCGCCACCAGCCGTACCGATATTCACACCCTGGCAGAAGCCGTCAAGGATGCCGACGTGTTCGTAGGTCTCTCAAAGGGCAATGTGCTGTCACAGGATATGGTGAAGTCTATGGCAAAGGATCCCGTCATCTTCGCCCTCGCTAACCCTGTGCCTGAGATCTCCTATGAGGATGCTATGGAGGCTCGTCCCGATGTGCTGATGTCAACTGGTCGTACAGACTATCCAAATCAGATCAACAACGTGATTGGTTTCCCCTATATCTTCCGTGGTGCACTTGATGTTCATGCAACAGCCATCAATGAGGAGATGAAACTGGCAGCTGTTCACGCTATTGCCGACCTGGCCAAGCAGCCTGTGCCTGATGTCGTAAACGATGTTTATAAGGTGAACAACCTGACCTTTGGTCGTAACTACTTCATTCCGAAGCCCGTCGATCCTCGTCTAATCACTGAGGTGTCTTCAGCTGTAGCAAAGGCTGCGATAGATAGCGGTGTAGCCCGCAAGAAGATTGAGGACTGGGATGAGTACAAGCGTTCACTCTCCGTACTGCTCGGACAGGAGACCAAACTCACTCAGAAGCTCTACTCTACTGCTGCTGCACATCCACAGCGCGTTGTATTCGCAGAGGCCGTACATCCTACGATGCTGAAGGCTGCTGTTCAGGCTAAAGCCGAAGGTATCTGTCATCCTGTGCTTTTAGGCAACGACGAGTATATTGCTAAACTCGCTAAGGAGCTCGATCTGAACATCGAGGGTATCGAGATCGTCAACCTGCGTCATCCGTCAGAACAGGAGCGTCGTGAGCGCTATGCCCGTATCCTCACTGAGAAGCGTAAGCGTGATGGCTATACCTATCAGGAAGCCAATGATAAGATGTTCGAACGCAACTACTTTGGTATGATGATGGTAGAGACAGGCGAAGCCGATGCCTTTATCACTGGTCTCTATACCAAGTATTCAAATACCGTGAAGGTTGTTAAAGAGGTGATTGGTATTCGTCCTGAGTATAAGAACTTCGGTACCATGCATATCATCAACTCACCGAAGGGTACCTATTATATAGCTGACACACTCGTCAATGAGAACCCCGATAAGGATACTCTTGTAGATATTGCCAAGTTGGCATCGACAGCCGTCCGTTTCTTCAACGAGAAACCTGTCATCGCTATGGTGAGCCACTCGAACTTCGGTAGCAACACAAGCGATGGGGCGAAGAAGGTGAAATATGCCGTAGAAGAGATGCAGCAGCTTTATCCCGATCTGCCTATCGATGGTGAGATGCAGTTGGGATTTGCCCTCGATAACGAACTGCGTGATGAGGAATATCCCTTCACCAAGGTTTGCGGCAAGAAAGTCAACACACTGGTGTTCCCCAACCTGACTTCTGCCCGTTCTTCTTATAAGATGTTGCAGATGTTGGGAACCGATGCTGAAATCATCGGCCCGATCCAGATGGGACTAAACAAGCCGATCCACTTCATCGATTTTGGTGCAACTGTACGCGATGTCGTAAACATCGTGGCTGTAGCTACCATCGATGCTTATGTGGATAAGATTAAGAAGAAGCTCAACGCACTCGGCAAATAAGGCATTACACCTTATTATATATATAGAGAGCTGTACCCCTCAGGTACGGCTCTTTTTGTGCCCGAGCACAAGTCAGACTTAATCCGTTTACCTTTTGCTCTTGATTTATATCAATTAAGTTACAAAAAGAAAGTTTTTTGGCGATTTTTTTGATAAAATGTTTGGTATTTCAATTTTTTGCTGTAATTTTGCAACCGAAATTAAAGAAACAATAGTAATTCTCAATAAGTATAACCAATAAAAAAGGAAAAAAGATTATGAATGCAGCAAAAGTTGTAGAGGATCTGAAACAGAGATTCCCCAATGAGCCGGAGTACATCCAGGCAGTTTCTCAGGTACTTCCCACCATCGAGGAAGAGTACAACAAGCACCCCGAGTTTGAAAAGGCAAACCTCATCGAGCGCCTTTGCATCCCCGATCGTGTTTGTGAGTTCCGTATCACTTGGGTAGATGATAAGGGTAATGTTCAGACCAACATGGGTTATCGTATCCAGCACAACAACGCTATTGGCCCGTACAAAGGCGGTCTCCGTTATCACAAGTCAGTGAACCTCGGTATCCTGAAGTTCCTCGCTTTCGAGCAGACTTTCAAGAACTCTCTGACAACACTTCCTATGGGTGGTGCTAAGGGTGGTTCAGACTTCTCTCCCCGTGGTAAGAGCGACGCTGAGGTTATGCGTTTCTGCCAGGCATTCATGAATGAACTGTATCGCGTAATCGGTCCTGATGAGGACGTTCCCGCTGGTGATATCGGTGTAGGTGGTCGTGAGGTTGGTTACCTCTTCGGACAGTACAAGAAGCTCACTCACCAGTTCCAGGGTGTGCTGACCGGTAAGGGTCTCTCTTTCGGTGGTTCACTCATCCGTCCTGAGGCTACTGGTTACGGTTGCGTATACTTCCTGACTTCTATGCTGGCTACTCGCGGCATCGAACTGAAGGGTAAGAAGGTGCTTATTTCTGGTTCAGGTAACGTAGCTCAGTATGCTACTGAGAAGTGCCTGCAGCTGGGTGCTATCCCCTTGACTCTCTCTGACTCAGATGGTTACATCTATGATCCCGATGGTATCACATTCGAGAAGCTCGAGTATGTTAAGGAGCTGAAGAACGTTGAGCGCGGACGTATCAAGGAGTATGCTGAGGAGTATCCTAACGCTGTATATCACGCTGGTGAGCGTCCTTGGCACGAGAAGGCTGATATCGCTCTGCCTTGCGCTACTCAGAACGAGATCAACGGTGAGCAGGCTCAGGCTCTGATCGACAACGGTGTAATTGCTGTTGCTGAGGGTGCTAACATGCCTTCACTCCCCGAGGCTATCAAGATCTTCCAGGATGCTAAGATCCTGTACGCTCCTGGTAAGGCTTCTAACGCTGGTGGTGTATCAGTATCTGGTCTTGAGATGTCACAGAACTCTGAGCGTCTGAGCTGGACTTCTGAGGAGGTTGACAACTACCTGAAGCGCATCATGAACGACATTCACGAGAACTGCGTGAAGTATGGTACTCAGGCCGATGGTTACATCAACTATGTAAAGGGTGCTAACGTAGCCGGCTTCATGAAGGTTGCTAATGCTATGATGGCTCAGGGTATTGTATAAGCTTGACACAAAAACCACAATTATTATAAGGAAGATGCGATTTTCTTAGGGAAGTCGCATCTTTTTATAATAATTTTTACTACCTTTGCAAGCAAAAACTTAAAAAAGAAGATTATGCTTACATTGAAGCTCATTACAGAGGAGACAGACCGCGTCATTCGCGGCTTAGAGAAGAAACATTTCAAGAACGCTAAAGAGGCCATTGACGAAGTTCTTGCCGTTGACAAGAAACGCCGTGAGGCCCAGCAACAGTTGGACAAGAATCTGAGCGAGGCCAAGAAGATGGCTGCCCAGATTGGTGGTCTAATGAAGGAAGGCAAGAAGGCCGAAGCCGATGCTGTCAAGGCACAGGTTTCTGAGATGAAAGAGACCAACAAACAGCTGGAACAGACGATGAACGACTCACAGGAGGAGATGACGCGTCTGCTCTGCCAGATTCCTAATATCCCCTACGACGAAGTACCTGAGGGTGCTGCTGCCGAGGACAACCACGTGGTGAAGAGCAACCTGAAGGAGTGCACCGCCAACGATACCGTAGGCAACTGGGATGTCAATCCCAAGCTGGGTATTGCCAATCCCCTGCCCCACTGGGAACTCGCAAAGAAATACAATCTCATCGATTTCGACCTGGGTGTGAAAATCACAGGTGCAGGTTTCCCCGTTTATATCGGCAAGGGTGCCCGTTTGCAGCGTGCCCTCATCAACTTCTTCCTTGACGAGGCTCGCAAGAGTGGCTACACCGAGATTATGCCTCCCACAGTTGTAAACGCAGCTTCTGGTTACGGCACAGGTCAGTTGCCCGACAAGGAGGGTCAGATGTACCACTGCGAGGTAGACGATTTCTATCTCATTCCTACCGCTGAGGTGCCCGTAACGAACATCTATCGTGACGTGATTCTCGACGAGAAGGACCTACCCATCAAGAACTGTGCTTACACAGAGTGCTTCCGCCGCGAGGCTGGCTCATATGGTAAGGACGTTCGCGGTCTGAACCGTCTTCACGAGTTCTCGAAGATTGAGATTGTACGCATCGACAAGCCCGAACATTCAAAAGAAAGTCACAAGGAGATGCTGGAGCACGTAGAGGGTCTGCTGAAGAAGCTCGAACTCCCCTACCGCATCCTGCTGCTCTGTGGTGGCGACCAGTCGTTCACATCATCTATCTGCTACGACTTCGAGGTTTACTCAGAGGCCCAGGGACGCTGGCTCGAGGTATCAAGCGTGTCAAACTTCGACACCTATCAGGCCAACCGCTTGAAGTGCCGCTATCGCAATGCCGAGACCAAGAAGACCGAGCTTTGCCACACGCTGAACGGTTCAGCTTTGGCTCTGCCCAGAATCGTGGCCGCTCTGCTTGAGAACAACCAGACAGAGAATGGCATTAAGATTCCTGCTGCCCTCGTGCCCTACATGGGTTGCGATATCATTGACTAAAAAAACAACTAACAAATACTTATGAACAAAATTGTCAGGAAAGAGCAATTCTCTGAAAAGGTTTTCCTTTTCGAGATTGAGGCTCCATTGATTGCCAAGAGCCGTAAGGCCGGCAACTTCGTAATCGTACGTGTTGACCAGCGTGGTGAGCGCATGCCGCTGACCATCGCAGGTGCCGACATCGAGAAGGGCACCATCACGCTGGTAGTCCAAATGGTGGGTCTCTCTTCCAAAAAGTTGTGTGCCCTGAACGTTGGCGACTTCGTAGCTGACGTAGTAGGTCCCTTAGGTAATCCTACTAAAATTGAGAAATATGGTACCGTAGTGTGTGCCGGTGGTGGACTGGGCGTAGCCCCCATGTTGCCCATCATCCAGGCCTTGAAAGCCGCTGGCAACCGCGTACTCTCAGTAATGGCAGGTCGCTCGAAAGACCTGATTATCCTTGAGGATAAAGTTCGCGAATCGTCTGACGAGGTCATCATCATGACTGACGATGGAAGCTATGGTGAGAAAGGCGTCGTAACTGTTGGTATCGAGAAATTCGTTGAACAGGAACATGTCGACAAGATCTTCGCCATTGGTCCTCCCATCATGATGAAGTTCTCGAACCTTACCGCCCAGAAGCACGGTATCCCCTGTGAAGTATCGCTGAACACTATCATGGTGGATGGTACGGGTATGTGTGGTGCCTGCCGTCTGACCATTGGTGGCAAGACGAAGTTTGTCTGCATCGACGGTCCTGAGTTTGATGGCGCCCTCGTCGATTGGGACGAGATGTTCAAGCGCATGGGTACCTTCAAGCGCGCCGAGCAGGAAGAGCTGGAGCACTACGAGGAACACCTGGTGGGCAAAGGTAGTGTGCTCGACGGTTCTGCCGTCGAGAAAACCACCGACGTGGTAATGGACGCCGACCCCACCAACGACACCATCGAGGTGCTGACCGACCGCAATGCTGCTTGGCGCGATGAGCTCAGAAAGAGCATGAAACCCAAGGAGCGTACCGCCATCGAGCGTGTCAAGATGCCTGAGCTCGACCCTGTCTATCGTGCTACTACCCGTACTGAAGAGGTTAACATCGGTCTTACCAAGGAGATGGCGATGACCGAAGCTAAGCGTTGTCTGGACTGTGCCAAGCCTACCTGTGTCGAGGGCTGTCCTGTCAACATCAATATCCCGTCGTTCATCAAGAATATCGAGCGCGGCCAGTTCCTGGCTGCCGCCAAGGTGCTGAAGAACACCTCTGCCCTGCCCGCTGTCTGCGGTCGTGTTTGTCCACAGGAAAAGCAATGCGAGAGCAAGTGTATCCACCTGAAGATGAACGAACCCGCTGTAGCTATCGGTTATCTGGAGCGCTTTGCTGCCGACTACGAACGCGAGAGTGGTAATATCTCGTTGCCCGAGATTGCACCTGCCAACGGCATCAAGATTGCCGTTGTGGGTTCTGGTCCTGCAGGCTTGAGCTTTGCTGGCGATATGGTGAAGAAGGGCTACGACGTCTATGTCTTTGAGGCTCTCCACGAAATCGGAGGAGTGCTGAAGTACGGCATCCCCGAATTCCGTCTGCCCAACAAAATTGTCGATGTTGAAATCGAGAACCTTGCCAAGATGGGCGTACACTTCCAGGCTGACGTCATCGTAGGTAAGACCATCAGCGTAGAACAGTTGGAGGCCCAAGGTTTCAAGGGCATCTTCGTAGGTTCTGGTGCTGGTCTGCCCAACTTCATGAACATCCCTGGCGAGAATGCCATCAATATTATGTCGTCTAACGAGTACCTGACACGTGTGAACCTGATGGATGCTGCCAATCCGACTACCGATACGCCTATCAACCTGGGTAAGAACGTGCTCGTCGTAGGTGGTGGTAATACCGCTATGGATTCTTGCCGTACTGCTAAGCGTCTGGGTGGAAATGTCACGCTCGTATATCGTCGTTCTGAACAGGAGATGCCTGCCCGTCTCGAGGAGGTGAAGCACGCCAAGGAAGAGGGTATCAACTTCCTGACGCTCCACAATCCTATCGAGTATCTGGCCGACGAGAACGGTGCCGTGAAGGCTGCCGTGCTTCAGGTCATGGAACTCGGAGAGCCTGATGCTTCTGGTCGTCGTAGTCCTGTTCCCGTAGAGGGAAAGACCGTTACACTCGACGTCGATCAGGTCATCGTGGCTGTTGGTGTATCACCTAACCCGCTCGTTCCCAAGTCCATCGAGGGTCTCGAACTGGGTCGTAAGAACACCATCGTTGTCAACGAGGGCATGCAGTCGGCACGCTCAGAGATCTTCGCTGGTGGTGATATCGTGCGTGGTGGTGCTACTGTTATCCTCGCAATGGGTGATGGTCGCCGTGCTGCCCAGCACATGGACGAATACCTCCAGAAAAAATAGTATGCTTTGCGGTTCTGCCGCAAAGAAAATATTATGAACGGACTTTATACTATCATATTGCTCATACTAAGCAACGTCTTCATGACGCTCGCTTGGTATGGGCATTTGAAACTTCAGGAGAATGGTGTCTCGAACAACTGGCCCCTGCTGGGTGTCATCGCGTTCTCGTGGGGCATCGCCTTTTTTGAATACTGTTGTCAGGTACCTGCCAATCGTATCGGATTCGTCGAGAATGGAGGACCCTTCAACCTCATCCAACTGAAGGTCATTCAGGAGTGTATCTCGCTGGCTGTGTTCTGTATCATTGCCAACATCATGTTCCAGGGCACCCACCTGCATTGGAACCACATCCTGGCATTCTTCCTCATTATCTGTGCCGTCTATCTGGTGTTCATGAAATAACTGTGTGTTGCGATTCCGTCGCAACAACCCCACTATGACGCTCGAAGAAAAACTCTGGAAGACTTTTAACAAGGCGCTAGGCCAGTACCAGCTCATCGACGAGGACGATAAAATCCTCGTCGGTTTGTCTGGTGGCAAGGACTCGCTGTGTCTACTGGAGTTCCTCGCCCGTCGTTCTAAGGTTCACGTCCCCCACTTCACCGTCGAGGCACTCCACGTCCGCATGGAAAATATCCACTACGAGACGGACACCACCTATCTCCAGTCTTTCTGCGACCGTCTTGGCGTTCCCCTTCACATCGTTACCACCAGCTTCGCCACCACTTCCGACGAAAGTTCCACTACTCCCGACGGTTCTCCGTCGGGCAAACAAAAGCCCGCCTGCTTCCTCTGTTCCTGGCAGCGCCGCAAACAGCTCTTCAACATTGCACAGGAGTTGGGCTGCACCAAGATAGCCCTGGGCCATCACCAGGACGACCTTATCCATACAGCGCTGATGAACCTCACCTTCCAAGGCCAATTCTCTACGATGCCTGCCAAGCTGAAGATGAAGAAGATGCCGCTGACCATTATCCGTCCGCTCTGCTTGTGTCAGGAAGCCGACATCAGACAATATGCCGAACAGCAACACTACGAGAAACAACTCAAGCTATGCCCTTACGAAAAGGATACCAATCGCACGACGGCAGAGGTCCTTTTCCAGCAGATGCTACAGATGAACAAAGAGACCCGTTATTCGCTGTGGCACGCGCTGGAGAGTGCTGACAAGCTGTTAGAATATTAAATATCCTTAATTGTAGGCTTCAAATTGATGCTCATTTAAGGATTTTTCGTATCTTTGCCTATTATATAACCTATCAATGCGCTGATGAACATACGACTGATTATAGCTCTCTTTATCCTGTTGCTGGCCATTCCTGCACAAGGGCAACGTAGGCGTGCTCAAAAGGCGCAGCGTGTAAAGAAGATTTCCCCCGAAGAACAGGCGCGTCTGGAAAAGCTGGAGCGCTTGAAGTCAGCTATGCAGAAAGTGATGATTATCGACAGCATTGTGGTCGACAAAGAGGGGCTTCTCCGCTACTATCATCTTAGTCCAGAGACGGGTACCATCAAGGATGGTGACGACTTCACGCACGAGAAGAGGCATGACGGCTATTTCGTGTATCTCAACGAGATAGGCAACAAACTGTATTTTTCCAGGCAAGAGACTGATTCCACCAGCAACCTCTACTATAGAGAGACTGCCAACACCGAGTGGTCACAACCCGTACGTCTTGTAGGCATAAATGACGAACAGCAGTTCCGCCACGTCAACTATCCCTACATGATGGGCGACGGCACCATTTTCTACTTTGCTGCCGATGGTGACAAAGACGGGCTGGGTGGCTACGATATCTATATGACGACATACGACGAGGAAGACAATCGCTTCCTTCGTCCCGTCAATATCGGCCTGCCATTCAACTCAACAGCCAACGACTACCTTTATGTCATTGATGAATATGCGAATCTGGGCTGGTTTGCCACCGACCGTAACCAGGAGGAGGGCAAGGTGTGCATCTATGTCTTCGTACCTTCTGAAAAGCGTGAGACCTATAACCTCGAGGACTATACGCCAGAAGAAATCAACGGCTTTGCGCATATCACCAGCATTGCCGACACATGGGACGATCTAAAGCAGTTGAATATGGCCCGTCAACGCCTGGAGGATGTTCGCAAGGGACAAATAAAACAAAACCACTCTTCCGACATCTCGTTTGTCATCAACGACGACATCACCTACCATCAGGTGTCCGACTTCAAATTGCAAGAGAACGTTATACGCTATCAACAACTCACCGCTTTGAGAATCCGTCAGGCCAACCTCGACAAGTCACTCGACAAGACACGCGAGGCATATAATTCCGCCAGCAGAGAAAATCAGAGCGCTATGACTGATGGCATTCTCTCTGACGAACAAGAAGTGCTGACGCTCTATCAGGCGATTCACGATTTGGAAAAAACAATTAGAAATACAGAAAACACTTTTCTAACTAAAAACAAGTAATACTATGGCAAAAAAACATTTCCCCGAGTCCGAGCTCATCATCAATGGTGACGGCTCATGTTTCCACCTTCATCTGAAGCCCGAATTCCTGGCTGACAAGGTTATCCTCGTAGGCGACCCTGCACGTGTAAACACCGTCGCAGCTCACTTCGACAGCATCGAGCACGAGGTTTCTTCTCGTGAGTTCCATACCATCACTGGTATGTATAAAGGGAAGCGCATCACCTGCCAGTCTCACGGTATTGGTTGTGACAACATCGACATCGTGGTCAACGAGCTCGACACCCTGGCGAATATCGACTATAACACCCGTGAGGAAAAGGATGAGCATCGCACGTTGACCATGGTACGCATCGGTACCTGCGGTGGTCTGCAGCCCTTCACACCCACCGGTTCGTTCATCGCCTCTGTCAAGAGCATTGGCTTCGATGGCCTATTGAACTTCTATGCCGGCCGTAACGACGTCTGCGACCTGAAGATGGAGGAAGTCTTCAAGAAGCACATGGACTGGAACCCCATCAAGGGCGCTCCCTATGTAGCTGTTGCCGACCGTGAACTCATCGACCGCATTGCTGCCGACGACATGGTCAAGGGTTATACCGTTGCCTGTGGCGGTTTCTACGGTCCTCAGGGCCGTCAGCTGCGTGCTGCCGTGGGCGATCCCGAGCAGAATAAGAAGATTGAAGCCTTCGAGTATGAGGGCATGAAGATTTGCAACTTCGAGATGGAGTCCTCAGCTCTTGCCGGTCTCGCAGCACTCCTGGGCCACCACGCCATGACCTGCTGCATGGTCATTGCCAACCGCTATGCCCAGAAGATGAATACCGACTACAAGAGTTCTATCGACACCATCATCCAGAAGGTTCTCGACCGCATTTAAATGATATGTATGCGCTGTGCCACAGCGATCTCATCTATGAACAGCGATACAATATGTGCATTAGCCACCGCACCAGGTGGCGCATTAGGAATCATCAGAATCTCAGGTGCTCAGGCACTTGAGATTCTTTCTCGTATCTTCACCAAAGACCTCACAACAGCCCAGGCCAACACCATCCACTATGGCCACATCGTCGAGTGTGTGGCGATTTCGTCGCCACAAATCATCGACGAGGTATTGGTTTCCGTCTTCCGCGCTCCCCACAGCTATACTGGTGAAGACAGCGCGGAAATCAGTTGCCACGGCTCGCGCTATATATTAAATAAGGTATTGGAACTGCTCTGTCAGCAAGGTTGCCGAATGGCTAATCCTGGCGAATATACTCAGCGGGCCTATCTTAACGGGAAAATAGACCTCTCACAGGCTGAAGCCGTTGCCGACCTCATTGCCTCGAGCAACAAAGCCACTCACGATATTGCCATGAGTCAGTTGCGTGGTCATTTCTCGTCGTTGCTGGCACAACTCCGTGAACAACTGCTGAAACTCACCTCACTCTTGGAGTTGGAACTAGACTTCTCAGACCATGAAGACTTGGAATTTGCAGACCGTTCAGAGTTACTATCTCTTGCAAATAAAATTGACAAACACATCACCAATCTCGTCCACTCTTTCGATATTGGAAACGCCATCAAACAAGGTATCCCCGTTGCCATTATCGGAAAGACCAACGTAGGCAAGTCAACCCTCCTCAACGCCCTTTTGAAAGATGACCGAGCAATTGTTTCCGATGTTCACGGCACCACGCGCGACACCATCGAGGATGTGATGGAGATACATGGTGTCCAGTTCCGTTTCATTGATACGGCAGGCATCCGTCAGACCACCGATCAGGTCGAACAGATAGGTATTGAACGTACTTTTCAGGCTATTCAGAAGGCTCGAATCGTCCTTTGGCTTATCGACGAAAAGCCCACAACAGAAGAAATTAACAAAATATCGAAACAAACTGAAAACAAGAAGCTTATAATCATTAGGAATAAGATTGATAAGCCCGATAACAATAGTTACAATTTGTTAAATTCACCACATCTCGCCATTAGCGCCAAGTTTGGAACAGGAATCAACAAGTTGGAGCAAGCCATCTATGACGCAGCCGACATCCCCACCCTTTCCGACTCCGATGTCATCGTCATCAACGCCCGCCATTACGACGCCCTGACTCGTGCTCATCAGTCGCTTACTCGTGTCATCAGCGGTCTGCAACAAGGCATCAGCGGCGATCTCCTCTCCGAAGATTTACGCGACGTTCTTAACATCCTTTCCGAGATTACTGGTGGCCAAATAACCACCAACGAAGTTCTCGGAAATATCTTTAAAAAATTCTGCGTGGGAAAGTAGAATGCGATTAACGGTTATCACTCGATATTACTCGATATGACATAAACCGTTTACTATCAAGCATTTCCACACTCGCAATATCATCAGCGTTAATCGTTGGTGATATTTTTTTTGCTCATTTTTGTACGTTATTTGTACGTTTGGGAAAATCCCAACGTTGGCACATGCTCACTCAATGTCTCCGACTGGCACGCATTGGACACCATTGGATTGCTAACCGA
>JAEEGK010018578.1_pt1 | contig 15023 bp, 16 predicted proteins | sample 8958771 | NCBI WGS metagenome assembly JAEEGK01 (sample SAMN16246547, study PRJNA631951) | gut metagenome | biome: gut microbiome; feature: rumen; material: SC-attached | host: Bos | place: Iran: Karaj | collected 2018-10 | reverse complement strand
AGGGGGAGCGCGGCGGGGAGCGATGCGTTAACGCTAGAAACCTTCAAACGTAACGGGGTCCCCATGGAGATAACAGTCGACGACGCGGTCATCGAGATGATAAGGTCCGAAGGCCGCGATTACCGCGTTTGCACCGCGTGCATGGGGCCCGCCCTGGTCCCCACCACGGTGAAGCCCGCCAAGGAATCCGACATAAAGATAGAGATAGGCGACAACGCCCTCTATATTTCCAGGGTCCAGGCGATGTACATAGACCATGTCAGCATGGACATGATCTACGACGAGGAGGAGATCGACTCCTGCCCCGCGTTCTACAACAGGCCCCGTCCTGCAACCGCTTACCGCTGATCTCTCATCCGCGGACGAGGGCAGCCCTCTCCGCGGACTTTCTTGCTATCTCGTCTAAATCCAGGCGGTCGTTGAAGGACTCTATCTTCTCTATCTCGGCCGCGACCGTGACCTTGCGGGGGACTATGGTGCATCCGGTCGCCTCCTTTATGGACAGGTAGAAGGTGCCGATTTTCTTGGCTATCTCTATGATCTCGATCTTGTCCATTCCTATGAGCGGCCTCAGCACCGGGAACCCCAGTCCGACGTTCTCCGCCCGGATGTTCTTCAGGGTTTGAGAGGCTACCTGCCCCAGGGAGTCGCCCATGATTATCGCGCTGGCGCCTATGGATTTCGCGAACTCTCTCGCGGTCCTCTGCATCGCGCGCTTGCACATGACGCACTGGTAGTTCCTGTCGCACGACTCGCTGATCCTCCTCTGGGAGTCGCCGTGCGGCGCCACGTAGAGGGGCAGTCTCTTCCCGAGGACCTCCTCCAGGCGCTCGGAGATGTCGACGACGTTCTTTAGCGCCCTGTCGTCCGCATAGGGACGGTTGTCCATGTGGAGCAGTACGACGTCCGCACCCGCGCGGCTCATGATGTACGAGGCCACGGGGGAGTCGATGCCTCCGGATATCAGCGATACCGTCTTCATCTCAATCCAGTCTCACGTCGCCGTAGTCGTCCGCCAGCTTCCTGCTGGTGCTGTACTTGCATTCGGGGCAGTACAGGCCGTCTCCCTTCCTCACGAGCTCGGTCTTGCATTTGGAGCAGAGGGACCTGATCGCGCCGAGGTGGTCGTCCTTCGTGGTCAGCTGCAGCGACGGCTTGACGCCGGTGACCCTGGCCCTGATGTAGTCGCCCTTCCTGAGCTCCTTGGAGACGTCGTCGGTATATTTGGGGGAGATCTTGGAGACGTGTATCGTCGCATACGTCTCTCCGCCCAGGCACCTGTCCACGCCCTCCTTGGCGACGACGTCCGCCGTGGCCATGGTGTTCCTTATGTCCGCCACGACCGCGTAGACGGTGTCGCCCTCTTTGAGGACGTTGGGGGGGTTGTGGGACACCACCCTGGCGACGCAGTCCTTGTCGTCGAGCTCCAGGACCCCGACCTGTGAAGCGTATACTATGCCGTTCTCCGCGAACGTGCCTTCGGCGGCGAGGTACTCCTCCTCGACAGCGACCTCGTCGCCGGGAAAAACCAAATCGATATCAGCCATGATGATTCACCTTATTTTGACGACGGCCACGTCGACCGTCTTCTTCATCTTCGTATGGAACGCGAACGTATGGGGAATTTCGTACTTGTATATTTTATAATAGGTGACCTCGCGTCCCTTTTTCTCGCAATAGCCGCGGACGAAATCCAGGGTCTCGGCCATGTGGATGGAGTACACGCATTCGGCCAGCTCCAGGGCCTTGTCGAGGAACGGGCGGTCCGCGTTGCGGCTCTGGCATCCGAACGGGGGGTTCATGACGACGGTGTCCGCTCCCTCCTCGACCTCCGACACGTCGCACAGGCGGAAGTCCGCGACGGCTCCGAGGGACTCCGCGTTGGCCCTAGCCGTTGCCAGGGCCCCCTCGGATCTATCGAAGCCTATCACCGCCCCGGCTCCCGCTAAGCTGCATGCAATTGACAGCATCCCGGTCCCGCACCCCAGGTCGACGACCTTCATCCCCTACACGTCGCCCGCCCTGTAGGCATCGAAAACGATGTCCGCCGCCATGGCCGCCGGGGTCATGTACTGCTCCAGCGACGGGTCCGGCGATTCGAATCCTCTCACCTTCTGCAAGGCGATCTCCAAGTCTTTCTTCCTCATCCGCTCCCTGTATGCGGGTGCGGATTTATCGTTGTGCGCACGTCTTTTGCCGGGAACAGGGTGGAGGGAGGCATCTGGACGTCATATTTTAGGTTTAGACAACGTTATATATCATGTAAAACTAAGGGTTAGCCAGAATAAAGCCTTCGTGATGCAGATGGCGATGGCGATATTCGATTCTCGAAACCGTTTCCGGGCGCGGTCCCCTTTAGCCGTGCCCGTCTTTTTGTCATCCATTCCTTCCTCGGCGACGCTCCGAAACTCCCTTTAACGATGACACCGTTCTTGCGATGCATACGGGAGTATGCGGCCTCGAAAGAGGAGGTATCCCTTTGTCAAAAGTTCGCAGAGCGATAATCAGCGTGTCGGATAAAGGCGGGATAGTGGATTTCGCCAAGGCACTCTCGTCCCTCGGCGTAGAAATCATCTCTACCGGCGGAACGTACAGGCTTTTAAAAGAGAACGGGGTCGCTGTGACCGAGGTCTCCGACCTGACCGGGTTCCCGGAGATGCTGGACGGCCGCGTGAAGACGCTCCATCCGAAGGTCCACGCAGGCATCCTGGCCCGCAGGGACGTCCCCGAGCACATGAAGGCCATCAAAGACAAAGGCATCGAGCCTATCGACATGGTCGTCATAAACCTGTATCCTTTCAAGCAGACCGTCCTCAAAGAGGGGTCCACGTTCGAGGACGTCGTCGAGAACATCGACATAGGCGGCCCGAGCATGATACGCGCCGCCGCCAAGAACTGGCAGTCCGTGGCCGTCCTGACCTCCCCGGACCAGTACGCGCCCGTTTTGGAGCAGCTGAAGGAGAAAGGCGAGCTTTCCGAGGACCTGCTCGGGAGGCTCATGGCCGAGGCGTTCATCACCACGGCCAACTACGACGCCATGATCGCGTCCCGCATGTACCCCCGCTTCTGCGAAGGGTTCCCGGCCTCCTTCCCGATCCCTCTGGAGAAGGTGGAGGACCTGAGGTACGGGGAGAACCCCAACCAGTCCGCCGCGTTCTACATGGACCCGTTCACCCCCGGCACCACCGTCGCCAAGGCGGAGCAGCTCCACGGGAAACAGCTGTCATACAATAACATCCTGGACCTGGACAAGGCCCTGGACATCTGCATGGACTTCGAGAAGCCCACCGCGGTCGTCATGAAGCACACCAACCCCTGCGGCCTCGCCTCCGCCGACAACATCTACGACGCGTTCATGACCGCCTACAACGTCGACCCCCTGTCGGCGTTCGGATGCGTGATCTGCCTCAACAGGAACTGCGACGTTGCCACCGCCACCGAGATCTCCCAGCATTTCGTCGAGGCGGTCATCTGCCCCGATTACGAGGAGGGCGCGGCGGAGATAATGGAGGCCAAGAAGAACATCCGCCTGCTCAGGACCGGGTCCCCCATCTGCCCCTCCGCCAAGCACAGGGAGTTCAAGATGAAGAAGGTCCAGGGCGGAATGCTCGTGCAGACCGACGAGGACGTCGTCATCGACCCGAAGAACCTCAAGGTCGTGACGGAGCGCGCCCCGACCGAGACCGAGATCGCGGCCCTCCTGTTCGCATGGAAGCTGGCGAAGCACGTCACCTCCAACGCCGTCGTCTACGTGAGGGAGGAGCGCGCCGTGGGGATAGGCGCCGGCCAGATGAGCCGCGTCGACTCCGCGAAGATAGCCTCCATGAAGGCCAACGAGCCCACCAAGGGCTGCGTGATGGCGTCCGACGCGTTCTTCCCGTTCAGGGACGGGGTGGACGAGGCCGCGGCGGCAGGCGTCACGGCGATCATCCAGCCCGGCGGCAGCATAAGGGACCAGGAGGTCATCGACGCCGCCAACGAGCACGGCATGGCGATGGTGTTCACCGGCTGTCGCGTGTTCAGGCACTGAAAACCGAGAGGGGGAATTCCCCCTCACAACTTCTTGTTCTCTTCTATCATCGGCTCGAGGTCGGTCGGGATGATCGGCTTCCCCTCGGCCTTCCTCTTCATGTGCCCGCCGGGGCCTCCGCGGGCGACCCTGGCCTTCTCGATGCATTCGGGGTCGTCGCATACGAACGCGGCGTAGATGACGTTCTTGCAGGTCTTCCCGCAGAACTCGCAGGTGTAGTCCTCGAGGTTCATTGCCATGAACAGGCAATCGGGCGGCTGCTTATAGTATTTGGCGGAGGCTCAAGGCATCTCGAGCCTGAAGGGCTTGAATCCGGCGCATCCGATCAGGTCCTCCACGGATATCATGTCCGCCGCGCCGGCGTAGGACTTCACGTCGCCGACGCCGCAGGAGGCCTCGACGACGATCCCGGGGGACACGGCCTTGGCCGCCTCCGAGATCCTCCTCACAGTCGCCGGGTCCTTGCCTGCGACCAGGATGATGTCAGCTCCCGCCTTTGCGGCGGCCCTGGCCTCGTCCTCGTCGGAGGCCTCCACCTCCTTCTTGAAGGAGAACGGCGCGTCCTCGAGGCGGGAGAGGGCGTTCCTGAGGCTTCCGCTGGCTTTACAGTGCTCCTTCCTCAGTATTATCGCCGAATCCAGCGTGCCGGGGCGCATCTTCCCGCCTCCGGTCGCCACCGCCTTCCTCTCGAAGTCGCCGAACCCGGGAGTGGACGGCCCCAGGGAGGTCAAGGGCGTGCCGTCCGCCTCGGCCACGGCCTCAGACGTCCTGGTGGCCACCGCGGTCATGCGGGACAGGAACCCCATCGCGGTCCTTTTGCAGGCTATGATCCCCCTCAAGGGGCCGGACACGGACAGCACCCTGGATCCGGCGCGGACCCTGTCCCCGTCCTCGGCCAGGGGGGTGGCGTCCACGCCGCACGATTCGAAGAGCTCCGACGCCTCCTCTATCCCGGCGACGACGGCGTCCTCGCAGCAGACCACGTAGGCGGTCCCGTCCACGTCCGGGACGGCCAGCTTGGCGGTCAGGTCTCCTCTGCCCACGTCGCTCTTGAGGTAGGCGGACAGGTCCACCCTCAGACCTCCATATGGAACGGCTTCCCGGTCTCGGGCAGGATGACGTTGTAGTCCTGGAGGTCGGGGAGGAAGAGGTCCCGGGTGTCCGAGTGCATGATGACCACGTTGTCAGGGTCGCATCTCTCGACGAACCTGATCAGCTGCCCGTGGTCCGCGTGCGCGGAGAAGTCGTACCTCTGGAGCTCGCAAGCGACGGGGTAGATGTCGCCGTCGATCTTGACGCGCCCCTGCTCGACGAGCATCCTGCCGTTGGTATCCTCCGCCTGGTATCCGACGAGGAGGATGGCGCTCTTCGGGTCGTCCTTCAGGCTCTTGAGGTATCCGAGGATCGGGCCGCCGTCCAGCATCCCGCCGGTGGTGACGATGATGTCCCCCTTCCTGGCGTTGTCCCTGGAGGCGCCGTTCCTGACCTCGTTGAACTTCTTCTTGGCGCTCTTGAGGCTCTTCACGTCCTTGATGTACTCGGGGTAGTCGAGGAACAGGCGGGTGACCGCCCTGCCCATGCCGTCCACCCACATGTCATACCCGAGGTTCCTGAGCAGGATCATTATCTCCTGGGTCCTTCCGACGGCGAAGCAGGGGATGAGGACGGTCCCTCCGCGGTCGATGACCTCCTCTATCTTCGCGAGGAACCTCTGCTCGGTGTCCTTCCTGGAGGGGTGCGAGCGGCCTCCGTACGTCCCCTCGATGAACAGGTTGGTGCAGTCCACAGGCTTCGCCGGGCCTACGAGCCTCTGCGCCTCGGTGTGGATGTCCCCGGTGTAGACGGTCTTGACGTCCTTCTCGAACTCGAACATCGCCGCGCCGGGTATGTGGCCCGCGTCGTGCATGGTGACGTCCACGCCCCTCAGGCTGATGGTGTCGCCGAACTTCATGGGCACGACGGCGCGCATGGTCCTTTCTATGTCCCCGGTGGTGTAGGGCTGAACGTAGTCCTCGGCCTTGGCGATCTTCAGGGTGTCGTTCATCATCAGCTCCCCGACCTCGGCCGAGAGGGGGGTCGTGAAGAGCTCGCAGTTGTACCTGCCGCAGACCTGGGGTATCATCCCGCAGTGGTCCAGGTGGGCGTGCGTGAGGAACGCGTGGTCTATCTTGGGCGCAGGCATCGGGAACTCCGGAGGCTTGGTGGGGCTGAGGCCGTACTCCACCAGCATCGTCATCCCGTTTCCTTTCATGGTCATCCCCATGCGGCCTACCATTTCGGCTCCGCCGAGGAACTCGAATTCCATTTCCATCGGTATCTTCTCCTTTTTTATTCGCCTCCGGACGGCGGAGGACTTTGTGAAAGGGGCGTCATCGAGGCCCCCTTGACCGTGACGATGATACAGGGCGCTTCCCCTGTATTATTAATAGGTGTGGTCTATCTGAAGCGTGTATTTTAAGTTAATGTCCTCGGGGTATCCTGCACGCGGAGGTTCTTTTCCAGGCGGATGCATCCAACCCTTCCTGCCGGGAACGCCGCCTCCACGGCCCTTATCCATGCTGGTCCGGCGTCGTCGGAGCCCTCTGCGATTCACCTCGACATAACTATATACGGACAGAATATGCGGAGAAAGAGAGGCTGTCAGATGTTTTGCCCGTCATGCGGTTCGATGATGTTCCCAGAGGAAGGGAAATACGTGTGCAGGGGTTGCAAGCGTACGATGGACATCGGCGCGAAGCCCGAGATCATAACAACGGAGTCCAAGGACAAGGAGATCGCGATCATTTCGTCGGACAGTCCCGCGACGCTCCCCAAGACCAGGATACTTTGCCCGAAGTGCAAGCACACCGAGGCTTTCTTCGTCATCAGGCAGACCCGTTCCGCGGATGAGCCCGAGACCATGATCTACCGCTGCTGCAAGTGCAACTACTCCTGGAGGGAGTACTGACAGAGGAGTCGCCCATGCCCGGAACCGTTCAGTACGATGGCGGCGACGCAGGCAGGCAGTTCAGTGCCGAGCTGAAGTCGGAGACCCTGAAAGGCCTGGTGAACATCATATCCGCGCTCGTCGACGAGGTCAAGTTCAACATAACCCCCGAGGGGATGACCCTCAAGGCCGTCGACGCCGCCCATGTGGCGATGATCGAGATGAAGGTCGACAAGGGCGCGTTCGAGTCATACTACGCGGACGACTGCGAGCTCGGCCTCGACCTCGACAAGATCAAGGGCGTGCTGAAGCTGGCGTCCGGCGTGGAGTTCATCCGCATGGAGCAGAACGCCAATCTGGGCAAGCTGATATTCAAAGTGGGCAACATAACCAGGTCGATGACCATCCTAGACACCTCCAGCATGAGCGACCCCAAGGTCCCCGACCTTCATTTGAAAGCGGTCGCGGGGGTCTCCGTGGACGAGCTCAAGAGGGGAATCAGCGCAGCCGACTCCATATCCGACCACATCACCCTCAGGCTCAACCCCGAGCGCTTCGAGCTCTCCTGCGAAGGGGACACGGACTCCGTCTCGCTCTCATTGGACAAGGGCATGCTCGCCGACCTCAGCGCGGACGAGGAGGTATGCAGCATGTACCCCCTCGATTACTTCTCCAACATAATCAAAGCGGTTCCCAATGGGACCGTCATCAACATAGAGCTCGACAGCAACTATCCTATGAAGATATGGTTCGACATGGCGGATAACCACGTGTCCGTGAACTATCTCCTCGCCCCCAGGGTCGAGAGTGATTGAGATGCAGGAGAGAAGCGTCCCGGAATTGGAGAACATCGCGAACAAGCTCAGGCTCCACGTCGTCGAGATGACCTACGCAGCCTCTTCAGGCCATCCCGGCGGGTCCCTGTCGTCCGCGGAGCTCATGTCCGTGCTGTACTTCCGCGCCATGCGCCACGATCCTTCGGACCCTTCCATGCCGGACAGGGACAGGTTCGTGCTCTCCAAAGGGCACGCCGCCCCCATACTCTACTCCGCCCTCGCGGAGTCGGGGTACTTCCCCAAGGAGGACCTCCTCGGCCTTAGGAAGATGGGATCCAAGCTTCAGGGCCACCCGGTCCGCGGGAAGGTCCCCGGGGTGGAGATGTCCACCGGGTCCCTCGGGCAGGGGCTGAGCATGGCCTGCGGGATCGCCCTCGCAGGGAAGATGGACGGCAAAGGCTACAGGACCTTCTGCCTGCTGGGGGACGGCGAGCTCCAGAGCGGCCAGAACTGGGAGGCGGCGATGTTCGCGCACCAGTACGGGCTCAGCAACCTGATAGCGTTCGTGGACCGCAACCGCCTGCAGATCACCGGCAACACCGAGGACGCCGTCGGCCTGGACCCCCTCCCGGAGAAGTGGAGGGCGTTCGGGTGGAACGTCCAGATAATAGACGGGCACAACGTGCGCCAGATCATCGACGCGATAGACAAGGCGTCCAGGTCCAGGAAGTCGCCGTCCGTCATAATAATGAACACCGTCAAGGGGAAGGGGGTGTCGTTCATGGAGAACAACGCCGGATTCCACGGCAGGGCCTGCAAGCCGGACGAGTTCGAGCAGGCAGTCAAGGAGCTCAAGGAGGCGATACAGTGACCGATGGACGCAAGACGCTCGCCCAGCGCAACTACTACGGCAAGGCGCTGGCCGACCTGGCGGCCAAGAGGGGCGACGTGGTCGTCCTGGACGCCGACCTGGCCGGGTCCACCAAGACATCCGACTTCAAGAAGGTGGCTCCGGAACGGTTCGTGGAGGTCGGGATAGCGGAGCAGAACATGATAGGCATCGCCGCCGGCCTGGCCGCGTCCGGGAAGGTGGCGTTCGCGTCCACATTCGGGGTGTTCGCCTCCGGGAGGTGCTGGGAGCAGATCAGGCTCGCGGTCGCCTACCCCAGGCTCAACGTTAAGATAGTGGCCACCCACTGCGGGATCAGCGTGGGGGAGGACGGCGCGTCCCACCAGGCCCTAGAGGACATGGCGATAATGCGCGCTCTCCCCAACATGGTCGTGATATCCCCGGCGGACGCCTACGAGGCCTACGCCGCCACCATGGCCATCGCCGACTACGACGGCCCCGTGTACATGAGGATGGGGCGCGCCGAGTTCCCCACGATAATGCCGGAGGACGTCGTCTTCGAGATAGGGAAGGCGAAGGTCCTCAGGGAGGGGTCGGACGTAACCCTGATCGGGTGCGGGCAGATGGTCTCGTCGTGCATGGAGGCCGCCGAGGCCCTGGCCGCGAAAGGCGTGAGCGCCGAGGTCGTCAACATGTCCACTGTGAAGCCTTTGGACTCCGCGGCGGTCGAGGCCTCCGTCAAGAAGACCGGCTGCTGCGTCACCGCCGAGGAGCACAGCGTCATAGGCGGGCTGGGATCCGCGGTCGCGGAATGCCTCTGCAGAACGTCCTGCGCCCCGCTGGAGATGGTCGGGACCAAGGACACGTTCGGTGAGTCCGGGACCCCGGCCGAACTGCTTTCAAAATACGGCCTCACCTCGGCGGACATCGTCGCGGCGGCCGAGAGATCCATCGCAAGGAAGGGAAAAGCATGAAGATTTTCATAGACACGGCTAATCTGGACATGATCAGGGAGATCAACAGCTGGGGGATCCTGGACGGGGTCACCACCAACCCCAGCCTCATCGCGAAGGAGGGCGTCGACGTCAGGACCCGCGTGAAGGAGATCGCCGAGATAGTGGACGGCCCCGTATCCGCGGAGATAATGTCCACCACCGCCCCCGAGATGATCGCGGAGGGGAGGGAGGTCGCCAAGATCCACCCCAACATCAACATCAAGCTCCCGATGTGCGTGGAGACCCTCAAGGCCACCAAGGTGCTGTCCTCCGAGGGCATCAAGGTGAACGTCACCCTGATCTTCTCCGCCCAGCAGGCCCTGCTCGCCGCCAAGGCCGGGGCCGCTTACGTGTCCCCGTTCGTCGGCCGCCTGGACGACATCGGCGCCTACGGTACCGACCTGGTCGCCCAGATCATGCAGGTGTTCCAGAACTACGGCATAACCACCGAGGTCATCGCCGCATCCATCCGCGGACCCGCCCACGTGCTGGACGCCGCCCTCGCCGGATGCGACATCGCCACCATCCCCTACGAGACCCTCAAGCTGATGGTGAAGCACCCGAAGACCGACGAAGGCATCGCCAAGTTCATCGCCGATTACGAGAAGTCTCAGAAGAGATGAATCCGGCCTTCGACGTCCTCGTGGTCGGCGGAGGGCCGGCAGGAAGCGCCGTCGCGCGCACGATGGCGTCGAAAGGCTATCGGACCGGGGTCCTGGAGGAGCACGCCTCCTCCGGAGTCCCCACCCAGTGCGCCGGCCTGGTGACCGACGAGGTCATCCGGACGTCCGGCGTTTCTCCAAGAATCTACAACACGCTTTACGGGGCGGAGGTCGTCTTCCCCGACGGCGAGTCCATGGAGGTCCGCTCCGCATCGCCCAAGGCCAGGGTCGTAGACCGCGCGGACCTGGACAGGCTCATGGCCGAGGCCGCCGCCGATTCCGGCGCGGAGTTCTTCTACGGCGACAGGTACGCATCCCATTCGGTTTCCGGCGACGGCGCCTCCGTGCGCTCCGCATCGGGGGAGCGCCTATGCAGGGCGGTGGTCGGCGCCGACGGCCATACGTCCGCGGTGGCCAGGTCCATGGGGGCCGGCCCCGTCAGGGAGTACGTGCGCGGGTTCCAGATGGACCTGCCCGTGGCCGCCGACCGCCAGGACGTGTTCAGGATACGCATCGGCCGCAAGTACGCGCCCGGGTTCTTCTCGTGGGAGATACCCTGCGGGGACTTCACGCGCGTCGGCCTGTGCACGTCGTGGTCCGAAGGGCCCCCTTATGCATATCTGAAGGCGCTGGTGGACGATCTCTATCCCGGAGCGAAGCCCGCGGCCAAGCATTGCGGCAAGATCCCCTTGGGAGGGCGCGGACCCACCTACGGCGACAGGTGCCTCCTGATAGGCGACGCCGCCGTCCAGGTGAAGCCCGTCTCCGGGGGCGGGCTGTATCCGGCGCTCAGGGCCGCCCCGATGCTCTCCGACGTGCTCTCGTCCGCCTTGGACTCCGACGACCTGTCGGCGAAGCGCCTGTCGAGATACGAGAGGATGTGGAGGAAGGACTTCGGGAAGAGCCTCGACAGGGCGTACCGCCTCCGCCGGATGTACGTCCGCTTCAGCGACGAGAAGCTTTCGAGGGCAGGCGCGTTCGCATGCAGGGACGACGTCCATGCGGTCCTGAACGACATCGACCTGGACGATCCCGGGAAGGTCGTCGGCCGCCTCATGCGCTCCTCCGCCCTGGTCCCCGGGCTCCTTCTTCTCGCGAGGTGCTTGCTCTGAGGACGGTCACGTTCGCGAAGATCCCCTCGGACGAGGCGGGCCCGGCCATACGCGAGCTGATGAGGAGGGGCTTCGTGGACCTTCATGCCAAGATAGGGAAGGACGACGCCTTCCGCTACGTCCCGATATTGCCGGAGTTCCTCGGTTCCGAGCCGGTCAAGGGGATGGAGCTCGTGACCGGGGAGGCCCACACGCTGGACCGCCGCAGCCCGCAGGAGCGCATAGCCGAGGCCCTCTCGGGACATCCCGGGCTGGCCGAGATCGCCCCGAAGCGCTGGGAGTACGTGGGGGACATCGTCATCCTCCGCCTGGACGAGGGGTGCCTTCCGTACAAGAGGGAGATCGGCCGCATCTACGCCGACGTCCTCGGCGCCAAGACCGTCTGCGCCGACGTGAAGGGGGTCTCCGGCGAGTTCCGGAGGCCGAGCATGGAGGTCCTCTACGGCACCGAGACCGAGGCCGTCCGCCTGGAGAACGGGATAAGGTACCGCTTCGACGTCACGAAGGTCATGTTCGCCTCCGGGAACACCGACGAGCGCATGCGCATGAGGCGCCTGGACTGCTCGGGGGAGACCGTGGTGGACATGTTCGCGGGCATAGGGTACTTCACGCTTCCGCTGGCCAGGTTCTCCGGCGCCAGGCGCGTGTTCGCATGCGAGAAGAACCCGGAGTCGTACCGCTTCCTCGTGGAGAACGCGAGGGACAACGGAGTCGAGGACGTCGTGGTGCCGATCCTGGGCGACAACAGGGACCTTCCCGGAAGGGCGTTCGCCGACCGCATACTGATGGGCTACGTCCAGACGACGTCGGAGTTCCTGCCGGCGGCGCTGAGGATGATAAGGCCGGGCGGCGTGATCCACTACCACGACACGTTCTATGTCGGGGAGCGCGACGCCCGGATAAAAGGGATATTCGACGCCGCGTGCGGGGACGGAGGGTACGAGATCGAGTCGATCCGCGAAGTCAAGTCCTTCGCGCCCTCCGTGTCCCATTACGTGGCGGATGTCAGGATCAGACCTTCTCGCCGGAGCTGCTCGCGATGAGGTACGTGTTCATGGAGTCGGCGTACTTCCCGCCGTCGGCGTCCATCAGCATCCTGGCGAACGGCTTCAGGTAATCCGCCAGTTCCTTCTCCGACGGCGTCAGCTTGAACGGGACCTCCTTCTCTCCCGCGGCGAGGAGGAAAGAGGCCTCCACCACGCGGACCTTCCCGTTCTTGAGCCCTTTGGCGCCTATCTCGCTCCTGAGCATGTCCGTTCCTCCGGCCTTGTACGCTTTCGCGAGCTTGTCTGCGGCGGCGGTGATCGGTCCCGGCTTCTTGAACTCGGGGAGCGCGGCGCTGACGTCGGCGGTCACGAACCTGTTGTATGCGGCCATGAGCGTGGGCAGGGGCTGGTTCTTGGACACGTCGCCCATGGATTCCGCGGTCTTCATGTCCGTGTGGGCGGCGATGAGCTCCTTCCAGTCGTTCTCCCAGAGGGCGTTCAGGACCTCGGAGGCCCTGGCGTTCTTCACCACGACCGCGCGGGGGTTCTCGGACAGGAACTTCCTGAGGGCGTCCATCTCGTGCTCGTCGCCGGAGAGGGCGGCAAGGAAGTCGTCCAGGGAGTCGCCGTAGTTGTTCGAGCCTATGACGTAGGCCGAGGACTCGCTTCCCTTGAAGTCGCCCATCTTGGACCTCTTCACCGACGCTATGAGGGCGGAGTCAGTGAGGAGGCCCACCATGTACTTCTTCAGGAGGTCTCCGGATATGACCTCGTAGTCCTTCTCGCCGGGCATGTGGTACTTGTGCTTCACGCGCACCTCGATGTCGTCCATCGGGTCCACGGCCGCCAGCCTCGAGATCATGTAGGCGAGGGCGGACACGTTCTTGGCGCATCCTTCGCATATCTGGACGGTCTTCCCGAGCGACTTGACCTCTATCTCGAGAACGGCTGAGGCGCTGTGGCCGCACGAGACGCCGTCATCAGGGAACTCGTATGGAGATTCCCAGAAGGTGTCGTCGAGGTAGTCGTCCGGCATGTTCGGCTTGTCCGAGCACACGATGTTGTCCCCGAACGAGTAGAGGTGGAGCTTGTTCCTCTTGATCATGTCGTTGTAGAGGAACATCCTGAGCTTGGGGTCGTCGAAGTACTGGCATCCTATCAGCTTGTCGGCCTTCACCGTGCCCCTGATGGCGTACGACACGGTCTCCCCTCCTGGGAGCTTCGCTGTGGCGAGCAGGGGGATGGAGCCAGCGGCTGACAAGGAGACGGTGCCGGCGTAGGCCCTGACTATGTCGTCCCCTCCGAACCTGGATGCCTCCTTGATGAGCGCATCGGGGTTGTCGATGATCTTCCTCAGCCCGTCTATGCTCTTGAAAGTCTTGTCGAACGCGCATTTCCTGCAGTTTCCCGCGCACGCCGGCCTGAGGAGGCCCGGATTCTCCGAAAGCATCCTGGAACGGTCTAGAAGATCGTCCTCCAGCCTTTTGGACGTGTGCTTGACGCCTCTCATCCTCATGCGCTTCTTCTCTGCCATGGTCCTCACTTATCGATAACCCATTAATAAAATGGTTCACTTGTTCCCCCGTGCGCATCGAGGATACCGCGGAACGCGACAGGAGGTTCGACATGGACGTCCGTGCTTTCCTCTCTAAGCCCCCTTTCTGCTACAGGAACGTATCCGAGCAGGATCTCCGTCTCTTCCGTGCGGCGTTGACGCATGACAGCTATGCCAACGAGGCGGCGGACAGGGGAGAGAAGGCCGAGTCCTACGAGAGGCTCGAGTTCCTCGGGGACGCGGTGCTCGAGCTGCTTGTGTGTGACCATGTGTATTCCCGCACCGCCCTTTCCGAGGGGAGGATGACCGACTTCAAGCAGGAGAAGGTGGACAACGACCGGATCTCCGAAATGGTCCTGGATCACGGAATGGACATCGACGGGGCCCTGAGGGTCGGCAATGTTCAAATCAAGGACGGCGTGAAGGACGTGCAGGCCAAGATGAGGGCCGATGCATTCGAGGCGCTGATCGCCGCGGTCTATCTCACCAGGGGGCTGGACGAGGCCCGCAGGGTGGTCTGCGAGGTCGAAAGGCTTCGATGGGAGGCGGCCGGTCAAGAAGGAACGACGATTATCATAGGTGTCAGCCATACTGAAAAAGTAGTTGGAAGCATTGAAATTTGTGAATTATTGATGGTTATTCAGTGTTTTTTGGATAGACTAAACCGCTACAATTATAAACTAATTAGTCGTAATCCGTGGTATGTCATTCTTTAAGGAGAACAGAACGGCAGGAATCGCTCTGATCATCCTGGGAGTCATCAACCTCATCGGTGCGCTGGCTGCCCTGGTCGGAGTGTTCACCGCTAAGGACGGCATCGTCGTCTCTGCAGCGGTCGCCTGCATTGGTCCCATCATAATGGCAGTACTGTATTTCAGATTCGGAGTGTCCGTCAAGAACGGCGCTATCTCAAAAAAGATCGACATTCTCGCCTACTTCGTCAGGCTTGCTGGTCTTTCCGAGATCATCCTTGCCATCTTCAACCTTTGGAACAACATCGAGACCGGCGGAGCCTGGGCTGCTATCGGAGCTCTCATCATCTCCATCATCATCGGTCTCATCATCCTCGCCGTCTCCGGCAGGATCAACGACGGAAAGCAGGACACCCTGGACAAGATCATCTGGATCATC